>WNFO01004201.1_pt1 | contig 12385 bp, 13 predicted proteins | sample 5400251 | NCBI WGS metagenome assembly WNFO01 (sample SAMN13153354, study PRJNA577476) | soil metagenome | isolation source: 100 cm saprolite under Madrone tree | place: USA:California | collected 2016-06-14
AACTACAGAGGATGTCACTGGCCATTGTGGGCTTTGTTTACATCGGCTGGATGTTCGGGCACCTCGGTTTCCTTGCGAACACGAACAATGCTTACGGATTCATTTGCTACATCGTTTTCGCCACCGAATTGAGTGACGTAGCCGCATTTACGTTCGGCAGGTCATTCGGGCGCCATCCTCTCCGCAGTAAAATTAGCCCGAGTAAAACCTGGGAGGGTGCGCTCGGCGCACTGGCGGTGTCGATGCTGCTACCTTGGATATTTCGTTTTTCATTTCCGTTCTTTGGTGTGTGGCAGCTTGTCCTTACTGGCTTGATTGTTGGGATCGGAGGGCAACTCGGCGATCTCTCAATTAGCGTGATCAAACGCGACATTGGAACAAAAGACATGGGCGTGACGATTCCTGGGCATGGCGGAATATTGGACCGAATCGATAGCCTAATTTACGTGGCGCCCCTGTTCATGCACATGGCAAACTATTATTATCGGCTGCGATGAAAAAATGGCGTTATGACTCCGCGCGCGATCTCGATCAAACGCTGGTAGAGCGGCTTCGTCGATTTCCACGCGAGCCCGACATGCTCGTTTATGGATTACGCTCACTCGTGGCGTTGATCATTCGCGGTTGGCTGCGCGCTTACCATCGCTTTGAAATTGTCGGACTCAAAAATTTACGCGATAACGGGTCCTTTGTCATGGTGGCGAACCATTCCAGTCATCTCGATGCACTTTGTCTCCTTGCCGCCGTGCCATTGCGCAAGCTACATCGGGCGTTTCCGGCCGCGGCGGCGGACTATTTTTTTAAAAGTGTGCCGCGCATCTGGGTTGCTGCCGTTGTAGTGAATGCCTTGCCTTTCGCGCGTCAGGTCCATGTTCGGCAGAGCCTTTCCATTTGCGGCGAGCTTCTTTCGAATCCCGGAAATATTTTGATCATCTTCCCCGAAGGCACGCGATCAACGACGGGAGCGACTCAAGATTTCAAATCCGGCATCGGGGCGCTTGTAGCAGGCCGGGACGTGAGCGTTTTCCCATGTTATCTCGATGGAGCTTTTGATGCCTGGCCGAAGGGTTCTCTTTTCCCGCGGCCAAGGAAAGTCAGGCTTATCGTCGGCTCGCCGCGCAACTACGTTTCGCATGCCGCGGAAAAGACAGATATCTGCGCGATCGCAGCCGAATTGCGCGACGCTGTGAAAGAACTGGGACGAAGGAATGGATGTGACTGAACATGCCATGATCAGTTGGGACGGCGCCGAGCTGTTCTATCGCGCATGGATTCCGCCGAGAGCGAAAGATAAAGCGTTGCTCCTTTTCCATCGCGGCCACGAACATTCCGGCCGGTGGAAGGAAACCGTTGATTTATTAGGCCTCAAGGATGTCTCGGTTTTCGCCTGGGACGCACGCGGCCATGGTCGATCATCCGGCAAACGTGGAGCGGCGGGCAACTTCGCCGATGTCGTAAAAGATGTAGACGCCTTCGCACAGCATATTTCATCGCGGCATGGTGTCGCGTTGGGAAACATGATCATGCTCGGGCACAGTCTTGGAGCAATAAGCCTCCTGGCGTGGGTGCACGACTATGCGCCGCCGGTTCGGGCGATGATTCTCGCTACGGCAGCGCTTCGAGTAAAACTCTACGTGCCGTTTGCAATCCCGATTTTGCGGTTGAAACAAAAGCTGATCGGACCCGGTTACGTCACAAGTTACGTCAAAGCGAAGATGCTGACGCACGACCAGGAACAAGTAGCTCAATATGAAACTGATACGCTCATTTTCCGTCAGATCGCAGTAAATGTTTTACTCGATCTTCACGATACTGCCACGCGATTGCTCGCCGACGCGGGCGCAATTCACACTCCGACGCTAATGCTCGGCGCGGGAAAAGATTGGGTCGTTAGTCTTTGCGCCCAGCGCGAATTCTTTAACAAGCTTTCTTCATCCGTGAAGCAGATGAGCGTTTTCCCAAACGCTTATCACGCGATCTTCCAGGAGAAAAATCGACATGCGATTGTGCGTCAAGTGCGCGACTTTATCATCGAACGTTTCGCCCAGCCGCCGGATGCGCCTTCGTTTTTGCATGCCGACCAGATTGGATACACGCGGGATGAATATCAGCGGCTGAATCAGCCTGGTAGTGTGAAATTTGCAGTCGCGCGTGCCGGTTTGAAAGCGGCGGGACGGTTAAGCAACGGTGTCGATCTTGGTTGGCGAAACGGCTTCGATTCCGGGTTATCGCTCGACTATGTTTACAAAAATCAGCCACGTGGCAGGACGCCGGTGGGCCGTTTGATCGACAAGTCGTATCTCAACAGCATCGGTTGGCGTGGCATTCGGCAACGCAAAGCTCATCTCGAAAAGTCGCTCAAGAGTGCGATAGAGAGAACGCACAGGAAAGGATGTCCGGTACGCATTCTCGATATTGCGGCCGGTCCAGGACGTTACGTGATCGAGACCCTGCGGACGTGTCCGGAAATTCCGGTGAGCGCCATATTGCGCGATTACAAACAGGAAAATATCGATGCCGCCCGCGCTTTAGCGCAAGAATTTGAGCTCGACAATGTAAAGGTGGAGCAAGGTGATGCCTTCGATCGCCTTTCGCTCGCTTCAATCCAGCCGCACGCGACCATCGGAATTGTCTCAGGTCTTTACGAGCTGTTTTCCTCGAATGAGGCAGTCTTGAACTCTCTCGCCGGACTTGCTGAGGCGATTGAGCCGGGCGGTTATTTGATTTACACGAATCAACCTTGGCATCCCCAGATGGAATTCATCGGGCGCGTTTTGCGCAATCGCGAAGGTCGACCGTGGATCATGCGCCGGCGCACCACAGCAGAAATGGACCAATTGGTCCGGGCCTCCGGATTCGAAAAAATCGACATGGAAGTAGACCAATGGGGAATGTTCACCGTCTCGATCGCCCGGCGCGTTTTCTCCCTTAACAACCGCGCGTGCTAGTTCCGCGAATCAGAGCGCTCCGGGTTTCCGCGGGATTGTCGATCTTGTTCCTGATCGTTTACGGCGTCTGCAACTGGATTACATCGCGACGCAGCGGCGTCGGGGTTTTCTACTTTCAATGGGAACGCTCCATCCCGTTCGTTCCGTTCATGGTCCTTCCCTACATGTCGATCGATCTCTTCTTTGTCGCAGCGCCTTTTCTCTGCCGGACAAATCGAGAGTTACTTACATTTTCGCGGCGGATTACCGCCGCGATTCTTATCGCGGGAATTTGTTTTCTGCTTTTCCCTCTGCGCTTCGCCTTTCCACGACCACACGCGAACGGCTGGATCGGCGCAATCTTCGATTGGTTTCGGGGAATTGACGCGCCATACAATCTTTTCCCGTCATTACACGCCGCGCTGTGGCTCTTTCTTGTCAATATTTATGCGCGCCATCTTCGCGGCATTTTCCTGGCTGGCGCAATGGCTTGGTTTGCACTGATCGCTCTCTCCCCGGTGCTGACTTATCAACATCACATCATCGACATCGGCGCCGGATTCATGCTGGCCGGTTACTGCTTTTACTTTTTTCGCGACTCGCCGGTGACGTTGCCGGTAACTAAGAACCAGCGGATCGGAGTTTATTACTCCGTGGCCGCGGTATTTTTGTTCGTATTTGCTCCGATCTTTTGGCCGTTCAGCGCCTTGCTGTTTTGGCCCAGTCTTTCTCTCGGCATCGTTGCCAGTGCTTACTTCGGTTTTGGGCCAGGAATTTTTCGCAAGACAAATGGCACTCTGGCCTGGAGCACACGGTTCGCCCTGGGTCCTTGTTTGCTCGGTCAGTACTTGTCTCTCCTTCACTATCGTCGCCAATGTCGACCCTGGGATGAAGTCATTCCCAATGTTTGGATTGGTCGAAAACTAAGCAACCGCGAGGCTGAGGGAGCAGTGCGTAGCGGCGTGACGGCTGTACTCGATCTCAGTGCCGAATTTTCCGAAGCGAAAGCGTTTCGCGTAATCAGTTATCGAAACACATCAATTCTCGATCTCACGGCTCCTTCCTTGGGGCAATTGCAGGAAATGGGCAAGTTCATTGCCGAGCACAGTGAAACTGGGATCGTTTACGTTCACTGCAAGATCGGTTACTCGCGCAGCGCCGCCGCGGTAGCCGCATATTTAATTATGAGTGGCAGGGTGAACGACGCCGAAGAAGCGATCACAATCATCCGGCGAGCGCGGCCATCCATCGTCATTCGGCCCGAAATCGTCTCCGCTTTGTCTCAGTTTGAACATCGTCTTGGGCACTCGCTCGTCGACAGGTGATGTTTTCTTCTCGCTTGAAGAAAACGGAATCGCAATAATCGCAGTCGTACCCAAGCCTATGAACTACAACGAACTTATTCAGCTTTATTTTGAGCGCGCCAACGCCATGCAAGCGTACTGGAATCTTTATGTTGTCATCGTCGGCGGTTTGCTCGCCTTTTCTTCTATGCGCAAGCAACCGGCGGCGGTCACGACCGCGCTAGTGTCGGTTCTCTTCGCCTTATTCGCGTATAAAAATCTTGATGCCATGCACGACGTTACGGCGCAGCGATTTGCCACGCTCCAAGCGATTAAACAGTTCGATTCGAGCGGCGGCGCCCTAGCCAACTTGAAACAAGTGCGTGATCTGCTCGAGCCGACTCTTACTCCAGCCACTTATGGAAGCGTGCGTGCAACTCACGTCACGAGCGATGTTCTTACCATCGCGGCGCTTTTGGCGATGGAGTTTCGCAGAAGGAAATTGCGGCAAGCACTAACAGCATCGTAAAGGGCATCAAAAGCATTTCGCAAACAGACCGCACAACTTTGGCGAAAGAAAAGCTAAGGTTATTTATCGTGGAGGGAGCTATTGCGTGAAGTCGTGGATTGGCACTTCCGGTTTTCAATACGCCGAGTGGAAAGGAACTTTTTATCCGGAGGATCTACCCGCGAACAAAATGCTGCCGTTTTATGCAGAACGATTTTCGACGACGGAAATTAATTACACGTTTCATCGCATTCCGGCTGCGAAGACGATCGATAATTGGAAGCAACTGACGCCGGAGAAGTTTCGTTTCAGTCTGAAAGCGCCGCAGAAGATCACGCATTTTGCAAGGCTGCGAGAGTGCACCGATACGCTGAGATATTTTTACGACGTTGTTTCAGGGCTCGGCGAAAAATTGGGGCCGGTACTATTTCAGCTTCCCCCCAATTTCGGAAAAGATACTTTTGTGCTTGGCGATTTCGTGAATGGCCTGCCCGGCGGAACGCGTGCCGCGTTCGAGTTTCGTCACGAATCGTGGTTTGACGATGAAGTGTTTGAAACGCTGAAAACGAGCAACGCAGCCCTCTGCATCGCGGACAGCGAAAAGTTGACGGCGCCAAGAGTCTCGACAGCAAACTGGGGCTATCTTCGGTTGCGCCGCGAAGATTATTCTCGGATCGACATCGAACGCTGGGTTGAGTTCGTTCGCGCACAACACGGCTGGGATGATGTTTTCATTTATTTCAAACATGAAGAAGCCGGGATTGGCCCGAAACTAGCCGCGCAAATGACGGAATTGCTCGCGTAGGCGGCCAAAGCCCTTTGTCAGAAACCGGCCAGAGCGCGCTATTTGCCGATGAGAATAAAGACACCGGCGGCCAGTGCCACAACGTACAACAGGAAAATCAATGCTCCGAGATGTAAGCCGAACCCTAAAAGGCCATCGACGATCAGATAAACCGCGAGCAGAAGCATGCCAATGTTTTTGGTGAATTTCATGGTGTCAGTATTCTGGATCGCGCGTTCAGATTACAATCCAAAACCTGTAACCTCATCCAGATGGAAAAGAAGGTTGGGTTCACTTCAGCTACTTGTCGCAAACGACAGGCCAAGCCACAGCTGTGCGCGATTATTCAGCTCAGGAACTAACCATTGCGGCCGTGGAATATCTGCGATCTGGAACTCTGCGTAAGGAACGCAGCGCTCTACGGACAGTTCGGCGTTGTAGGCCGAAGGAACGTGTTCGAAACTATGAAGAAGCTTGAACGCGATATTCGAAAGCAGGAGCCACGGTGATGGTTAACGAAAGCAAACCCGCTTCTCCTGCGTCGCCGTCGTCTAGAGTGCTTCGGCTTGCGTCCGCAGCTTTTCTTTTACCTCGGAATACCGGGAGTCTGAAATTTTATCGAGGAAAGACAACGCTTCAGCTTTCTTGTGCCGCTTCAGGCTGACCCGAGCGAGCTGCAAGTAGGCGAAGTTCCGGTTCGTGGAGAGCTCGAGATAATGCTGCCAGGCGATTTGCGCCTCTTCCCAATCGGGGTTCGGCATTCCATAAAATGTTTCCGCGTAAGCTCGGGCATTTTCCAGGTCGGTCGGAGCGAGCCGGCTGGCTTCGCGAAACTGGAACAGGGCGCGTTGCAACAATTCCGCAGAATCGATCTTCCAAGCCGTCGTCAGATCACGGCGGAAAACGAATTCGACGTTCCCGAGGTCGAAATGATAATCGGGATTGTCACTTTCGGAGTGAACCGCCAAAAGAAACTGCTCCGCCGCTTCGCGAACGCGGCCCATCCTGAGGTAGGCGCCGCCCAACGAATTGGCCGCTTCCCCATTCTCCGGCTGGAGCCGTTGCGCTGTCCGCCAATGTTCGATGGCTGCTTCCAGCTTCCCGTTTTTCGAGAGAAATGCGGCAAGAGCGTTTTGCGCCGGGACAGACTGCGGATGGTCCCGGACGAGTTGGTAGTAGATTTGCTCTACCCGCAAACGCTCTTTTGCCGTTACGTTGGGATTCGCGAGCGCCGCCGCTGCCTTATGGGCCGATTTGATTTCTATCCACGTTTTTACCGACGCACCAATGGATTGCGCATGCGCGAGCACAAGCGTAAAGAGCAGAATGAAGAGCGTGGCGGCAGCCCTCTTGCATTTACTCCAGTTGCCCCGCCCGCGGCTGCTGATTAACATAGCTGTCGCTCTTCCTGGAGAGATCACCTTCACATGCAAAAAATAGGATTCGCTGAAGCCCTCGACTCAATTGTCGCCACCGACAACCGTTATTCACCGGAGGCTTACGTCTCGTCTTTCTTCGGGACGTGCTTTATTATACCACAAAACAGCAAAAGAAAACCAAGGGCACCGCGGGCCAGCCTGGCTCGCCGAAGGCAAATTCAGGGCTGCATTACGTCCCTTTTTTCCATCGGCGCCTCGTTCCTCCCTTCGACTTGAACGCCAATGCGTTATCGCAACAGCAAGTGAGGCTGACGGCGCAAAACGAGACTGCCGATACCCGGGCGGCCTGTTTTTAAGAAGATTGAACCTGCTATTTGCCGCCCGTTCGAATTACGACTGCTGAAATGTCGTTCACGTTGACGAATGCGTCGAAAAATTCTGCGCCGGTCAAATGAGAAAGATGGACGACATTCTCGTTAACTTGTTCCACTTTACCCTCGATCTTGTCACCGGCTTGCAGATGCAACTCGACAGTTTTACCGGTGTTCTCCTGGAGGATGCTGAGAACGGTCTGAGCGGACAGGCTGGAACAGACAGCTGCAACGATAAATCCGAGAAGAAATAAGCAACGTTTCATGAGCAACATGTTCTGTCCGATTACGCTGCGATTAACCAGCAAATAATGAAGTAAGCCGTATTATCCGGCGTGGCCCTTTGGCCGGACCGCTCCAGGGCAAGGGCATCCCTTGCCGAAATAATTGAAATTGGCAGGCGAAGCGCTGTGCGTTGTAGCGGTGCTTGTGTCAAGCACCGAAGTTTGTAAATAGGCGCTTGGCACAAGCGCCTCTAGAACTCATGAGTTCGGTTGCTGAAAATCTCGAACGGGTGCGCGAACAGGTCGCAGAGGCGGCGGCGAAGGTTGGTCGCGCAGTCGATGAGATCCAGCTGATCGCGATTTCCAAAACGCACGACGCGGAGAAAGTGCGGGCGGCATATGGAGCTGGTCAGACTTTGTTTGGAGAAAGCCGGGTACAGGAAGCGCGGGCGAAGATTCCCGAATTGCCATCTAATTTGCGCTGGCATTTCGTCGGTCATTTACAAAAGAACAAAATCCGGCATGCCCTTCCGCTTTTCGAGCTTTTTCACAGCGTCGATTCTCTCGCGCTTGCGCACGAAATGAACCGAATCGCGGACGAGGACGGAATGCATCCGCGCGTTTTGCTGGAAATAAATGTATCAGGCGAGGGAAGCAAATTTGGTTTCAAGCCGGAAACCGTGCGGGCGGAAATGGAATCGCTGCTCGCGTTACCCCGGTTGTCGATCGACGGCTTGATGACGATTCCACCGCTTGCCGAAAAAGCGGAAGCTTCGCGGAAATTCTTTGTGCAACTGCGCGAACTACGCGACGGGCTTGAAAGTGAATTTCAGATGAAACTCCCGCGCCTTTCCATGGGCATGACGAACGACTTCGCGATTGCAGTCGAGGAAGGTGCGACACTTGTCCGCGTTGGCACGGCCATTTTTGGTGAAAGATCTCGTCCCGGTCGCGATTAATATGGAGGGATGATCTCCGTGTCGTCCTAAATTTAGGGACACGACGGAGCGTATTCCTCCAATGGTTCGAAGATTGCTCTCGAGATCGATATCGTGCCAGGATCGATAATTCATGCGTCTAGAACCCACCAATGTTCAACAAATCGGAGATGAACTTGCGATTCGTTGGAACGACGGGACGGAATCTTATTTCGATTTGCAATTTCTCCGTCGCGCGTGTCCATGCGCGGCGTGCGGTGGCGAGCCGGATGTGCTTGGCAACATCTCTCGTCCGCATCTGACTTATTCTGAGGAGAGCTTTGCGCTTGTCGGTTTCAACATCGTGGGCGGTTATGCGGTACAACCGCGATGGCGCGACGGACACGGCACCGGAATTTACAGTTTTCAATATCTACGACGTTTGGCTGAGGCTACCACATGAGCGTATTAAATCGACAGAGAGCCATAGGGGTTCCCTTCGGTATTGACTTATGGAATTCCAAGGCATCTGATCAGCTTGGATGACTCGTACAACCAAAACGATCGTGGTCCTCTTCTGCGCAGTTGTCTGCGGAGCAGGGGCCATTTTTTCGTCGGAGAGTCGCTTGGAGATGCAGCCGGAAAAATCCCACGTGAGACCGATCTTAAACGATCAGGTGCGGCAGCGGATCTGGCTGTGTGTGTGATTCTTCGACGGCAATCTATAACCGCGCAAGAGAATGCTCAGCTATAAGGGTGGCGTTGCATCAGCCGAATCATCGCGGGCGGCGCGATTGCCCTATAATTCTGGCAGCATCGTCCGAAGCAACGAAGTATCTGCACCGCGCGGATGAAGATTTCGATCTTGTAGAGCGGCAGGGATAAGAAAAAAATCGCCCGGCTTAAATTTCAATCCAGCGCAGTCGATCTCGCCGTCCAGACAGAGAAAGATCGCGAATTTGCCAAGCGGTGCGGCTTCACGTTTGGAAATGAGATCCCACTTTTCAACGACGAACACGGAATCACGAACCAATGTTTCCCCTCTGGACTGGATCAAACTGGGTTCGATATCAGTAAAATCGATCGACTGCATGGCCTCACTGACGTGTAACTGTCGGGGCTTTCCATGCGTGCCGACGCGATTCCAATCAAATAGGCGATAAGTCGTGTCGCTATTTTGTTGAATCTCGGCGACTAAAATTCCATGGCCCATTGTGTGTAAACGTCCGCTCGGCATGAAAATCGCATCTCCGCCCTTCACCGAGACGCGATGCACCAACTCCGCGACACTGCTGTTTTCCAGCGTGGCTTCGAATTGCTCCCGGGTGACGCCGCCGCGCAGACCAGCATAGATTTGAGCATCCGGCACCGCATCAAGAACGTACCAAAGCTCATCTTTCGTTTCGCCGCCCAAAGCCCTTGCCACTCCCGATGGCGGATGCACTTGCAGTGAAAGTTTTTCACGCGCATCGATCAATTTTGCGACAAGAGGAAAGCGTGCGGTATCGGGAACATCTCCAAAAATCTCCTCTCGATCTTCCATCCAAAGCTGGTGCAGAGTCCGACCGCGCATCGGACGATCGCGGACAAGACTTTGTGCTTCCGGACGATCGACAATCTCCCATGATTCGCCAATCAGCGTTCCCTTTGGTAACTGTTTGCGAAAGCGCGCTTCGAGCCTTCGGCCTCCCCAGATACGCTCCATGAAAATCGGTTCAAAGGTGAGGGGAGATGTGAGATTGCGCTGGCTCATGCTGCGATTTCAGGAACTGTAGCGGCAGCCGCTCGCCACGCCATAGCGCATTGCGGCGGCGGGTGCCGGCTGCATTATTTAGTTCGCAGGCGACATGCCTGCCACTACAGCATGCGAGCATTTCTTAGATACTGGTTGCCCGTTGCCATCTGGCTCGGCGTAATTTTTATCGGCTCAACTGACGTCTTATCGGCGGAGCACACTTCGCGCTTTCTTGTGCCGTTTCTGCGTTGGCTCGATCCGCACATCTCGCTGGCCGCGATCAACGCGATTCAATTAGCCGTCCGAAAACTTGCTCACCTGATCGAATACGCCATTCTGGCCGCGTTATTCTGGCGAGCTCTGCGCGACGGACTGAATTTGGGTACGAAGATATGGATCTTGTTCATCGTGGTCTGGTTTGCGTGCGGAATTTTTGCGGTCAGCGACGAATTTCATCAATCCTTTGTCCCGTCGCGCACAGCCTCACCAGACGATGTCTTAATCGACATTTATGGCGCTTTGATTGGGATTGTCCTCTGCTTGATGTTTTCGCGACGCCGACTGACAAGAAGTGGGTGACATCAAGTTTCGTTTCGATAGGCCGCCGAAAGTCCGATTGCAGGCGAGGCGCGCGATGGTCAATCCGAAATCGGAAATGAAAATGGGCCTGACTGGGCTCGAACCAGTGACCCTGCGCTTATCAAGCGCATGCTCTAACCAACTGAGCTACAGGCCCGCTTCGCGGAAGTGAAAAATGATTGGTGACTGGTGATCAGTCAAGAGCTGAAGCGATCGCGATCTTTATCACCGTCACCCATCGCGGCGTAGAAGTGTCTCGAGTCGGTCTCGCTTTGTAAAATGCATACGTATATAAAGCTTCCCATTTCGCAGGTGGCATGCCTGGTCGAAGCTCGCCGCGATCAGCTGGTAAGACCAAAAATACCCGCCTCCACTAAAGTTACGGCGCGACAGGCTCCGCTCTCCGCCGCGCGGGCGCGTAGACTGGAGGCAAGGGGATTACGCTCCCGCTAGTGATCCGAAAGTGTGCCTGCTCATAGATGTTTGCCTCCACGCTTTTAGCTTTGGAGGCAAGGGGATTATCCAAAGCCGTGCTTTGGCTCCGGTTTTAGAGCTTCGCTTTGAACCCTGCGCTCCGCGCGCCGCCGGTCGAACTGCGTTCTCATCTCCGGCTCCATTTCTCTTGAAATGGAGGCAAGGGGATTCGAACCCCTGACTTCCAGCTTGCAAAGCTGGCGCTCTACCAACTGAGCTATGCCCCCCGCACTAAGAATTGCCGAATGTCGATTGTCGATGGGCGATTGCAAGGAACAAAGCGCCGGGGCTATGTCACAAGTGCCGGGTAACGACTCTACCCCGGTAATCTGTCGGCCAATACGTCTGCCTTCTCGATCTTCGGCGGTTGTACCAGGAGATCGGGCGCTTTTTCCATCAACGCCTTGGCAACTTTTCCAGACAGATGCGCGTCCCGACCGGCATCATCTGGAAACGCATCGAAGATGGCAAAGGTAGCCGGGCCAAGTTTAATCCCGAACCAAGCGGTTGTTGCGGGCTCTTGTTGCACCAAACCCTGCCCATCGCGCAAAAACTTCGCGACTTCGTTTTCTTTTCCCGGTTTTGCCTCCAGTCTGACAAATAACGCTTTAGTGGTCATGTGGTGATCTCCTTGTGACTGTTTTGCTGTCTAACTATCGAAGTCGTGCCTGCCTTTGCGTCTATGTCGAACCGAATGAGATTCCAAGCGGCGCCTGTCTCGGCTTGCTCGACGTGACATCGCAGCAAAGGAAAAATGCCGGTCGCCTCGCGGCGACCAGCATTTTTAGTCGATGTGCAGCAAAGACTGAATTGTGCGTTACCGTCGTTTCTCTGAGCCCCGGTTTCTTTCGATTCCGGGGTCTTCACGGCATGTCGTGAATTCCGAAGAACTCACGGGTTAGCCGTCGACCTATCGCAAGAGAATTTGAATCTTCGACCTGACGGTCTCGATTCTAATCTTTGCGCTTTCTCCTTAGAAAGGAGGTGATCCAGCCGCAGGTTCCCCTACGGCTACCTTGTTACGACTTCATCCCAGTTACCGCTCATAGCGTAGAAGGCTGCCTCCCTTGCGGGTTAGCGTGCCGGCTTCGGCTACAAGCGACTTCCATGATGTGACGGGCGGTGTGTACAAGGCCCGGGAACGTATTCACGGCGCCGTAGCTGATGCGCCATTACTAGCGATTCCGGCTTCATGGAGTCGAGT
>WNFO01012675.1_pt1 | contig 12385 bp, 7 predicted proteins | sample 5400251 | NCBI WGS metagenome assembly WNFO01 (sample SAMN13153354, study PRJNA577476) | soil metagenome | isolation source: 100 cm saprolite under Madrone tree | place: USA:California | collected 2016-06-14
GAAGAACTCCGCAAGATGCACGCCTACTGGCGCGCGGCAAACTATCTTTCCGTCGGACAAATCTATCTCTTCGCCAACCCGCTCCTGCAAGAGCCGCTCAAGCTCGAACACATCAAGCCTCGCCTCTTGGGTCATTGGGGCACCACGCCCGGCCTGAACTTTATCTATGTGCATTTCAACCGCCTGATCAAGAAACACGATCTCAACGTTATCTACCTAACCGGGCCGGGCCATGGGGGCCCGGGCTTGGTCGCCAACACCTATCTCGAAGGTACGTACAGCGAGATCTATCCTCACGTTTCGCAGACCGTCGACGGCATGCGGAGACTCTTCAAGCAGTTTTCCTTTCCGGGCGGAATTCCCAGCCACGTCGCTCCAGAGACGCCCGGCTCGATCCACGAAGGCGGCGAACTCGGATACTCGATTGCCCACGCCTACGGCGCCGCGTTCGACAATCCGGACTTGCTGGTTTGCTGTGTGGTCGGCGATGGAGAAGCCGAGACTGGCCCGCTCGCCGCCAGTTGGCACTCCAATAAGTTCCTGAATCCCACTCGCGACGGCGCCGTCCTTCCCATCCTGCACCTGAACGGGTACAAAATCGCCAACCCAACCGTCCTCGGACGTCTAACGGACGCGGACCTGACGCACCTTTTCACCGGCTATGGCTACAAGCCCTACTTCGTGGAAGGTTATGAGCCGGAGCCCATGCACCAACTCATGGCTCATACGCTCGACACCATCATCGCGGAAATCTCCACGATTCAAAATGACGCCCGGGCGGGACGATCTACTGGACTTCCCGCGTGGCCGATGATCATTCTGCGAACGCCGAAGGGCTGGACCGGCCCGAAAATCGTCGATGGAAAGCCGGTGGAAGGCACTTGGCGCGCCCACCAGGTCCCGGTCACCGACCTTTCAAAGCCGGAGCACTTGAAAATTTTGGAAGATTGGATGAAAAGCTATCGGCCCAGCGAGCTATTCGATGAACACGGCAAACTCATTCTGGAGCTGACCCAATTGGCGCCCCAGGGCAATCGCCGCATGGGCGCGAATCCGCACGCGAACGGCGGTGTTCTGCTCAACGACTTGGTCATGCCGGATTTTCGCGAATATGCCGTCAAAGTGTCGAAACCGGGCACCGAGATAGCGGAGGCCACTCGGGTTTTGGGAAAGCTCTTGCGCGACGTGATGAAGCGAAACATGGATTCGAAGAATTTCCGCGTCGTCGGTCCCGACGAAACCGCTTCCAATCGGCTCGATGCATTATTTGAAGTCACCGGCAAAGTCACCATGGAACCGATTGTGCCCACCGACGAGCATCTTTCCAGAGACGGCCGCGTGATGGAGGTCTTGAGCGAGCACATGTGCCAGGGTTGGCTCGAGGGCTATCTGCTCACCGGACGCCATGGATTCTTCTCTTGCTACGAAGCCTTCATTCACATCGTGGACTCCATGTTCAATCAGCATGCCAAGTGGCTGAAAGTGACGCGAGACATTCCTTGGCGCCGCCCCATCGCATCCTTGAACTACCTCCTCACCTCGCATGTTTGGCGCCAAGACCACAACGGTTTCACGCACCAGGACCCTGGCTTCATCGACCACGTCGTGAACAAAAAAGCTGACATCGTGCGCGTCTACCTGCCTCCCGACGCCAACACGCTCCTCTCCGTGGCCGATCACTGCCTGCGCAGCCGTAACTATGTCAACGTCATCGTCGCCGGAAAGCAGCCCGCGTTGCAGTACCTCGACATGCAATCGGCCATCGAGCACTGCACCAATGGAATCGGAATTTGGGAGTGGGCCTCCAACGAGCAAGGCGCCGAGCCCGATGTCGTGATGGCCTGTGCCGGCGATATCCCCACGCTCGAAACTCTGGCCGCCGTGGATCTCCTCCGCCGTCATTTCGCCGATATCAAAATCCGCGTAGTCAATGTCGTTGACTTGATGACCATCCAGTCTTCCACCGAGCATCCCCACGGCCTCTCCGATCGAGATTTCGACTCCCTGTTTACGATCGACAAGCCCGTCATCTTTGCCTACCACGGTTATCCCACGCTCATTCACCGTCTCACCTATCGCCGCACCAATCACGACAATTTCCACGTCCGCGGTTACAAAGAAGAAGGCACAACAACAACTCCCTTCGATATGACCGTACTCAACGATTTGGATCGCTTCCACCTCGCCGGTGACGTCGTCGACCGCGTTCCTCGCCTGCAGCGCGTCGGCGCACACTTCAAACAGTTCCTGCGCAACAAGCTTGTTGAACACAAACAATACATTTACGAGCATGGTGACGACTTGCCGGAAATCCGCGATTGGAAGTGGCCCTATTAGTCCATACCTATTGGCCCATGAAAATCCTTGTACTCAATTCGGGTTCCAGCAGCCAGAAGAGTGCCTTGTATGAAATCTCCGGCGCCCTTCCCGAGCATCCGCCCACGCCAGCCTGGGAAGGCAAGATCGAATGGGCCGGCGACCAGGCCGACATCCAAGCACAGAATGCGGAGGGTGCGCAGTTGAAAAGCCGCGTCGAGTTCACCTCGCGCGCTAATGCAATCGACAAATTGCTGGATACCCTTTGGAACGGAGAGCTCCGTGTCGTTTCCGCTCCTTCAGAGATCGACGTAGTCGGTCATCGTATCGTGCACGGTGGCAGGGACTTCGAGAAAGCCACCACCGTCACGCCGGAAGTGAAATCTGCAATAGCGCGCATGTCCGCCTTTGCGCCGCTCCATAACCGTGCGGAGTTGGAAGGTGTCGACATCATCGAAAAACGCCTTGGCGCGGTTATCCAGGTCGCCGTCTTCGACACTGGCTTTCACAGCCAATTGCCGGAAGCAGCGGCCACCTATCCTGGTCCTTACGAATGGCTTGCGCAGGGGATTCGTCGCTATGGATTTCACGGCATCAATCATCAGTATTGCGCGGAGCGCACCGCCCAACTCCTCGGAAGAAATTTGTCATCCCTGAAACTCGTGACCTGTCACTTGGGAAACGGTTGCTCTCTGGCGGCCATTCGCGACGGCCGTAGCATCGATACGACCATGGGCTTCACTCCTCTCGAAGGGCTAATGATGGGCACGCGATCGGGTTCCGTTGACCCAGGAATCCTCACCTACTTACTGCGGCAAGGTGCGCTCACCGGAGAGCAGCTCGACGACTTGCTGAACACCAAATCAGGTCTGCTGGGAATCTCTGGAATCTCCAGCGACATGCGGCAGATTGTGGCCGCCATGAAAACTGGCCATCCGCGCGCCAAACTCGCCTTTGACATCTTCGTGCACCGTCTGCAAACTGGAATCGGTTCGATGATTGCTGCGCTCGGTGGAATAGACGCCCTGGTTTTTACCGCGGGTATCGGAGAAAATTCACCCGAAGTGCGCGCCGCGGCTTGTGCCAACTTCGCATTTCTCGGCCTCAAACTCGACCCCGCAAAGAATTCCCAATCTCCCATGGACCAGGAAATCTCCCGATCCGATGCAGCCGTTCGCGTCTTCATCGTGCACGCCCAGGAAGATTGGGCTATTGCCCGCGACTGCTGGCGCCTCATGTCCGCAAGGATCTGTGGCCAAGCAACCGCCAACTAGTCAACACGCCGCGTCTGAAATGCGTCGAGGTCTTCCGCCCAAACTAAACTTATACGACACCAGCCCTAGCCAAGTGCTTGTCGCCGACGATTTCTGGGAGTATCAATAATAGGCTGTCTTCTGCGGCTCGGGCCGAACCGGTTCGATCGAATCTGTCTGGCGCCTCTTGGGAATAGTCGCGGCGCCCGCTGGCTTCACCTCCCTTCCTGAAAGTTAAATCTATTTCTCTACGCGGCTGATTCTCTGACGAATCGCGTCGCAACAAGAGTGCGCGCCAACTATGCCGAAGATTCTGATCATCGATGACGATGCCACCAGCCGCCGGCTATACACTTCCTTATTGGCCCCTTGTGGCTATTCCATCCTCGAAGCTCGCGACGGACAGGAAGGCCTGTCCATCGCGCAAGCGGAAAATCCCGATCTCGTAATCTGCGATATCGTCATGCCCACGATCAACGGGTACCAGTTTGTCCAAGAGCTCAGAAACCTTCCGCAACATCAGCAAACTCTCGTGATTTTCCACAGCGTCAATTTATTAGACGAAGAAGCACGCGCGCTCGGGTCTGCTTGCGGCATCTCTCGCTTCATACTGAAGCCCTTCGATCCGCAACAAGCGCTTGCGACCATTCAGGAAGCTCTGAAGAGTGATCCTCAGCAGGCGCCTGCGGCGCTTCCTCCGGCCGCAAAGCGCGACCCGATTCCTCTTCTGCTCAATGCGTATTTTGTGAAAGGCAAGAAGCTCGATGCCAGCGCCCAACTGGCTTCGTTGGTCGACGTCGGCATCGCGCTTGCTCACGCTCCGCAGACCGGCCAACTCCTCGAAATCGCGATGACCGCGGCACGCAAATTAACCGATGCAAACTTCGCCGCCGCCGGAATCCTTGGAGAATCCGATAGTCTTGACGCGCAAACTCTCGCTTTCAGCGGGTTCGACGAAACCACCGCCGCGCAACTGCGGCAAAGTTCCTTCTCACCCCCATTCCTGCGCGAACTTCTTGCCACGCGCCGGCCGCAGCGTATTTTCAATCCCTCCGATGTATCGCTGGCTTTGCTCCTCTCGCCTCTCCACCCCAAGGTGCGCAGTATCTTGGTCGTACCGCTGGAATCCGGCGGTCGCGCGTATGGCTGGATGATGGTTGCCGAAAAATCGGATTCGCAGGCGTTTACTGAAGAAGACGAACGCATGCTCCGGGCGCTGGCTTCGCAAACCATCACTTGTTACGAAAGCGCGCAACGTTTTCGCACAATTCAAGAGCATGCCAAAGACCTGGAACTGCAAGTCGAAGAGCGCAAGCGTGCGGAACATCGGTTCCGGATGCTGCTGGAAACATCGCCCACCGGCATCGTCATCTCTGACCGTTCGGGCAGGATCGAGGACGTAAATGCCGAAGCTCTTCGGCTGTTTGGCTACGCCCGCGAAGAACTCGTCGGACAAACGATTGAAATTCTTCTGCCCCAACGTTTCAAGGATGCACACCAGGGGCATCGCTCTTTGTATGCTCAAGATCCGCGCAAGCGCTCCATGGGCGATGGCATGGAGCTGTTTGCCCGCCGCAAGGACGGCACCGAATTTCCCGTAGAAGTCGGTTTGGGGCCGCTCGCCACCAAGGAAGGTGTCCTCGTCTCCAGCACGATAGTGGATACCACCGCGCGAAAAAAGATGGAGGAGCAGCTCCGGCTGTCGCAACGGATGGACGCCCTCGGCAGGCTCGCCGGCGGCGTGGCCCACGATTTCAACAATCTGCTGACCGTGATCCTGGGGAATTCTGACGTCGTCGTTGACTCCCTTCCACCGGGTCACCCCGCCATTCAGAAACTGGAAATAATCAGGAAGGCGGGCGTTTCCGCAGCCGACTTGACCCGTCAGCTCCTCGCTTTCGGCCGCCAGCAATTGGTTCAACCCAGAATCCTCGATCTCACAGATACGCTGCAGAAAATGGAGGTTTTGCTGCGTCGCCTGATCGGGGAAAATATCGAGCTCAAAATCTTGCTCGATTCTTCTCTTGGCGCTATCAAAGCCGACCCCGGACAAATTGAGCAGATACTCTTGAACTTGGCGGTGAACGCGCGGGACGCCATGCCCAAGGGCGGACGCCTGACCATCGAGGCGCGCAATGTCGAAATAGACGAGAGCTATCGGGAAGAACATCCGGCGGCCATTCCAGGCCCCTATATACTGCTGGCGGTCACGGACGCGGGCTGCGGAATGGATCGCGAGACGCAATTGCGGATTTTTGATCCGTTCTTCACCACTAAAGAACTCGGGAAGGGCACCGGCCTGGGCCTGGCAACCGTCTACGGAATCGTAAAACAAGCCGGCGGCTACATCTGGGTCTACAGCGAGATCGCACAGGGAAGCGTCTTCAAAGTTTATCTGCCGCGTGTGGAGCGGGCGGCCGAACCTGGTAAACGCGAGCGTGAGGAGGAGGAGGTCTGCAATGGCAGCGAGACGATCCTCCTGGCCGAAGACTCCGACCCCCTGCGCGAAATGGCCCGCGAATATCTGGAAAGCGTCGGCTACACCGTTCTCGAGGCGGCCTCCGGCAAGGACGCATTGCGCGCGCCAAAGACTTCGGAGGAACCATTGATCTCTTGCTGACCGATGTCGTGATGCCGCAAATGAGCGGACCCGAATTGGCCAGCCAGATCGCGGTGCATCGCCCCGGAATAAAAGTAATCTTCACGTCCGGTTACACCGACGACGCCATCGCCCGGCAGGGGATTCTCGATTCCAAGGTGGCGTTCGTACAGAAGCCATATCGTCCCAAGGAGCTGGCCCGAAAAATTCGAGAAGTGCTGCATACTAACGCGCCTGCCAACATCGCTGAGCGGGAAACCCAACCCGTCCTGAATTCCCAAAGCCCGTTGACGAAGACTTGAACGCCGATACGTTTGACCGTTGGGAATCAAGAGACACCCCCGTGGTGACGGGAAGTATGCGCAATCGAGTGAGGGCGCAGGGGATAGAGGTGCGTGGTGCATGTGACGGGGGGAACGAAGCTCCGGGCGGAGGTGTTGGGTACCCCCCACCCGGGTGTTTTGCAAAAAGAGGCTCTAAGCTGCTGAAAACAAAGGATGGGAGCGGGAGAAGATGGACAAATAGGCTGCAAATGCTTGAAAATAATGGATTTGTCGCAGAAACGCAGTGGGGCACGGAGCTAGCGGAGACCCCCCCTGTGTTTTTGTAAGTGCGTATTCTAAAGGAGTTACAGGAGGCGTGTCTGTAAGTGCGGATTCTAAAGGGCTTATTTGCACCAAAATGGTGCAAAATGCGAGGGGTCATGGAAGTGCGGAATCTAAAGGAGTTAGGGATGCTGCCTGGTCGCGGATTTGTTCGAGATAGCACGCGCAACCATACCACAGATCTGGACGTTTATCAATAGTAAACTGTAAGTGCAATGGCATGAATGTCGTGCAAGGGAAATTCAAAAAGCGTACCGGTGATCCTGGCAACTTGTTCCTGCGTGTGGAGGCGAGGTCTATGAAAATCACTCTTGGCCGAATGATGATGTGGGTAGCGCTTATGGCTACGTGTCCAGTGTCTGTTTGGGCCCAGCAGGCGACGACGAGGCGGAATGTCATTCTTCGCCGCGACCCGGCGACAACGAGTCCAGCGCTAGAGCATCTTGCCAAAGGGGATAGGTTGATGCTCGTTGACGCGAACCCAGACAGTGGCTTCTATCACGTGAGAACGGAGGACGACCAGGTGGGATGGGTTTTATCGAAGTATGTGAGCCTCTCCCCCACTCCACCAGCACTCGCACCCGGGACGTCAACCGCTCCCTCGGGAGAAACGTGTGATTCCACGTTAGAAGCTCACGTTTATCATCCCCAACGACTCATCGTGAAACAGCCGTGTATTGCGGTGACGGGGACAATTGTGGATGCGACAGCGACCGAGAAGGTTAAGCAGCCGGATGGAGTCCGTCATGAGAAAGATGGAGACACGCACGGATGGTTAAAGGTAGATCCCGAATTTGAGAATCTGTTGAACGCCGGAAACATCAGCGATGAAGGGGGTAACCTGGTTTTTGAGATCGTATGCCGGTACCCCGTGACGCAGGCGGATGCGAAGGCGGCGTGCAAAAGCTACACGGATCGCGTCAAGCTCCCGTTCAGCCCTTGTTTAATTAAATGATTCTAAGAACTTTAGGAACAAAGATGCTTGACGGACGGATGCTCGCGTGGAAAGAGCCTATACTGGAAGCAGGATGGAAAAATTGCAAGCATGGCAAGAGGCCGCCCGCGCAGGCGGCTTCGTGCAGGTGGAGGAAAGCGAAGGCGGCACGGTGCTGTGGCTTAGGAAAGAGAAATCCGATGCGGCTACGAAGACGCACCAGCGTATGTGCATCGACGGCCTATCCAACATCTCGACTGTTTATTGGATGACCACACCGGGGAAGATCGACTCGAGGACGTTCCGCAACGCCCCGAGCTTGCAAGAGTGGTTTGCGCTGCGGCCTGCCAAATGACAAATCGCGAAGCCATCCTGCGACTGTCGGTGAACACGGGCGACGGCCTGGCGATGACGTCGCTGCGCGATAACAACGCCAAGGCCATCCGCGCTGCTGTCACACGCTACTTTGGGGCAGGGCCGGTGGCGGACAAGGCGGAGCGCGTGCTTATGCAACGCATGGCGGACCACGCGCGTTCCTATGAGCAGCAAGAAAACGCGGAGGACTGGCTGGCGAGGTGCGTCAACACGGAATGCGACCGCCTGCGCAACGAAGGGATTCACGACAAGGCCAATCGCGATTAGGCGCGCCGGAAACGGCGTCAATTGTGTACCGCGTGCAAGTAGCGGGAGTGGCCGGGCTAAGGAGTTTGTGTGGCAAGTCACACGCTAAGCCCTCAGCGGGCTAAAGGCCTGTTGATTTGGCGTCAGTCGCGGCACGACTGAAGCCGTGCCCTGATGGCAAGCGGTCAGCGGGAGGGGCACTGGCCCAAAACTGTCCCTTCGAGCGTTGTTTTCGAATACCAATTCAGCTATTAATTTTGAATACCGATAGGCCCTTTCTGGCAGGCCCATTTCTGTTTGGTTTTTCGAGCCGGGATTGATTAGCCGCGTCCGTTAGGAGTTCTCAGCCCATGGGGACACTGGCATCGACCCTTCCAACTGATGCCGCGCGCCGGTGCGCGTGGCCGGCGGGCGCCCTCCATTCCGAATTGTGCCAAAACAAAATTTCGATTGAGAAAGAAAAGAGAACCATGTCCAGCAAATCAGGGTTCTTCTGCACCGTTGTTCTCGCCGCTCTCGCCGCTCTGGTCTTCACGTCTTCTGTGAGCGCGCAAGTCGAATTGGGGATAAATGCTCGCCCTCGAATTACGCAGTGGATCGATGAAACAAATCGCGTCGCAGTCGCGGGCAACACGCATCCTGAAGCGCGGCCCGCGAACGATCGCGGCGCGGTGGCGAGCGATTTCGCCATGGAGCACATGTTGCTCCAACTGCAGCGTTCTCCGGAGCAAGAAGTCGCGGTGCAGCAGTTTCTGGATGAACTGACCACCCAAGGTTCACCGAACTTCCATAAGTGGCTGACGGCGCAGGAATTCGGCGAACGCTTCGGATTGGCGAAGCCGGACCTCGATGCCGTCACGGGCTGGCTGAAATCGCATGGTTTCCGGGTCAATGTGGTGTATCCGAGCGGCATGCTGATCGATTTTTCGGGGACGGCCGGGCACGTGCGCAAGGCCTTCCAAACGGAGATTCACCGCCTGGAAGTCAAAGGCGAGAGGCACGTCGGGAACATGAGCGATCCGCGAATTCCCGCGGCGCTGGAGCCCGTAATCGCGGGGGTGGTGTCGTTGCACGACTTCCGGCCCCATGCGATGTATCACATGCGCAGGGCCAAGACGGAATTTACGTTTACCGACATTTTGGGCAGCGTCAATTACGCGGTTGTGCCGGCAGACCTGGCCACGATTTACAACTTGAATCCTGTATTCAGCGCGGGCAATTCCGGCCAGGGCGAGACCATCGTACTGATTGAAGACACCGACGTCTTCAGCGCCGCGGACTGGAGCACGTTCCGGCAGACTTTCGGGCTCGCCGGCTATACCTCGGCTAGCTTCACACAGGTCCACCCGCCGGCACCTGCCGCGCAGCCTGCCAATAACTGCGGTGCGCCCGGAGTCGTCGCTGGAAGTGAACCGGAAGCGATCCTCGACGCCGAATGGGCCAGTGCCGCCGCGCCTAGCGCGGCCATCGAAATGGCGGCGTGCGCGGATACCAGCACCACGTTCGGCGGGCTGATCGCCATCCAGAATCTGATCAACGCCAGCACTCCGCCTCCCTCGATCATGAGCATCAGTTACGGGCAGTGCGAAACCGTGGACGGCGCGGCGGCCAACGCGGCGTACAACTCTGCTTATCAGCAGGCCGTGGCGGAGGGCGTCTCGGTCTTCGTTGCCGCGGGTGACAGCGGTGCGGCCGGCTGCGACAATAGCGTCGCGGAAGCAACGCACGGAATCGGCGTCAACGCTTTCGCTTCGACACCGAACAACGTGGCCGTGGGCGGCACTGATTTCAGCGACACCTATTTTGGTACCAACGCCACGTATTGGAATTCCAGCAACACCTCGGCCTTCGGTTCGGCGATTTCTTATGTTCCGGAAACCCCCTGGAACGATTCCTGTGCCAGCTTCCTATTCTCCACATACGTGGGTTATAGCCCGACCTATGGCTCGACAAGTCTCTGCAACGACCCGTCCATCGGTTTCGCCCTCATGACCACCGTCGCAGGCGGGGGCGGTCCGAGCCAATGCGCCACTGGCGCGGCGTCCACCGCTGGTGTTGTGAGCGGTACCTGCGCGGGATGGCCGAAGCCTTCGTGGCAGACGGTGTTGGGCAACCCGCAAGATGGAGTGCGCGACACTCCAGACGTTTCGTTGTTTGCGGCGGACGGCTTGTTGTGGAGTCACTACTATATATTTTGCTGGTCGGATACCGCGAAGGGCGGAGCTGCCTGTGGCAGCGATCCAAGCACGTGGATGGGTGCGGGCGGCACGTCTTTCGCGTCGCCCATCATGGCTGGCATCCAGGCACTGATCAACCAGAAGGCCGGCGGGCCGCAGGGCAATCCCGCTCCCGTTTATTATCAGCTCGCGGCGGCAGAGTACGGCGCGAGCGGCAGCACTTCTTGCAACTCGAGCAATGGCAACGCGGTCGCGAGCAACTGCGTTTTCTACGACGTGACTTTTGGTGACATGGATGTGGATTGCGTGGGCCCCAACTGCTTCCTGGCCGGTGCCCCTGTAGGAGTGCTTTCGACTTCCGATACGTCGTTCGCTCCCGCCTACGGCACCACTGTCGGGTGGGACTTCGCCACCGGCATTGGCAGCGTCAACGCCGCCAACTTGATCAACAACTGGCCCGCGTCATCAAAACCACCGGTGCTGGGCATCACCAAGACACACACCGGCAGCTTCTCGCAAGGTCAGCAGAATGCCACGTATTCCGTGACGGTCTCGAACGCGGCAAATGCCGGGAGTTCGAGTGGAACGGTGACGGTGACCGAAAGCGTCCCTTCCGGCTTGACCTTGGTCTCAATGGCTGGCACCGGGTGGACGTGTTCGGCCAATCGCTGCTCACGCGGCGACGCTTTGAATCGCGGAGCGAGTTTTCCGGCGATCACGGTGACTGTGAATGTCGCCTCCAACGCCAGCTCGCCGCAGGTCAACCAGGTGGGCGTGTCCGGCGGTGGCTCGGGAAACGCCAACGCCAGTGACTCGACGACGATTGTTGTGGTCATACCCTCGGCCGCAGCCACGTTCGTGGCTGCGGATACGAGCACGCAAGGCAATTGGCGTGGCGTTTACGGAGCCGATGGATATTCGGTGGCCAACGACTCGCAAAGTATCCCTGGCTATGCATCCCTGGCGGTGCAAGATCAGCTCAACTACACGTGGGCCAGCACCACGGATGCTCGGGCCCTGCAGACCGGGAGCGGAACGGGGAGAATTGCGGCGACCTGGTATGGCAACAGCACGTTCAGCTTTGACGTGAATCTCAGCGACGGCAACGTTCATCAGTTTGCGCTCTACGCCGTGGATTGGGACCTCAGAGGAAGAACCGAAACCATTCAGATCCTCGACGCCAACAGCAATGCAGTGCTCGACGCCCGCACACTGTCCGGTTTCAGCAATGGTGTTTATTTGGTGTGGAATCTGTCTGGCCACGTCAAAATCAACGTCATCTGGACCGGCGGGGCGAACGCCGTGGTCAGCGGCGTGTTTTTTGGAGGGACCAGCAGTGTTGGAGAGACGGTCAGCGTAAGTCCGCAAAACATCAACTTGCTGGCTTCCCAGCAGCAGCAATTCACCGCGATTGTCAACGGCAGTGCCAACCAAGCGGTGAGCTGGTCGATCGCTTCAGTCAGTCCGTCGAGCGCCGCGGCTGGCAGTATTTCCGTCGCAGGGCTGTACACCGCGCCTGCCACCATCACACCGGCGCAGGTGACCATCAAGGCGACCAGTGCGGATGGCACTGCTTCGGGCATCTCGAAAGTGAATCTGATCATACCAGCGGCGGCCAGTTTCGTGGCTGCGGATACGAGCACGCAAGGCAATTGGCGTGGCGTTTACGGAGCCGATGGATATTCGGTGGCCAACGACTCGCAAAGTATCCCTGGCTATGCATCCCTGGCGGTACAAAATCAGCTCAACTACACGTGGGCGGCCAGCACCGCGGATGCCCGGGCCCTGCAGACCGGGAGCGGAACGGGGAGAATTGCGGCGACCTGGTATGGCAACAGCACGTTCAGCTTTGACGTGAACCTCAGCGACGGCAACGTTCA
>WNFO01006570.1_pt1 | contig 12384 bp, 11 predicted proteins | sample 5400251 | NCBI WGS metagenome assembly WNFO01 (sample SAMN13153354, study PRJNA577476) | soil metagenome | isolation source: 100 cm saprolite under Madrone tree | place: USA:California | collected 2016-06-14
CGGCTCCGGGGGCGGCGCGGGCGAGACGTTGGAAGGACACGCCTGGGGAACCACTCGCATCCAGCCCCGCGGGCACTGCGCGACGTAGGGGTAGTAGCCCTTGGGGTCTTCGCAGTAGTACCAGTACGGCTCGGTCGGTGGCTGTGGCTGCACGAGCACCTGCGGAGCTGGCGCCGGCTCAACGGCCACTGGCGGCGTCGTCTGGGGAGGGACCGCCCTCCACCCCTCGGGACAGCGCGGCGCATACGGATAGTAAGTTCCCAGGCTCGAGCAGTAGTACCAGAATCGCGGCGCCGCCGTCGGGGGCAACGCCGCGACCCCCGGAGGCACGTAGGGGTTAGGGTAGGGATAGATCGGCGCCGGATACGCGTACCAGACGCCGTCGACCACCCACCACCACCCCACGAGACCTCGATACTCACCGTGGAACCAGTGTCCCCGGCGCCAGAAGCCCAGATCGCGCTCGCGGAAGCGCGCGAGGTCACCGTGCCGCCAGTGCTCGACCTTCTCTCGCCGCTCTTCCCCGCGGTGTCGTCGCTCCTCTTCCGCGCGTGCCGGAGCGCGGACCAGTACGGCGGCCATGGTGACGCAGAGCACGATGCCGATCAGCGCCCTCCGCATCGATGTCCTCTTCCCTTCTTTTTCCGCCCTCGCCCCGGGCGGCTCGCCCGATCCGCAGTTCGGTGGGTCTCTGTCTGCCCGCACTCGTAACGACCGGGCCCGATTGACGGTTGACGCAAGGGGCTGTGCCCGTCCGGCACTCCTACGCGAATGCGATCGACGGTGCCGACGGCAGTGCCCGGCACTCGGCAGCCCTGCAGACGAGGTCGAAGTCGCCGTGGGCCAGCCCCAGACCCGTAGAAGCTCCGCCGCGAGGTCGCGCACCTCTCGTACCCCGCAGGCGCGAAAAAGATGCGGAATCAGCAGGATGCTGACCACTCGCGCAAAATGGAGTATCATCCGCAGATGCCTCGGCTGACGACGGACGCAGATCCGGAGGCCTGACCGTCCATGAGTCACGCAGTCCCTGTCACGTTCGCCGCCATCGGACCGCCGAGCGGCTCCGGGCCGGGCTCAGTCGCCACCCAGATCCTGTTCTTCGCCGCGATCTTCGGAATCTTTTACTTCCTGCTGATCCGACCGCAGCAGAAGCAGCGGAAGGACCGCGAGCGGATGCTGGGCGCGCTGAAGAAGGGCGACCGCGTCGTGACCGCGAGCGGACTGCACGGGACGATCGTCGGCATGAACGAGCAGACGATCGTGCTGAAGGTCACCGACCAGGGCGTCAAGCTCGAATTCGACCGGTCCGCGGTCGGTCGAGTGGCGGAGGGACAGCGCGACCGAGATGCGTAGGTACCTCTGGGCTCGTGTCGGTCTCGTCGCCGTCGTCGCCGCCGCCTCGCTCTGGTATCTCTACCCACCCGGGAAGACCATCAACTTGGGCCTCGATCTCCGGGGCGGCGTGCATCTCGTCCTTGGCGTCGAGGTCGAGAAGGCGATCGAGAGCCAGCTGGACCGGGCGGCGGCGGACCTCAAGGGCACGGTCGAGCAGAAGGGCATCGCCGTCACCCGCGTGGCCCGGGACGACCACCAGATCATCGTGCAGCTCGCGTCGCCCCAAGCCTGGGGCGAGGCCACGACCGCGGCCAGAGACTTCCGCGGCTACGACTTCCGAGCGCTCGACCAGGCGGCGGGGCGCTTCGCGCTCGCGCTGCCCGATCGCGAGGTGCGGCGGATCGCGGACCTCGCCGTTCGGCAGGGCGTCGAGACGATCCGGAACCGGATCGACCAGTTCGGCGTGGCCGAGCCCACGATCACGCGCCAGGGCGAGGACCGGATCCTCGTCCAGCTCCCGGGGATCCAGGACCCGGAGCGCGCGAAGGCGCTCATCGGCAAGACCGCGCTGCTCGAGTTCAAGCTCGTCGACGATCGGGCGACCCCCGAGGAGGCGCTGGCGGGCAAGCTCCCCGAGGGCGACGAGATCCTCTACCAGCGGCGAGTGGACAGGGAGACGAAGGCCGAGACCAAGGTTCCCTACGTCGTCCAGAAGAAGACGCTGCTCACGGGGGCCGAGCTGAACCGCGCCGAGGTCACGGCGGACCCGAACTCGCCCGGCAACTGGCAGGTCGCGATCGAGTTCAACACGGTGGGGACGCGCATCTTCGGCGAGGGGCGATCATCCTGGACGGCAACCTCTACTCGGCGCCGCGCATCAACGAGCGCATCCCCGGCGGGCGAGCCGTCATCACCGGACAGTTTACGGTCGACGAGGCGCGCGACCTGGCCATCGTGCTCCGGGCCGGCGCCCTGCCGGCGCCGGTGCGGATCCTCGAGGAGCGCACGGTGGGGCCCTCGCTCGGGGCCGACTCGATCCGTCAGGGCGTCCTCTCGGTGGTGGCGAGCGCCGCCGCCGTCGTGCTGTTCATGATCGTCTACTATCGGGTCTCGGGGCTCATCGCCGACATCGCGCTCGTCCTCAACGTGCTGATCCTGCTGGCGGCCATGGCCGCCTTCCGCGCGACGCTCACGCTCCCCGGCATCGCCGGGATCGTGCTCACGATCGGCATGGCCGTGGACGCGAACATCCTGATCTTCGAGCGCATTCGCGAGGAGCTCCGCCTGGGCAAGACCGTGCGCTCGTCGGTCGACACCGGCTTCGCCCGTGCCCTCCGCACCGTCATCGACACCCACGTGACCGTGCTCGTGACCGCCACCATCCTCTACCAGTTCGGCACGGGGGCGGTGCGGGGCTTCGCGGTCTCGCTCGCGATCGGCGTCGCCGCCAGCCTGTTCACGGCCGTCTTCTTCACCCGCCTGCTCTTCGACCTCCTCTACATGGGGCGCCACCGGCTCGAGCGCATCTCGATCTAGCCTGCTCATGCTCCAGATCTTCACGCACGCAAACTACGACTTCGTCGGCAAGCGCCGGATCGCCTACGCGATCTCGATCGGGTTCACGCTCCTGGGCCTCGCCCACATCGCGTACAAGGGCGGGCTGGCGGCGGGCATCGACTTCTCGGGCGGCACGCTGATCCAGGTGCGGTTCGCCCAGCCCGTCAAGGTCGAGCAGATCCGGTCCGCGCTGGACGGCATCAAGCTCGGCAGCGCGATCATCCAGCGGTTCGGCGATCCGAGGGAGTACCTGATTCGGACCCAGCTGACGGGGGAACCGCTCGAGCAGCTCACGCGGCGGACCCAGGAGGCGCTGACGAGCGCGATCGGCAAGCTCGAGGTCCGGCGGGTCGAGTCGGTCGGGCCCCAGGTCGGCCGCGACCTCCAGGTCCAGGCGCTCTACGCGGTCCTGGCGGGGATGGCCGGGATCCTCATCTACGTGGCGTTCCGCTTCGACTTCAAGGGGGGGGTGGCCGCGGTGATCGCGCTGATCCACGACGTGATCGTCACCCTCGGCGCGATCTCGCTCAGCAACCGCGAGATGTCGCTCCCGGTGCTGGCGGCGCTGCTGACGATCGTGGGCTACTCGATCAACGACACGATCGTCGTGTTCGACCGGATCCGGGAGAACCGGGGCCGGGTGCTGCGGAAGGGTCAGACGATCGCCGAGGTCTTCAACACGGCGATGAACCAGACCCTCTCGCGGACGATGCTCACCTCGCTGACCGTCTTCCTCACCGTCCTCGTCCTGTACATCTTCGGCGGCGAGGTGCTGCGCGACTTCGCCTTCGCGCTCTTGGTCGGCGTCGTCACCGGGACGTACTCCTCGGTGTTCGTGGCGGTACCGATCGTCGTCGACTGGGAGAATTGGCTTACGCGCCGCGAGAGGGCAAAAAAGGCCGTCGCGAAGGCCTGAGCGGGTGTAACAATATAACGATATCCGGAGGGCGGGTACGGCATTGACCGAGCTGAAGACGCTGATCGAGGAGATCCCGAAATACCAGCCGGGTGCCGACCTGGACGTCCTCGCGCGCGCCTACCAGTTCTCGGCGGCCTCGCACCAGGGCCAGCAGCGGGCGTCCGGGGAGCCGTACCTCTCCCACCCCCTCGCGGTCGCCAACCTCCTCGTCGACTTCAAGATGGACGTGACCACGGTGACGGCCGGCCTCCTCCACGACGTGCTCGAGGACACGACCGCCACCAAGGCAGACCTCGAGCGGGAGTTCGGCAAGGAGATCGCCGAGTTGGTCGACGGCGTGACCAAGATCGGCAAGCTCGCGTTCTCGTCGCGCGAGGAACGGCAGGCCGAGAACTTCCGCAAGATGCTCGTCGCCATGGCCCGCGACCTGCGCGTGCTCATGATCAAGCTCGCCGACCGCCTCCACAACATGCGCACCCTGCACTACCTCACCGCGGACCGCGCGCGCAAGATCGGTCAGGAGACGCTCGACATCTACGCGCCGCTCGCGCACCGGCTCGGCATGGCGAACGTCAAGGCCGAGCTGGAGGACCTGGCGCTGCGGAGCCTCCACCCGGACGCTTACGTGGATCTCCAGCGGCGCGTGGCCAAGCGGCGGCTCGAGCGCGAGGCCGACATCAACCACGTCATCGCGATCCTCGAGCGGAAGCTCTCCGAGGTCGGGATCGAGTCGCAGATCCGGGGCCGTCCCAAGCACTTCTACTCGATCTGGAAGAAGATGCACGAGCAGGGCAAGGAGTTCGACGAGATCTACGACCTCACGGCGGTGCGGGTCATCACCAACAGCGTGCGCGACTGCTACGGCGGCCTCGGCGTCATTCACTCGCTGTGGAAGCCGGTGCCGGGACGATTCAAGGACTTCATCGCGATGCCGAAGGTCAACATGTACCAGTCTCTGCACACCACGGTGATCGGTCCCAAGGGCGACCCGGTCGAGATCCAGATCCGCACGTGGGAGATGCACAAGATCGCCGAGGACGGCATCGCGGCGCACTGGCTCTACAAGGAGAAGAGGACCGGGAAGGACCGGCTCGACGACTCGCTCCTGTGGCTGCGGCAGCTCATGGAGACGCAGCAGGACATGAAGGACCCGCGCGAGTTCATGGACACGGTGCGGGTCGACCTCTTCCCGGACGAGGTCTACGTCTTCACCCCGAAGGGCGACGTCAAGTCGCTGCCCGAGGGCGCGACGCCGATCGACTTCGCGTACGCGGTGCACACCAAGGTGGGCGAGCACTGCGTCGGGGCCAAGGTGAACGGCAAGCTGGTCCCCCTGCGCTACACGCTGCGGCAGGGGGACATCGTCGAGGTCATCACCTCGCCCAACCAGCACCCGAGCCGGGACTGGCTCAAGATCGTCAAGTCGACGCGGGCGCGATCGAAGATCAACCAGTGGCTCAAGGTCGAGGAGCGTGCCCGCTCGCTGGCCCTCGGGCGGGAGCTGTTCGAGCGCGAGGCGCGCAAATACCGGCTGAACCCGAGCGCGCTGCTCGGCGGCGACGCCGTCAAGCAGGCCGCCGCCGACGCGGGGTTCCCGGGGGTGGACGATCTGCTGGCGTCGATCGGCTACGGCAAGACCTCGGTCCACCAGGTGCTCGGCAGGCTCGCGCCGGCCGCGCTACCGGATGCCGGCACCGAGCCCCGGCCCCGGCCCGGCGCCCGCCCCCGGACGGAGAGCGGCGTCAAGATCCGGGGCGTGGACGACCTCCTCGTGCGTTTCGCGAAGTGCTGCTCGCCGGTGCCCGGGGATCCGATCGTCGGCTTCATCACGCGCGGCCGCGGGCTGACCGTGCACACGCGCGACTGCCTGACGGTCGCCAAGAGCGTGCTCGACCGGGAACGCCTGATCAACGTCGACTGGGACGGCGAGGAGCCGGGGACCGCCACCCGGCCGGTCCGGATCGCCGTCTACATCTCGAACGATCGCCCGGGGCTGCTCGCGGAGATCACAGGGGCGATCTCCTCCCGGAACGGCAACATCACGAAGGCCGAGGTCACCGTCACCGAGGACAAGCGCGGACTGAACCACTTCGTGGTCGAGGTGGCCGACCTGCGCCAGCTCCAGGAGATCATGGCCGCCATCCGCGACATCCGCGACGTCATGAACGTCGAGCGCGTCCGGGGCCTCGCGTAAACATCGCCCGGACTAAAGTCCGGGGTTTTCTCGGAGAAAGGAGCCCGTGCGTGAGCCCGAGAGCCTGGCCTTGCGGTTCCAGGTTGACGGGTCGTCGGCCCGGTTGGCGACCCGGTAGCCTCCCCGTCCAGCACCACCGTCGTTTCGACGGCTGTCTGAGCCGGCCCACGGCTTGGTTGTCGCCAGTGTTCAGCGCCAACTGGGGACCCTCGACCACAGAGATCGGCGCTCCTCCCCGCCCTGAAGGGCTGGGGTTCCGCGCCGGGAGAATTCGATGAGCACTCGCGCCCGGCACCGCACAGGGACCGGGGCCGTCCGGCAGGGAGGCCGCGCATGAAAGCCTACGTGCTGATCGAGACCACGCCGGGGAAGACCAAGGCCATCAAGAGGATGCTCGGCAAGCTCAAGAGCGGCGCCACCACCGTGGTCGCGCTCGACGCCGTGACCGGGCCGTACGATTTCATCGCGGTCGTCGAGGGACCGAGCCTCGACGCGATCGGCCAGCTCGTCACGGAATCGCTCGGGACGATCGACGGCGTCACCCGCACGACGACCTGTATCGCGGTGGCGATCGGCTAGGCGCCGACGGGTGCGCGTTCTCGTCGTCGGCGGCACGGAGTTCATCAGCCTGCACGTCGTCCGCGCGCTCCAGCGGGAGGGCCACGAGGTCGCCGTCCTCAACCGCGGGCGCCGGCCCGAGCGCGTCCCCGCCGGCGTGCGGGTCATCGTCGCGGACCGCAAGCAGCACACGGCGCTGGCGCGGGCGCTCGCCGGGCAGGGGTTCGACGCCGTGTACGACGTCGCCTACGCGCCGACGACGGGCGAGGACGTCGCCGCCCTGCTCGACGCCCTCGGGACCGGGCTGCGGCGCGCGGTCTTCGTGTCGACCGGCCGCGTGTACGACCACACGCTCCCTCTCCCGCTCGACGAGGAGACGCCGCGAAGCCTCTACTGGGGCGAGTACGCGAAGCACAAGATCGAGGGGGAGGACGCGTTGCTCGAGCGCCATCAGCGCCGCGGGCTCGCGGTCACGATCGCGCGTCCCACCCACGTCTACGGCCCGCTCAACACCCGCAACAACGAGACGTTCTTCTTCGACCGGATCCTGCGGGGGCGGCCGGTGCTGGTCCCCGGCGCCGGCGGCTGGCTCCGCCAGTTCGGCCACGTCGAGGATCTCGCGGACGCCATGACGGCGATGCTCGGCGAGCCGCGCGCGGCCGGCCAGGCCTACAACGTCACCGGCGAGGAAGTCATCACCCAGGTCGGCTTCGTCGAGCTGGTCGCCGAGGTCGTGGGCCGGCCCGTCACGCTGGTGCCGTTCGATCCCCTCTTTCTCCAGCGCGTCCCGCCGGGGCCGGTGTTCGGCCAGAACCTCGTCTACGATTGCCACGCCGTCTATGCGACGGCGAAGCTTCGCGCAGAGCTCGGGCTGCGCCCGCGCTACACGCTCGGCGCCGGCCTCGCCCAGACGTGGGAGTGGTACCGCAAGGAAGGCCTCGACCGCCGCCCGGTCGACTTCGCCACCGAGGACGCGCTCCTCGCCCTGATCCGGTCGTAGAGGTGGGGCCGATCCTTGTCTATTATCCCGACCCGGCGGAGGCGAAGGTCTACGCGCGCTTCGTGCGGCCTCCGCGCGGAGCCGCCGTGGAATGTTGCGACAGCCCCGCGGCCGCCGCCAGCCGTATCGAGGACGCCGAGATCCTCTACGCCTGGGCCTTCCCCGCTCACCTCCTGGCTCGCGCGCGGCGGCTCCGCTGGGTGCAGGCGATGGGCGCCGGCGTGGACCGGTTCCTCGTCCCCGAGCTGCCCGAGGGCACCGTGCTCACCCGGGCCCCCGTGTTCGGGCCGTGGATGGTCGAGTACGTGTTCGGTTGGTGCGCGTGGGTCACCCAGAAGGCGGAGGCGTATCGGCAGGCGCAGCGCGAGCACCGCTGGCTGGCGACGGTCCCCGACCGGCTCCGGGGTCGAACGCTCGCGATCGTCGGGCTCGGGACGACCGGGCGCGCGCTCGCCCGAGCCGCCCATACGTTCGGCATGCGCGTCACCGGCGTGAGCCGCTGCGGGCGCCGCGTCGCCCACGTCGACCACGTCTACCCCACGGCGCGGTTGACGCGCGCGCTCGCGGAGGCCGACTTCGCCGTGCTCGCGGTTCCCCTCACGGCGGAGACCCGGCGCCTGATCGGCGCGCGGGAGCTGGCCGCGCTCCCGCCGAGCGCGTGGCTCGTGAACGTCGCCCGGGGACCGATCGTCGAGGAGCAGGCGCTCCTGGCCGCGCTCCGACAGGGACGGCTCGCGGGGGCGATCCTCGACGTGTTCGACGAGGAACCGCTCCCCGCCGGGCACCCGCTCTGGGATCTCCCGAACGTCGTGATCACGCCCCACGTGGCGGGCCCGAGCACGCCGGCCGAGATCGGGAGCGTCTTCAACGACAACCTCCGGCGCTACGCGGCGGCGCGCCGGCTCGCCCACCGGGTCGATCGCCGGCGCGGGTATTGAGCTCCGATGACCGCGCGCCCGCTGCGCAGGCGGCGGCCGGCGCGGATCCAGGGGCACTCGACCGGGCGGGACGCTACTGGCTGGGGGTCGCGGGGGGCTGGATCGCCCGCGTCGCGTTCAATTCGACGTACGTAAACCAGGTCGTCAGGCCTTCGTAGATGTGGACCTGGAGGGCGTTGCCCCCCTTCTCGTAGACCTGGATGGTCCCGGCGTTCGACGTGCTCGTCGAGCTGACGTGCTTCCAGCCGTTGGCCTCCAAGGTCGCGCGCATGGCCCGGGTCAGGCTCTCGGGCTCGAGGCGGCCGCGATAGACGAGCCGCGCCGCCTTGACGCTCGGCGACTCGATGATGGTGGACTTGTCGGGCTGGTAGGTGAGACCCTTGGGAACGGGGATATCCTCGAACTCGCTGTGGGGCGGTTGCGACTTCACGGTCGCGCATCCGGCGCCGACGACGAGCACGCTGAGCAGCAGGCAGGCCAACCGCATGGCTGGATGGTACCAAGCGACAGCACGGGCCCCCAAGAGATTTGTGGCGTCCCTGCTGATCACCGCGTCGGTCCTCCCGGGCTGCGCGCATCGCCCCGTGCCACCGATCGGCTTCGCGGGCACCCCCTTCAAGCCCGACGCCGACGAGCGCCGGCTCTGGGCCGAGGCCGAGCGGGAAGAGGAGCAACTCCAGAAGGCGGCCGGGCTCTACGGCGATCCCCTGCTCGAGGCATACCTGGCGAGGATCGGCGACCGCCTGACGCCGGGAGAGGTGAAGCAGGCCGGTGGGCCCGGCTTCGAGTTCCACGTCGTGCGCGACCCGACGCTGAGCGCCTTCGCGATGCCGAATGGCAAGGTCTACGTGCACACCGGGCTCCTGGCGCGGGTCGAGGACGAGGCGCAGCTCGCGATGATCCTCGGGCACGAGATCACCCACGTCACCAACCGGCACGCGCTCCAGTTCCAACGCGACGCGCGGAACAGAGTCGTCCCGCTGAGCGTGCGCGCGATCGCCGAGTCGATCGGCGCCGCGGCGGCGGGGCCCTGGGCCGAGCACGGCGACCGGGTGGGCACCGCCGGGCTCAGCCAGACGGCCCAGGTCGTGCTCGGGCTCGGCCTCAAGCTCGCGGCCCTCGCCGCGATCCAGGGCTACGGGCGGGACCTTGAGCGGGAGGCGGACACGGGCGGCCTGCAGAACCTGGTGGCGGCCGGCTATGACCCCAGCGAGGCGCCCAAGGTGTTCGCGCTCCTGGGGAAGGCGGCGAGGGAGCGCGGCGCCCCCGAGACGTTCTTCTTTGGAAACCCACGGCGACTCGACGAGGGCCTGAAGGACACGGCGGAGCAGGTGCAGACCAGGTACGCGGGCGTCCGCGGCGAGGTCAACACGGAGGAGTTCGCGCTCCGGACGCGCACCGTCGTGCGCGACAACGCGCTGCTCGACATCCACGCGGGACGCTTCACGCTCGCCCAGGCGCAGCTCGACCGCGTGCTCGCGCTGGCGCCGAAGGATCCGACCGCGCACCTCTACTACGGCGACCTCTACCGGCTCCGGGCGCAGCGCGCCCACGCGCCGCGCGCGAAGGAGTCGCTCGCCCAGCAAGCGCTCGGGCACTACCTGCGGGCCGCCGACCTCGACCCCGCGTTCCCCGACCCGTTTCGGGAGCTCGGCTTCCTCTATTACCAGCAGAAGGAGACCGCGCGGGCGAAGGAGGCGTTCCAGAAGTACCTCGCGCTCAAGCCCGACGCGCCCGACGCGAAACGGATCAGGGAGTACCTGATCGAGCTCGACCGGTGACGCGCTGGCTCATCGTCCTGCCGTCGGAGGGCGCGGAGCACATGGGGCTCGACTTCCGCGCCGAGCTCCTCGCCATGGGACACGAGGTGCGGACCTTCGCCTACCGGCGCCGCAACCCGCTCTACAAGAACAAGAGCACGAAGGCCGCCTACCAACTCTGGATCCGCCGCCGCCTCGAGCGCCTGTGCCTTGCGTGGAGGCCCCGCCTCGTCCTCGTCATCAAGGGTGGGCCGATCACGCCGGGCCTGATCGGCCGGGTCAAGTCGCGGCTCGACGCGCTCTTCCTGAATTTCTTCCCCGACAATCCGCTCCTGATGATCCCCTTCGAGTGCATCGAGGCGTACGACGTCTTCTTTACGAAGGAGCGCTACGCGCAGCGCCAACTCGAGCAGGTCGGCCTCGGCAACCTCTACTATCTGCCGATGTACTGCGCTCCCGCGTTCCACCATCCGGTGGAACTCGGCGGCGACGAGCAGCGCGCCCTCGACGGCGCGATCGCGCTCGTCGGAAGCCACTACCCGTACCGCGAGCGGCTCGTGCGCGCGCTCGCCGGCTACCCGGTGCGCATCTGGGGGCCGGGCTGGGAGCGCGCTGATTCGCCCGTGCGGCGGCTGGTCGCGGGCGGGGCGGTGTGGGGCCGCGCCAAGCTCGCGATCTACTGTGGTGCCCCGCTCTCCCTCAACCCGCACCATCCGCTGAACGACATCGTCGGCGTGAACGCCCGCACCTTCGAGCTGGCGAGCGCCGGCGCCTGCCAGGTCGTCGATCTCAAGGAGGAGCTCGCCGCGCTCTTCAAGCCCGGCGAGGAGGTCGTCGTCTATCGGGACCTGCCCGAGCTCCGGCGGGTCCTCGACTACTACCTCGCGCACCCCGACGAGGCCCGCGCCATCGGCGCCAACGCGCTCCGCCGCGCGCGCGCCGAGCACACCATCCGGCACCGGATCGACGAGATGCTGTTCGCGGTCGAGGAGCGCTTCGGCAAGCCGTGAGCGCGTCGCTGGCGCGCGAGCTCCGCTGCATCGACTGCGGGGCCTCCTATCCGCTCGCCTACCGGCTCGAGTGCGACACGTGCCGGGGCCTCCTCGAGCTCACCTACGACCTCGAGCGCCTCGGCGCGGCGGGCCCGGCGCTCCTCACGGGGACGGGGCTCTGGCGGTACGCGCCGCTGTTGCCGATCGCCGACCCCGCGCACCGGGTGACGCTCGGCGAGGGCGGAACGCCGCTCCTGGACTGCCCGCGCCTGGCCGGGCGCCTGGGCGTGCGGCGCTTGCTCCTCAAGTACGACGGGGCGAACCCGACCGGCACCGTCAAGGACCGCTCGTCGGCGACCGCCGTCGGCGCCGCCCTGCAGTTCGGCTACCGCCTGACCTCGGTCGTGAGCTCGGGCAACGCGGGGTCGTCGATCGCGGCCTACGCGGCACGGGCGGGCCTCCGCTCGCTGATCTTCGCCTACGAGCGCACGTCGGCGCCGAAGCTCCTCCACATGCAAGCGACCGCGTCGGACCTGATCATCTACCGCGGGGTGTACGACGACCTGATCACCCTCTGGGACCGGCTCGTGGAGGAGCACGTGTTCTTCGACTGTGGCGCCTCCCGCAACGCCTACAAGCAGGAGGGCAAGAAGACCCTCGCCTACGAGATCGCCGAGCAGACCGGCTTCCGGCTCCCGGACGTGGTGGTGGCGCCGGTGGCGGTGGGCGAGACGTTCATCGCGACCGCGCGGGGATTTCGCGAGCTCGCCCAGGCCGGGCTGATTCCGCGGGCGCCGCGCCTGGTGGCGGCCCAGGCCGCCCGCGCCAACGCGATCACACGGGCGTTCCGCGCCGGCACGCCGATCGCGCCGCTCAAGATCGGCTACACCGTCGCCGAGGGCCTGGCCGCCGGCAACCCGGGGCGCAAGGGCGACTGGGTCCTCCGTCTCCTGCGCGAGGGCGATGGGCTCGCCGCCGACGCCGAGGACGACGAGATCCTCGAGGCCCAGCGCCTGCTCGCGCGCGTGGAAGGCGTCTGGGCGGGCCCGACGGGTGTCGCGACCCTGGCCGTGCTCCGGCGCCTGCTCGCCGAGAAGCACCTCGACCCCGGCGCGACCGTCTGCGCGATCA
>WNFO01018693.1_pt1 | contig 12383 bp, 11 predicted proteins | sample 5400251 | NCBI WGS metagenome assembly WNFO01 (sample SAMN13153354, study PRJNA577476) | soil metagenome | isolation source: 100 cm saprolite under Madrone tree | place: USA:California | collected 2016-06-14
CACCTAATATCGCAACGTGATCACCTCAATATTATGAAGCTCTTACTAGAGCGTGGTGGTACTGTCGTGGACGTACCGGATAACGATGGTTCGACTCCGCTGGATCTGGCCATTTCCGAGAAGAAAAAACGAGCCACAGAAATGTTGCTGAAGCACGGCGCAAAAATTGATCTACGGGACAGCAAGGGCCAGACGGCACTACACCGGGCATCGCAACGTTGTGATTCTTTTGCTGTATCCTCGTTACTATATCATGGTGCACACATCGATGCACTGGATGGCGATGATTCGACTCCGCTGCACCTTGCAGTTTCTCAAGTGAACCCGGAATTCGACATGGCTTGCCTTAATGTCGTGTCTTCCTTACTCGGTTATGGTGCGAATCCCCGAACGCAGAACAATCGGCGTGAGACCCCAATCCAGATTGCGTCCGCACGAAACCTTCTGCATACCGAGCAGTTGCTGCGCTTTCGGGAAGGGACTAGTGGCGCAGAAAACACCAGTAGGGACGAGCAAGACAACGAGCGACGCGTCGGACAGGGCAGGAGCGTCGATGCAAGGCGAGCAACGACAAGGAAGGGAGCGACGCGAGGAGGAAGAAGGCACACGAGAGGGGGACTTCGAGAACAGAAGGCTGAATGACATTTGGTAGAGCGCACACTGCGCTATTTATGTGTCCATAGAGTGCACTACGAATATGGCAAAGTATCTGTATCGCTAATAAGAGAAGTAGATCATCTGTAAATCGTATATCGGATCAGTATGTAAATAAAGCGGATCAGTAAGTAATAAAGCGAGATGAGATAAGATAAGAGTAGGTATAGGTCATGCACGAGGTGCAATGACGATCGCGCGGGCATATAAATGACAAGGTGGAGTAAGTATCGTAGGCGAGGGGGCAGTATGGTCAGAAGACATATCAATACGGTCAGGGGAACAGGAAAATAAAGGGAAATGATATAGTAGAGAGGTCGGGAAACAGATGAGCGTATGGTATGTGAGCACGAGGCCCACGAGGGTCCAAAAAGTGATGAGAGACTTAGGAGATCGCGTGGAGCGTGTCCCGTCTTGGAGGTGAGGCGCTGAGGGCTGATAAGCCGCAAAACAGCAGGGACTCAATACGTTTGAAGATTCTCCAGCCGTACGTAGATATCATCTCATCTCATATGGTTTTCTGAAGCTTGCCAAGATATCCACAGATTTTCTCCTTCTCGACTCTATGACACTTTACAATAAAGCTACGATTAGTGTCCCAGTAGTTTCATGTGTACTTCAGTTCCGCTGACGTGGTCAGGAAGCAAATGAGGAAGCGAAGAGCTGCGAGCCAGCGGAGGTGGTATGAAATGAAAAGGTGGAGAATCATATGTATCACATCTAACCCAAGTAGACTCGGATTACTACTGTAGTAAGCACATCAGGCTCATGATATTGTTTTTCGCATTGTATCTGCGGCGTGGTACTTACGATTAGTAATGATTCTGGGATTTTAAAAAAATTCCATTTATGTGCACCTCGGGGTACAGAAACCCCATGTAGCACTACTGTAACTTTACAATTTCTACTACTGTTAAGTGAATATATGGCTTTTGGTGAATCACAAAACGCAGGAGATTCTGGGATTAGTCACTATAGCTTACTCTACGTGTCTTCCTGCGCGGACTTTCACGCTCTGGTCATATCCTCTATTTCCCATCGCTTGCAGCTTGACTTTTTTCTGCAGAAGCACAAATGTGTCACGATAGGATATTAGCGATAGCCGGCTTAGGCCATAAAGCACTGGCATTTAAATTCACCCGGATGACGGTCCTCAAACTCAGTGCAATGAGTTTCCGCTGGATCTGTTCTATTGCAGTTTAAGTCGTCATATCGACGCCGCATGTCGCGGTGCGGGGCAACGCGTGAGGATCCGAAGTGTTTGTAATACCAGAACCTCTCAGTTCTCTTCCCGTTTCATCACCATGCGGTGTTCAACCTTATTCCACGCTTCGAAGCCTCGATGCTACTTCGAGACTTCCGTACAGAAAAAAAGTATACTTCTCCGCGCAATTCTCATTGAACACTTAACCGACCTATAAAGCTCATTCCTTCGATTCTTTCCTTTCCCTGTTCCACCCAACTGGTTCACAGGACCCAACCACCACACATTCATGTGGGCCTTTGCCATATTCAGTCTCGTCAGTCTCGTGGTCGCCGCACCCGCCTCCGCTGTGCCTTCGTTTTCCACTTTGCCTACATCTTCCTCGCTGTCCCCTTCACCCTTATCAACAACACACTTGGGCACGTCCTCAATATCCAATCCAGCTAGCCTATTTCCTTCCGGAAGTAATAATTCGCCTCTGCCCTCCTCGGGCCCCCTGACAACTACGAGTATAAGTGTGCTTACTGAACCAGGGCCATCTGTCATACCTGTTACCCCTTATGTCTTTGAGCCCTTTCCATCGCCGTCTTCCGAGCCTCCCATTCCTGGCGTGTTTCCGGCGAGTTCGCCCAAACATCCCCCACCCGTTGAGAGTCCAGCGTTAGTCCCCGATTTTGCGTCAGCCTGGGCAAGGGCGTATCACAAGGCAAAGGGCAAGGTGGGTATAACGAGTCCTTTCAAAGACTCTCGAGTCTCGACTTGTCGCCTCGCGTCGTACGTTTGTTTGGTGTAACATAAGTTATACCGCTTCTTGTCGATTCTCTATATTATCAGTACGGCATGTGCCGAACTTGCAGCATTGATGCGATTACCACCCTTTGATTTTCATTAGGTTGCCACCTGGACACTAGAACAAAAGGTCAACATAACCACTGGAGTGGGTTGGATGAACGGCCGCTGTTCTGGCAATATCCCTCCCATCGACAACTTTTCCGGTCTCTGTCTTGAAGATTCAACTCTCGGGGTGAACGGCCCAGATTTCGTCACTGTTTTCCCTGCTAATATCAATGCTGCGTCCACGTGAGCATTTTAAACTACGTTATCTTGATTTTCCTCTCAGACAGTTTGGGACAATGACAGGTGGAAACGTTCGTTACTCCGCGCCCGTGGCGTTGCGGTGGGTAGTGAACATGTCGGCAAGGGGGTCAACATCGCTCTTGGTCCGATGATGAATATCGGCCGCGTACCCCAAGGCGGACGCAACTGGGAAGGCTTCGGTCCAGATCCCTTCCTGGCTGGAGTTGGAGCATATGAGACCATTCTCGGTATGCAGTCCGCAGGTGTTCAGACCTGCGCAAAGCATTATATAAACAAGTGAGAAGTCCTTGATGGTCGTGTTATGCCGGCTACGCATTGACGGTTGAGACATGTGGAACAGTGAGCAGGAGAACCAGCGTATGATGGAGAGCTCCAACGTAGATGACCGGACGCAACACGAGATCTACGTGGCACCCTTCTTGCGTAGCATCATGGCAGGCGTTACATCGGTGATGTGCTCATACAACCTGATCAACGGGACGTACGCATGCGAGAACAACAATACGATCAACGGGATCCTCAAGGACGAACTCGGATTCCAAGGGTTCGTAATGTCCGACTGGACTGCGCAGCATTCGACGATTAGCGCGATGACTGGGTTGGACATGAGCATGCCCGGCAGTATCTCGTTCACACCCAACACATCGTACTTTGGTGCAAATCTTACTGCATACGTCCAGAACGGGACGATTCCCGACGCGCGCGTGGATGACATGGCGACGCGCATTCTCGCATCATGGTACCTACTCGGCCAGGACTCGCCAAACTATCCAAAGACCAGCTTCAATGCATTCTTCCCCCTTGACGAAGCAACAAACGAGCATATAGACGTACAGGATAACCACGGAGAACTCGTACGGGAGATTGACACGAGTAGCATCGTGCTGCTGAAGAATGTTAATAACGCGCTCCCGCTGAGGAAGCCTCGGAAGCTTGTATTGATTGGATCTGACGCGGGCCCTGCACGAATTGCGGGACCTAATGAGTTTCTCTATCAGGCTGGGGTGGACGGCGTTTTGGCGGTCGGGTGGGGATCCGGGTACGTGTATTATTCATTAAGAAAGGGCACTATGATACATCATGATGTGTTTCCCAAATTCCCACCGCTCACATTGGGACGTAGGGCCGCACTGTTCACCTACAAAATTTCGGTACGTTTGTCCATTCGTCATTGGTAAACAAGGATTTGCGTCTTTATTTATCACACATTGTTTTGAAATGGATCATATAGCCATATGAGGCGTTCCAGGCGCGGGCCCGCGGAGACCATACGTCTTTTTCGTGGTTCTTCGACGACTTTAACCTCACTGATGCCGCCACAGCAGTCATACAACAGGACGTTGCGATTGTGTTCCTGCAGTCCGACTCGGGCGAGGGTTTCGTCTCAGTAGACGGCAATGCAGGTGACAGGTATGGCCTCTGGAGTTCTTTTGGAAAAAAAGAACTTTGTCTTACCAAAAATATCTGCACGCACGATATACGCACAGGAACAACATTACGGCGTGGTTAAACGGTGACTCACTGGTCCGAGCAGTCGCCTCGCAAAATAACAACACGATCGTCGTCGTCAATTCAGTCGGCCCACTAGTCTTGGAACCATGGATCGATCACCCGAACGTGACGGCAGTCGTCTGGGCCGGTCTTGGAGGGACAGAAACGGGTAATGCACTCGTGGATGTGATTTATGGTGACAAGAACCCGAGCGGGCGTTTGCCATACACTATCGCGAAGTCTCTGGAGGATTATCCCGCACAGATCGTCCTCGGCGGAGATGGCGAGGAAATATTGAATATCACTTATTCAGAGGGGTGCGTGTTTACTTTATTCTTTCTTTCTGTCTTTCAAATTACTCTCCCTTTGATCCAAAAAACGCCCACTGTAACTACTATGCTGTTATTTCTCAGGTTGTTCGTCGACTATCGCCATTTTGACGCAAAGAATATCACGCCACGATTCGAATTTGGCTTCGGGCTGAGTTATACCAAATTCCAGTACTCGGATCTGAATATTGCTCCAGTCGAGAACGTTGGCGGGCAGGATCAGGATGGGCGACTAGAAGCGAACTGGTTGGCTGCCAAGCCGGGTCCGCGAGGGGTCGGGTCATCCACCGCGCTATGGTTACACCGCCCGGCATACACCGCGTCATTCACGGTGCAAAATACGGGCCAAGTAGCAGGGACGGAGGTGCGTATTTCGTCTCTTTTGTTTTTTTACCCGAATCGGCTGGTTCATGCGGGCCAAAACCCAAATAGATATCACAGCTATACCTGCATTTCCCCGTTGCTGCGGGCGAGCCACCGTCCGTCTTGCGCGGGTTCACGGATGTAGAGCTGCAGCCTGGCGAGTCGAAGACTGTCAATGTCACGCTTTCGAGGTATGACCTGTCGGTTTGGGACGTCCTCAGTCAATCGTGGATGCGAGCGTTGGGCACGTACTCTCTTTCAGTGGGCGCGAGCAGTCGCGATTTTAGGTTGGAGGGCACGTTACCCCTTTAAATTTTACCTGAACCGTCGCTTTTGTTCCCTTGCTTACTTGATGCTAGCCAAGCCAGTGACCTCATAGACATATTGCGAGTAGCAGTCAGATATTTTAGTCTCTACAGGGATTTGGCATGTATGTGAGTTCTTGGATAGGTTCTACAGTAGCATCACCACACTTCTATAAGAGTGATCCGAGGAAGTTTCAGCGGTGTTCCGCAGTGGCGCTATGCATGTAACGACGAGAAAACCATATTCATGGGTGTGAGTGGGATGACGAAAAGTGAGGGACGTGAACAAGCACAAGTGATTGGGAGGGTGAGGGGCCATTTAAGCGTAAATTGACTGAAGCGTTACAATGCAGAAGTTTGCTCGCCCACAGTGCGTGGTGTGGCGTGACTCTCGGTAGAACCACAGATTGATGTCAGAGGCAGGATGGATGCATATTAGCGTGGAGTGTAGCTCCTCACACGGACGAGATTCGTTTCCTTGCTACCGAAGGGGCAGAACAGGTTCTTTGGGTAGACAATAGGTTATTGTGTTGATAACGAGAGAGAGGATGGGGTGCTGAGACCGATGGTAGCACGATGAAAAAAGGTTGACTGACCATGACAGGCCGGAGCGGATAAACGGACTTATGCTCAACTAATCAAATAATGTAAGTTGACAACTAATATTCGGTTAAATAAAAAGTTAAATAAATAAGGTCTGATTATGTACTTTTTAATTCAAATTTTCACTAAGCAGACAATATTAGTTTGTCGATATTATTTGATCCGCGGGTCACCGGTCACTATGCAGACGTGGAGGAAAGGAAAGCCTCGTCTACGCGGGGATATGAGCGCTGCACGCACCGCACCGTGATTTGATTTCGCTCCTCACACTCAGCTATCGCCATGACCACTATCGTATCTGATGACGAGTTATTCTTGTATGCGGAACGTGTCAAAGGCAAGGTGGTCGTCCTTACGGGTACGTGATACGCATCCCTGGTTCCGCTGCATATACGTGTCGTTGCGATGACTAAAAATAAACATGTCCCGCGAATATTTCTATTATGTTCAGTGCCAAAGTGGTGATCGGTGACTTGGATGTGCGGGGAGCAGAGGCTGTGGTCTCCACCATTATCAAAGATGGCGGGTACGTCACTTTGACTGTCCACCAAACCGTCACTGTCTCGAGATTGAGAGTTCCTGCTCCCCCCTTTTTCCTACCCAAGAGAAGCCGTGGCTACGAAATGCAACGTGGTCAACTGGGATGACCAGCTATCCCTCTTCGAACTCGCATTTGAGAAGTACGGTTCTGTGGACATTGTGGTTTGTATCATATCATTTTCCCTGTTTCGTCCGCGTGTTGACGATGATAGATACCAAACGCTGGAATCACCGAAAACGCACGTGGTGTATGTGTTGGGGACCTGAAAGTCGTGGATGGCAAGCCCGTCGCGCCCAAGCTAGCGACCCTCGAGGTCAACCTAATCGGCGTCTTCTACAGTGGGCAGAATTTGTTGCCTACAATACTGTGCGCTGACGTATCGATGACCGCTACCTAGCTGTCCACCTCGGCGTGCACTATGTCAAGCGAAATCGCACTCCTTTTTCCTGGAAGGCAATCGTTATGATGGGCTCTATAGGTACGTACCCGAGCTTAACTTCTTCGTCACTCCAGGGACTCTGACCGACCTATCCGGTGCAGCATCCTGGCAGGGCGTCTCGATGGCGCCGCAGTACACCGCCTCAAAGCACGGCGTATTGGGTCTCATGCGCGCGCTGGACCCCATCATCGCAGCGGACAACATCCGTATCGCCGTCATTCACCCTTGGTTTGCAGGTACGCTCACTGACCTATTCTGTGTCGCAACTTCCATCTCATCTTTGATTTTTCTGAAAGACACGTCGATCCTCGGACTCCCCTTGAAACTCCTACTTGCGGGCATTCCGTTGACGCCCATCCCACGAATAGCGGGCGCTGTCTTCCGCGCAGCGACGGACCCGGATATGTCGACGAGCGGGTGTCCGTGGGTGTTACTCGACGACGGGCCCGTAATCAGGGTCGAAAAGGAGGCACTTCGAGTGGGTGTGTATGAGTTGCTTAACGGGCGTCTTCGTCGTGCCAAAGGGTAAGCTCCATTTCAGTTGTGTTGTGGATTCCGAGACACTGACGATGTTGTGATGATTGTGACGATGGGGTGATATGCAGCTTTGCAATAGCTGTTCAGGACTGGGCTCGGTTGGTCCGCGACTTGGGACGTATTTTCCGTCCCGTGCTGTTAGTCGCTGCCATTCCCGCCGTGCTGCTTGCCATCACGTATTCCAGGGGTCTCGTCTTCTGAGAACCCGAGTTCCTCCACCCAGTCTATCTAATGCACTCTATTTAGACGCTGAATATATGCAGCATGTAGCCATTGTCCTGGCTACTTGCATTCACTTCTGGGATCGCGTATCGTTCGGAACCTGTGAGGTTGTGCTCCAGTGGTAATTACCGTACCGAGTAACACCTCGGGCGTGACTCGCTTGAGACGGGCGGCACCGCGGGGAACCATTCCGAAGGAGTTAATTACGCAACGTTTATCAACCAGTGTTTAGCCGCGTTTCTCACATCACAGGCATCTGGCAGACAGCGTCGTACCTCGGTTGCTTCTTATCTTGGCCGCTGGCAGCGTTCAACACGCGGACTGGCGACTCTTTCAGGTAGCATACGATGCTGTTGTCATCGGTGGAGGTGTGTTCTCGCCACATATCGAGTAATTCCAAAAGTCATGGGCTAAGCAAGGCCTCAAGTTCAAGATGAGCACAAAAGTCCTCTCGGCGGAGAAGGCGATCGTCACGACAGAGCCAACAAAGGACGGAAAGCAGGAGATGGTGCGTAGCTTTCAACTGTCGTGTTGCAAGCAGCGAGGGCATATCGGGGACTCTTATTAGCTCGATGCCGATGTTGTTCTCGTTGCCATCGGTCGCAGGCCATACATCAAAGGCCTCAACTTCGATAACATTGGTGTCCAAGTCAATTCGCGGGGGCGCATCGTGATCGAGAACCAATTCAACACCAGCGTGCCAAACATCAAGTGTATCGGCGACGTCACTTTCGGACCTATGCTCGCGCACAAGGTGGAAGAGGAAGGTATCGCGGCGGCGGAACATATACGTTCGAAACACGGCCACGTAAATTACGATACGATTCCGAGTGTGGTTTATGCCCATTCGGAAGTGGCGAGGGTTGGCAAGACGGAGCAGGAACTGAAGAAGGATGGAGTGAGGAATAAAGTTGGCCAGTTCTCGTCCCTTGCCAATTTCCGGGCCAAAACAAATTTGGGTATTGAGGGCCAAGTCAAGCTTCCAGTCGACGAGAAGTCAGACCGCATCCTCGACGTTGTAAGAAGTGCTTCGGATCCACGCTCGGATCTGAGCGGAACGGCCATATCGGAGCACCCGTCAACCACATGTTTTGACTTGCGTCCATTTTTTATTCCTCGGTTTTCACTGTCTCTCTCGCCTCTCGCCTCCCTCTCAATCACTGGTGCAAGACAACTACGAATGATTCACACCCATTCCCGCGCACGCAGCCCCTCGCCTTCCCTTTTCCTTTCACTTTCTTTGTATTTTAGACGACGACGATCAACGCGTAGTCACAGCCGTACGGCGCCAGTAAGCCCTCTATACATTTCTTAATGTCTTTTAGTTCATTTTTACTGACATTTTACTGACACTTTCTTGTATGTCCGGCATGAAGACGACGCGTATACAATTTCCTTGACGACACAACTCCTTTCTTACCACTGGATTCGAGTGTTCAGTAGGGACTGTCTGGATGTATTTAAGTGGCCTCTTCGCTCATCGAGGATGGCCTTGGCGTCATTGCGTGTGTGTCAATCACAGCATTTCCTTTCCCTCGCTTCTCGTTTTGCATGCGTTCTCGTTGTCATCGACAAGGTGCCTTTTCGTCTTCGCGTTCTCTCATCTCACTCGCTTTTCTTTGTGTTCCTCTTCTCAATTCATCACACGTTCCTCCTTGGGCGACAGTACACTCTCGCAAGTCGCAACCGCTATCTTAGCTACAACGTACACATCATTGGTGCGTCCTCAGTGGCTGACAGTTAATCATCAGCTCTGGGTTCTTATCTTATCTTATCTTAGGTTCCGATGATGGCGAGATGATCGCGGATGCCGTCCTTGCGCTCGAGTATCATGCGAGTTCAGAAGATATCGCACGCATAACACATGCACACGTGGCACTTGTGCTTATAATTCTACCTCGTATATTGTTGTGACACCCTGATTGATTCGATTATAGCCAATGCTGTCCGAGGCATTCCGCGAAGCTGCCTTGCAATCGTGCCCCAGTAATGCGATTCATGTTTAGAGAAGAGCAGAGGCAAGGGGATTCTGCACTAATATGTTGCTGTTGTTGTTGTTGTTGTTGGCCACCACCGCCGCTTCTGTAGTTGGATATGGATTGCTGTTGCTTGTACCCATTTCGTTCCTGTGGTACATAGAGTACTCCTTTACCCATCATGCAGGAATAGTTATCAACCCAATCCCCTCTTTCAAAGTCCTCTTTGTTTGCCCATCCAAGTCGAGTTTAGAAGGGTTATTTGTGTATGCAACCACTTACCCTGTGAGAGTAGATCAAATAGATCACTTTTAGACAATTGTACACAAATCAGTGAGGCATATGTGTGAGAATGATTGATCTGAGTATTGTGCAAATATGATCAATGCAGAGCTATGTGAATGAGTATAATATGAGTGCTAACTCTAGTATCATTGGGCTTGTGCCAGGGTACACCCTGAATGTGTAGACTGTTTGTCAACAATGGAATGGATGAGCAATTCACTGAGGATGGAATATCTTTTGACCTAGACAAACCATATTTAGCGGCTCCATGCCAGATTAATGACATAGATACCAGGCCTTCCCACCCTTCAATCTTCTTTTAATTTGCAGGCTATTCTCAGAAATCCGATGCAACACCGTCATGGTTATTTATGTGGTGACATGGGGACTCGCAAATCTCGTGGGACAGTGAGACCTTGAGTGGGACAGTTAATTGTCAAGTATCCACTGCATATGAATGCTACTCCGGCTGGTGGTTACAAAAGGACACCAGTTGTGGCAGAAAAAGACACTTCCAACTGGCTTAGCTACTTTGTTGCAATAAATCATTTGTGGAACTGTAGGGCAGTTACAAGAGCACCCCACTGCATTCTGCAGCCCATTATGGGGATCTTGAAATGGTTCAGATATTACTTGAGTATGGGGTAGATGTCAATGTTCTGAATAGCTATCATCGCTACACTCTGAGACATGGAAGAGTCTGTGAGGACAGAGATAGAGATCTAGATAAGATCAGCATATTAGTGGAAAAAGGAAATGTACAACGGCTCAGCCTTGGCAGCTTGTCCAACATGTGTGAATTTGCAAAGGCAAGGTGGAGAGAAAAGTGCAATCTAGAGAGAGAAAGGAGATATCAACCTGAGACAGCTGGCACACAGAAAAAGAGGGAAAAATGCGAGCTGCTCCACTAGCATCAGGAAAATGGGAATTGTCTTAATGCATCTTAACATACTTATCAGTCTTAAAATATTCTTAAAATCTAATTTGACTCAATTCCGACTCAGCAGACTGGTTTTTAAGACATGCAATGCCAGATAAGCACCATTAAGACACACAATGCCAGTTAAGCACCATTAAGGAATATAAGAGACACAATACAAGTTATGATACAAGTTAAGTTCTATTAAGGCAAATAAGGACATGTGGTACAATTTAAGTACATGAGCTACTAAATAAGGACTTCTGGTCCATGTCCATCCAATTCACTATGGCCTATTTGACATGCATGGTGTCCCTCCCCAATCTTCATTTTCTCAACTTGCACAATCGCATAGACAGATGTCAACAGATCCTCGATGCACTAAACATACCACCAAAAACAATGATCAAAATACCCTGCTGGTCCATCTCTCCACCCTCAGAACACAATTGCCTATGCATCCTCCCCTCCCTCTCCCTCTCCACACATCTGCCGAGAAGACCCAGATGGCACCACCAGCACCACTCACAGCAACAGCAGTAGCAGACCACATGCACTCTCCCTCTCCTCAGTGTCAATTGATGGCCATACTGAATTCATACTCTCAGCTTGGTGCACTTTCACACCACCAACCATAACCGAAGACCACAACCAATACTTTGGACCTAAAATTGCTCCAGATGTGTGGCTTGAATGTGAATGGGATTCAATCAATGATCCTGAGATGGAGTGCCACACATTACACCATGTGTGTGTGGGTGTGGTGAGAAGCAGAAGAGATGCCAGGCATTGAGATTTGGGTGGGAACGGTATACACCAAGCACAATGGAGAGGTAGGGCCAACAGACACTGAGCATGTAGGCAGTGTAAGTGCTACCAATGCTGAACATGTCACCGCCACGACTTTAGACTATAAGACGAAGTCGTTTGTGTGCCGGCCCTAAAGGAGTCACGTGATATATCGACGAGAAGTGAAGTCAAGAGATAGCCGGCCCTAAGGTGATCACGTGAGTCACGTGATTCGGTATGCCTGAAAGAGTTATATGGGCATCAGTGGCGTTCGGTATGCCTAATTGGGATATATGGGCACTAAGAACTCTGATAGATTTGACAAGCGTTTGAAGGATGAGCTAAGAGAGCGCCTCTCCTAGAATGCTTATAAAGAGTTGGTTCCCGCCTTGCAATGTGTCGCAAGACCCAACTTTAGATGGAAAGTCAAACGCAAGAGGAAAGAGAATGAAGCCGAGTAGATTGGGTTTTCTGCTATGTAGACAGGAGACTCAACTTGCCATCCTAGAGACAGCAAGGAGGGCTATTTGTATTGTACAGACTATTGTGTTTCGTAAGCGTTTTAGGTACATCAGTCAGCTACTCTAAGAGACGAGTAAGCGAATAGTAATCAACGAGTCATCAGAGA
>WNFO01004207.1_pt1 | contig 12377 bp, 12 predicted proteins | sample 5400251 | NCBI WGS metagenome assembly WNFO01 (sample SAMN13153354, study PRJNA577476) | soil metagenome | isolation source: 100 cm saprolite under Madrone tree | place: USA:California | collected 2016-06-14
CGCCTGAACTAGGGAAAGGCTGAGCGCGAATGATATTTTAAGCGCAGATGCATCTGCTCGCGACTTCGACACTGGCGTGGATTGGCTTCTGTCTTTTCATCCTCGCGATGCTGGCTATCGATCTTGGCGTCTTTAACCGCCGACCTCACGAAATTACTTTCAAGAACGCAGCCACTTGGAGCGTCATCTGGATTGCGCTGGCGCTGATCTTTGCCGCGCTGCTCTTCCATCCTTTGGGTTGGGAATTGTTTGGCCCGGAGCGGCACCGCAAGGGGCTCGAGTTTCTCACCGGCTATCTGATCGAGTTGGCGCTTTCGATCGATAATCTATTCGTCTTTCTGCTGATCTTCTCGTACTTCAAAGTTCCTTCGAAATATCAGCATCGCGTTCTTTATTGGGGCGTGCTCGGCGCGTTGGTCATGCGGATAACGATGATCTTTCTGGGCACCGAATTGATTCAACGCTTTCATTGGATCATCTATTTTTTCGGCGTGTTCCTGGTTTACACGGCGGTGCGCATGTTTCGCGAAGAAGAGGTATCGATCGAACCGGAAGAAAATGTCATCGTTCGTTTTGTCACGCGATGTGTTCCTATTACTCGACAGTACGACCGCCGCAAATTCTTCACCATGGTAGATGGAAAGCGCGTTGGTACTTTGTTACTCCTGGTCTTAATCGTTGTCGAAGTCACCGACCTGGTCTTTGCCGTGGATTCAATTCCGGCAATCTTTGGGATTACGACCGATCGCTTCATCGTTTACACATCAAACGTCTTCGCCATCCTCGGCTTGCGCACATTTTATTTTATGCTCGCCAGCGTGGTTGAAAAATTTCACTATCTCAAATTCGGCTTGAGCATCGTGCTGGGCTTTATTGGGGTCAAGATGCTCTTGCCGTTGATAACGAAGGTGTTGGCGGCCGGACTTCATTCGTTGGGATACGATGCGTTTGCGACCAGCGTTCAGAGGTTTAGAGATATTCCGATCGGCATTGCGCTCGGAATTGTCGCTGCGGTATTGCTGGCGTCCGTCGCGGTGTCGCTGATCTGGCCGAGACAGAGTCAGAAACCCGACCATTAGGGAGGGTGCCGGAAGAGTCAAAGGGGCCACGGAGGCACCCGCGCTAACGCTTGGGTTTCTGCCCCTAAACACGGCATCGCCCCGTGGGCTTTTCCCTACGGGGCGACGGAGCGCGCGCCGGAAAGCTCCGGCAGCATTTTTCGGAAACGGTGTCTTAAGTCACCTGAGCTGTAGAAAGTCTCGGTGTTGACTCTTCGCTCGCCGTGAACCAAGTATTAGGAACCGTCGAGTACAGCCTTCCTTCTTCATCTTGGTAAGTGAGTAAAGTCTAGCGCCGGAACCTAACCTTGGTCAAGTAGCATCTTGACCGCACTTGATGCGTACAGGCTCTTCGGATAACTTTTCTTACATTGCTATGGATATCACAATCAAAACGCCCAACAATTTCAATTTTCGCCGCACGGTGCTGAGTCATGGCTGGTGTGCGCTGCCGCCATTTTACTTCGACAAAAAGCGTTGGACCCTATTCCGCGTGCTCGGTTCCGAGAAACCGATCACGGCAAAGATCTCGGCGCGGAACGGCGCGATTAAAGTTACGCTTTCGCGCCCGCTCGGGCGGGAGGCAGCTCAAAAAATCGCGCGCGAGGTGCGTCACATGTTCCGACTGGACGACGATCTTAGCGAATTCTATCAAGCGGTGGAGGCTGAACCGGAATTTGTCTGGATCTCAAACGAAGGCGCCGGACGTCTCCTGCGCTCGCCCACTGTGTTCGAAGATCTCGTCAAGATGATTTGCACGACCAACTGTTCATGGGCATTGACCGAAAAGATGGTGAATGGACTGGTAAATGAATTGGGCAGTCAATCGGATGATGGGCGAAAGTCGTTTCCTTCCGCCGAAGTAATGGCCCAGGAGTCAGTGAAGTTTTTCAAGGACAAGATCCGCGCCGGGTATCGCGCGTCCTACCTGCAGGAACTATCGCAGCGGGTCGCCTCGGGGTCGTTGAATGTTGAAGATTGGCTCACCACCGATCTGACTGTGAAGGAGCTCCTGAAGGAAATGAAGCGCGTAAAAGGCGTAGGCAATTATTCCGCCGAGAATCTTTTGAAGTTGCTCGGACGTTACGATGGTCTGGCGCTGGATTCATGGACGCGCGCACAGTTCGCACGCGCTCGAAACAACGGCCGGTCCGCCAGCGATAAGAAGATCGCTCGTTTCTATTCGCGCTTCAATTCCTGGCAGGGCCTTGCGCTATGGTGCGACCTGACCCGCAGTTGGCTCGATCCCGAAAATATCGCCAAGTGGTAAGAGATTTATCCAACCCTTTGGACCTCTTCACAACTTCCTAACACAAAATTAACACGATTAGGCGATCTGGCTATTTTGCAACGCAACCTTTCATCGTGCGTGATCACTAACGAAGTAGGAAACAAATGAGAATCGAATGGCCCGATGGTTGAAGCAAGGGCGAATCGGTTCATAACAAAAGGGAGGAAATCGTTATGAAAGCTTTCATGAAGACGACATTCGCGACGTTACTGGTTTGCGCGCTGTTCTCGATCGGCGCATATGCCGGCGACAAGGGCAAAACCGAAAAGAAGATGGTGACACTCACGGACGATATAATGGTGAATGGCACGCTCGTTAAAGCCGGCGATTACGAAATCAAGTTCGACGAAACCGCCGGCACACTGAGTATTCTCAGAAACGGCAAGGTCAAGGCAACCGCTCCGGCGCATTTAGAGCAGCGTACTGATAAGGCAAAGAATACGTCGCTCAGAACAGTGGAGAAGGACAACCTGGCCCAACTGCTGGGAGTCACCTTCGGAGGATGGAACCAGGACGTGATACTCGGCACAAGTAGCGCAGGTGTCGCGGGCAGCCAGCAGTAATTGGCGGCTCTTAAACTGCTCTGCATTATAAACAAAGCGCGCTCCGGGATAAGAAGTTCCGGAGCGCGTTTTCATTTCCGTAACATAGACTTCAGTCTGTTCGTCTATATTCCTTGCACGCAGAGCCGATCGACCCCGCGAAATGGTCCCGAACTCCACCAACGCGGCGCGGGCTCCGCGAGGGCGAGGCGCGGCCATCGTCGCGTGATCGCCGATAACATCACTTCGCTTTCCATGCGCGCCAGCGAGGCGCCCAGACAATAGTGCGGCCCCGAAGCGAACGATAACGAAGCGCCTTGGTCGCGTCGAATATTAAACCTGTCAGGCTGAGAAAAACTAGCCGGATCGCGATTCCCTGCTGCCAGCAAAATGAGTGTGGGTGTGAAGGCAGCGAAGGAGACACCGGCGATCTCTACATCCATCACGGGCACGCGCGCCACGTACTGAGTCGGTGTCTCGAAGCGCAGAAACTCATCGATGGCGCCCGGTACGAGCGACGAATCGGCGACAATCGCGGCGTATTGTTCGGGATGTCTCAGCAAGCTGAGCAACCCGTTACAGAAAAGATCGCGAGTCGTGCGATGGCCCGCGGAGTAAAGGGTGACTACCAATGAAAGCAGTTCTTCGCGACTCAACCGTTCATGGCCGTCTGTGACCTCGACCATAGCGGTAAGAAGATCGTTACCAGGCTGCCGACGACGCCCTTCAAGCAACTCGGCAGCGTAGGCGGCGAAGTCTCGCGACGCGTCAAGCGCGCGGTCGATCTTTCCTTCTGGGATCTCGACACCCAGCAACGGCGTCACCGCCTCAGTCCATTCGGTCAGCCGGTCGCGATCCGCCAGCGGAACACCCAACATCTCTGAGACGACCAGCGAAGGAAGAGGATGCGCAAAACTGGCCCTCACGTCGATAATCCCATTGCCGGTGCGCCCCTCCTCGGCAGCCTCAAGCAGCTCCTCGGCTTTGCTCTCAACAAAGGGACGCAAGTCACGCACACGCGCCGGGGTGAAGGCGCGCTGCACCAAGCCGCGCACGCGCGTGTGATCCTGGCCGTCGAGAAAGTTGATACGATGGGAAAGTTCATCGCGCGCGGGGCCGCTCGGAAGAAGTTGACGAAAGCGTTCCGCAATTGGTCCGGACCGGAAGCTGCTATCGCGCAACACCCCATCTGCCGTGGCATAACCGATGATACAGGTGATGCCTGATGCAGTCTGAATTGCCGACCGTCCGGTAGCGTGAAGAGATTGGTAAACGGGATACGGATCATCGAGCGCAGCCAACTGCGCCGGCTCGAACGTGTTCGGATCAAGTGCGCCTTCTGTCATTGAAGATGATATACGCCCGTCGGATTTCGAGACAGAAGGATCGGCTTCGTCCGCGAATGATTAAATTTTGCTACTTCCCGCTGAAGATCAGCCAGTCGCCGTGCGACGTTCCCATGAACAGCAACATCGGCAGCGACAACCAGGCGTTGGTGCGAGACGCGATGAAGGCCTGGCGCGCCAGCTCAGGCGCGGCCGGCGGACCGCCCGTCAAGGCTGCGATAATTCGCTTGTTCGCGGGCCAAATGATCCCCCAAACATTCAGCAGCATGATCAAGCCATAGCCGCCGCCGACCCCGATCGAAAGCGACTTGTTGCTGGCAAAATGTTCGGCGTTCACTGTTAGACCGGAGTCGAGCCATTTGAGAGCGACAAATGACATGGCCGCCACCAGAATGAAAGCGACGATCGCAAAGACACGCCCGTCTTTGATCAAGGCTGGAACCTTTTTGATGATAAGAAACTCGATTACGAAAAAGACGATCGGAATCAGCGTCCAGACGATTAACAATATCCATCCATTGACGTGTCCGCCTTTGCTGTTCGCGGTGTGCACGTCGTTGCGGAGAATGTACTGCGCGAAGTAAGCAAAGCCGGCCAAAACCGTAACCAGCGCGCCCCAGCGAAAGTACCAAAGCGCGGGCAACAGCAGATCGGGATTGACCTTTTTCTTCGTGTCAGGGTCGAGTTTCTTTTGCAGCGGAACATTCACGAGATTGAAAAAGTAGAGCAGCCCAATCCAGGTTATGCCGGCGACGAAGTGCAGCCAGCGCAGAACGATATGAGAAATCTCGTCCGGATTCGGCGCTTTGAAAACACCTTGAAGCATTCCCAATACTGCGAAATGAGTAGTTGAATCAATAAGCATAGGTTCCTCCCAGGCTAATCCGTCCGGTCAATACGGCCGAGTCGGCGCAGACAGACGGGGACAAGCAAAACGGTTGAATTCACTTACTTGCTTTTGTTTCGGGCGAAGATTACACCCAGAGAGCGTTGTGACGCAACAGTTTTAGAAGATTAGGTTTCGGCAAAGTATCTTGCCAGCTTCGCTTCGCTTGCGGTAAAGGTACTGGCAAATGAAACTCAGGATCGGGCTGGCCGGCTTTCTGCTGACAATTTGCGGCAACCTTACGGACGCGCAGCGACCGCGAAAAGTGACTCAGGCTGCGAATAACGCGAGCAGTGCGCGAACTCTGATCGTCATCGCCGAGCCGAATGCGATCGTGTGGCTGGATGAAATCCGGCGCGGCACGACGGATCAAGCCGGCAAACTCGCACTCTCGAGAATCTCATCCGGTCAACATAGTTTGCGCGTCCGGGCGGCCGGCTTCAAAGAAATGACGGTGCCCGTGTTGGCCGCACAGCAGGGCGAAATCAGAGTGCGGCTCTTGCGCACAACTGATGAAGCTGAGCTTACGTTTCAGCAAGCCGAAACTGCGCGCGAAACCGCGCGTGATGACGAAGCGCGACAGAGGGCCGCCGATCTTTATCGCCAAACGCTGAAGCTGCGGGCAGCTTTTCCCGCCGCGCACATTGGACTGGCGCGCGTGCTCCTGGAACTCAACGACACGAACGGCGCCTTGCCTGAAATTGAGCGCGCGCGTCGTTATCGGGCCAATTATCCGGAAGCGTCCGCCGTCGAAGGACGCATCTATCGCGAAACCGGGCAGACAGACGAAGCAATCGGCGCGTTCAATCGCGCCATTCGTGAAAGCCACGGCTTCCAACCGGAAGCGCACGTCGGCATCGGTCGCGTTTATGAAGAGAAAGGCCAATACGATTTAGCTGCCCGTGAATTTCAGATCGCTATTAACCAACTCTCTGATACCGAACCAATCATCTATCAACTGCTCGGCGCCGCTTACGAGAAGAGCGGAAACAATAAAGAAGCGATTGCGGCTTATGAAAACTATTTGAGACTTGCGCCGAACGGTTCGCTCGCGCCGGCGGTGAGATCGATTCTTGACCAACTGAAAACCCAACAGCCCGAATAGATCGGATAGTCATCGATAATTCGTCTCATCGGTTCAAACAAAATATGTAAGCAAAATCTCCGGTCGTCGCTTGCTGTCATTCACACCCGGTTTCAACCGGGAGAGAATCAGAGCGCAAACTACGTCCGTCGGCGGGTTTAATTCGTCTTTGTTCAGTAATTTCGGTACTATTCTTTTCCTATGACCACACCGGCACCCTCGATTACCCGTCGCGTATCCCGCAAAGCGAGTCTGTTCACCGAATCCGTCATTCGCGAGATGACCCGCGAAGCGATGAAGTATGGTGCGGTTAATCTATCGCAAGGGTTTCCGGATTTCGCTGCGCCCGAAGACATCAAGCTGGTGGCGATGCAGGCAATTGCCGACGACGTGAATCAATATGCAATTACCTGGGGTGCGAAGGATTTTCGCGAAGCCATCGCTCGAAAGACGAAATGGTATCTTGGTTTTGAGATCGATCCCGAAGCCGAAATCACAGTTACATGCGGTTCGACCGAAGGAATGATCGCCGCAATGATGGCGACGGTCGATCCGGGCGAAGAAGTCATCGTCTTCGAGCCGTTCTACGAGAACTACGCGCCGGACGCAATTCTCTCGGATGCACGCCCTCGCTACGTGCCACTCCGCGCGCCCGATTGGACTTTCGATCATGACGAGTTGCGCGCGGCATTCAATTCAAAGACGAAGGCAATCATCATCTGTAACCCGAATAATCCGACAGGGAAAGTTTTCACTCGCGCCGAGATGGAATTAATCGGCCGACTCTGTCGAGAGTTTGACGCCCTCTGTTTCACCGACGAGATCTACGAACACATTCTCTATCCGCGCGAAGGAGCAGAGATCGAGCATATCTCGATGGCCCAAATCCCTGGGATGCGCGATCGCACGGTGATCGTCAATTCGATGTCGAAAACGTACTCGGTCACCGGCTGGCGCGTGGGTTACTGCATCGCAAGCCCTGAAGTAACGAGTGCGATTCGCAAAGTGCACGACTTCTTGACCGTGGGAGCAGCCGCGCCATTGCAGTCCGCGGGCGCGTACGCATTGTCGTTGCCGCCAGCCTACTATGATCAATTGCAGGCTGACTATCGTGCGCGCCGCGATTTGATTCTGCCCGAACTTGAAAAGGCAGGTTTTGGAACTTTTTCACCTGACGGCGCCTATTACATCATGACCGATATCAGCGGATTCGGTTTCAAAGACGATGTTGAATTCACGCGCCATCTGATTCGCGAAGTTGGCGTCGCCTGCGTGCCCGGCTCGAGTTTCTACAGCGATCCGGCGCTGGGTTCGCAGCAAGTTCGATTTTGCTTTTGCAAGAAGGACGCGACGCTTCTGCTGGCGGCTGAGCGTTTGAAAAAGTTACGCGGATAATAATTGTCTTTCGGGACACTAGAAAAGTCAGTCGAGAAGACCGCGTAGCGGTGAAATGTTTATAGCACTCAAAACTGAATTGGAAATCCGAAAGCTCCTTTAGGAGCGTAACTGATCCCGCTGGCCCATAAATGGGCTCCTGGAGGAATTGGCCCAGACCCTTGCTATAACCATCGCATCCCTACGGGATTTTCCAAGCAGACTGCTGGGATCAATTTATGAACTGGCTCATATCTTCGCGCTTCGCCACGGCATTCCTGGTTGCTCTCAGCGTCTCTATGGGATTTGCCCAACAAATCGCCGATCCAAATTTCGACGCGAAAGTCGCGAAACCGGCTTACACGAAGAGCGGCCCGAAGGTGCTATTCGATGAAGCGCACAACAACTTTCACACCGCGAGCGGGCGTTACAAACCCTTCGCTGACTTGATCACGAACGACGGCTATCAAGTCACGCCCAATACGCAGAAGTTTTCGGCGCAGACGCTGAAAGGCTTCGACCTTCTGGTGATCTCAAATGCACTGGGCGCCCCAAGAATGAACCAACCCGAAGCCAGCAATCCGGCGTTTACTGACGCCGAATGCGATGCAATGCGCGATTGGGTGAAGGGTGGCGGCGCTTTGCTCTTGATCGCCGATCATGCGCCCATGGGCGCTGCTAATCAGATTCTTGCGCAGCGTTTTGGCGTGGACATGAGGAGCGCTTTCACCGCTGACAGTGTTAATTACGACAAGGAGAGCGGGAATCACGGTTTTCTTGTTTATTCACGTGACAACGGCCTGTTGATGGACCATCCGATCACAAAAGGCCGTGACGCGAGCGAACGAATCAATCGCGTAATGACTTTTACGGGCCAGTCAATCAAAGGTCCCGCGGGAAGCACAGTCCTGCTCAAACTTGCCGACACCGCGAAGGACACACCACCGCCTTCACAAGCTGACATCCAGGCGGCCATCGAAAAAGCTCGCCAAGGTGGGCAGACGCAGTTACCGCCGCCGAAAGGCATGAATCTTCCGCCGGGCGCCACGACGGTGCGGGTTCAGGTTCCTGAGAATGCGGCAATCTCAGCAGCCGGCCGAGCCCAGGGAATCGCATTCAACTTTGGCAAGGGTCGGGCTGTGGTCTTCGGTGAAGCCGCGATGCTCTCTGCCCAAGTGACTGGGCCTAACGGCATGAAGTTCGGCATGAATCGTCCCGGCATCGACAATAGACAGTTGGCGCTGAACATCATGCACTGGCTGTCTGGCTTGCTGAAATAAACGGGTGTTGAGAGTTCAACCTTCAGGTTGGATTCCCTGAGAGGAAGCGACCTAAAGCTTGAACGCTCAACACCTGTCTCAATGTCCGTTCTTGACCTAACCTCGCAATGCGTCCTAGCATAGCCTTAGATCACCCCCGAAATTGAGTACGCCCCGACGATTACAACGCCGAAGAGGAGGTCTGTTGTCATGTCTGACGAACCAAGTGCAAAATGCGCGCACGGAGCCTGTGATTGTGCGGCTGAGAAAGACAGCAAGTACTGTAGCGAGTATTGCCGGGAGGCCGAGAAATCACACGTGATGGAAATAGGTTGCGGCTGCGAGCATGATGGATGTCGTTAACCTCGTGTTGATAACCGGGAGCAATCCGTCGACGTAATCGGGTCTCCCTGTGTCTGTCCCCGTGTTTACCAACGATGCTTGACACGCTTTTCGGCGTGCGCCTATAGTTTGACTGTTCATTTCAAGAAGACCATGACACGCAAGTATTATTGTTATTGGTGCGCCTGTATGGGGGCTTCTCCCTACGGAGGAGCGACCGGGCGAACCTTGAGTGCGTGTGAACTTATGATTTAGCCAACACGCCAGACAGGTTAATCAAGCCGGTCGCGACCTTCAGGAGTCGCGGCCGGTTTAGTTTTTGGGCCAACATGATCGCCGAACCTAAAGTAAAGAACGCTTTTCAAGCTGAGCGTTTCACTCACTTTCATGATCTGGAATCGCAGATTGGCAATACTCCATTGCTGCGCTTGCGTCGTGTTGCACAGGAGCTTCCTGCCGGTGTCGAGATCTTCGTTAAAGCTGAGCACATGAATCCCGGAGGATCAGTTAAAGACCGCGCTGCTCTGGCAATGATTCTCGAGGGAGAGCGTACCGGACGCCTCTATCCCGGCAAAGTCATTCTGGACGCGACGAGTGGAAATACCGGAATCGCTTATGCGATGCTGGGCGCCGCGCGCGGATATGCGGTGACGCTTTGTTTGCCGGCAAACGCGAGCGAAGAACGCAAGCGCATCCTGAGAATTCATGGTTCGGAAATTATTGAAACCGATCCTTTGCAAGGCTCGGACGGTGCGCAAACGATCGCGCGCGACATGGCGACGCGCGACGCGACAAAGTATTTCTATGCGGATCAGTATAATAACGACGCCAATTGGCGCGCGCATCACAAAGGCACCGGCCGGGAAATCTGGGAGCAGACGCAAGGACGGGTAACTCATTTTGTCGCGGGCCTCGGAACGTGTGGGACCTTTACCGGCGTGGTGCGAAAATTGAAGGAGTTGGATCCAACGGTGCGGGCAATTTCGATGGAGCCGGATTCGCCGATACACGGCCTCGAAGGATTAAAGCACTTGCCCACTTCCAGGATGCCGGGAATTTTTGATCCCAAGCTGGCCGACGAAACAGTCGAAGTAGCGACCGAGGAAGCGCAGGCGATGACGCGACGTTTGGCGCGCGAGGAAGGCTTATTTGTCGGCGTGAGTTCGGGCGCGAACGTTTTGGCAGCGCTTTCCGTCGCGCGCCGTCTGCCGCCAGGCTCTGTCGTGGTGACGATTCTTTGCGATGGCGGCGAGAGATACTTCAGCGAAAGATTCTGGACTGAGTAATGTCGAACGATAAAGACAATCTCGATATCGCGACCCAACTGGTTCATACCGGTGAAAGAAGCGCACCTCCGACGGGCCAACCAACGTCGACGCCGATCTACGCCAGCTCGACTTACACGTATGAGTCCATGGACGAAGTCGACAAGGTTTTCGGCGGTGAAATAGCTGGATACGTCTACACGCGTTACGGAAATCCAACGGTCACGGCCTTCGAAACTGCGATTCAAGTAATTGAGGCCGGCGCGACTGCCTGCGCATATTCATCAGGCATGGCTGCTTTGCATGCCTCTCTGATTTCGTGCGAATTGTCGCCTGGAGCTACAGTGCTGGCGTCGCAGGATCTCTATGGCGCGACGACGAATCTGCTGCAGACGATCTTTGGTTCATTCGGGATCAAGACGGTCACGGTAGACTTCGCCAATCTCGAAGAAGTCCGCTCGAAAGCTCATGAAATCAAGCCGCGCGTTCTGATCGCCGAAACGATCTCTAACCCTCTGCTTAAGGTTTGTGATATCGACGCCTGTGCGGAAATTGCGCGCGAAGTTGGCGCGCGGCTGATCATCGATAACACGTTCGCGTCTCCTTATTTATGTCAGCCTTTGAAGCATGGCGCAGATTTCGTCGTGCATAGCGCCACGAAATTTCTGAGTGGGCATGCGGACGCAATGGGCGGCGTAGCGGTCTCGCGCGACGGGGCGGACAGTATGGCTTTGATTGGCGGGATGAAACTTGTCGGTGGCGTGCTCAGTCCGTGGGAAGCGCACGAGATTTTGCGCGGAGTTAAGACGCTCGCAGTGCGCATGGATCGACACTGCGAAAATGCACGAACGCTGGCTGAGCGTCTCAGCAATCATTCGCGAATCGGTCGCGTGTACTACCCGGGATTTGCCTCGGCTGATCGACCAGAGGTCGCGAATCGTATTTTGCGCGAATGCCATATGGGTGCTTTAGTTTCGATTGAATTGAAAGACAACAGCCGGGCCGCGGCGTTTGGTTTCATGGACGCGCTGAAAGTCTGCGTGCGATCGACCAGTCTGGGCGACGTGTTTACGAGCGTCTTGCATCCGGCGACCGCATCGCACCGAGATTTGTCGCCCGCGCGCCGGCAGCAGTTGGGGATCACTGATGGCCTGGTACGGATTTCGGTTGGAATCGAAAACATAAGAGATATCGTCGCAGATATTGAGCAAGCGCTCGGAGCTTAGGAATTTTGACAGGATTAACATGATTCACAAGACTGTGACATTCAGGCCATCGCATGTTTCAGAGATATCTTGTTAATCTTGTAAATCCTGTCTGTTTAAGATGATTGAGATTGCTGACGCACATTTCAGCGAAATCCGTGCCCATGGCGAGCGCGATTATCCGTTTGAATGCTGCGGCCTGCTGATTGGACGATTCGAGAATGGTAGAAAGATTGTGAGTGAAACGTACGCCATTTCAAACGCGCGCGAAGAGGAAGCGAAACGCAATCGCTTCCTGATTCGGCCTGACGAATTAATGCGCGGGGAGAAGTACGCGCGCCAAAAAGCTTTGGAAGTAATAGGCTTCTATCATTCCCATCCCGATGATCGAGCCGTGCCGTCGAAATACGATTTGGATCACGCGTGGCCAAGCTATTCGTACATCGTGGTCGCGGTAGAAAAGGGCCGTGCGGCTGATTTGCGATCGTGGGAAATGGAGTCTGATAGATCGCAATTCAATGAAGAAGAGATTACTCCCTCTCCCAAAAGGAGAGGGAATTCGATCGGAGATTCCTGAAAGGAACTGTCATGTCAGTCACCATCACCATACCGACTCCGCTGCGACAATTCGCAGACGGGCAATCAGAAATTCAAGTAGACGCGAGTTCCGCAGGCGAGGCGCTTGATAAATTGACGTCTACTCACACTGAATTGCGTCGTCATCT
>WNFO01005692.1_pt1 | contig 12376 bp, 11 predicted proteins | sample 5400251 | NCBI WGS metagenome assembly WNFO01 (sample SAMN13153354, study PRJNA577476) | soil metagenome | isolation source: 100 cm saprolite under Madrone tree | place: USA:California | collected 2016-06-14
TGGGCGGCGCCGGCGGCGTCATTCATCAGGCGCCCGATCTCGTCGAAAAACCGATTGCTGGTCTGGGTCATCTTGGGGAATCTCCGGTCGGCTGCGAACTGGAAGGTCAGGTCAGACAATGGCGATCCGGACGGCGCGGTTCAAGGCCGCTGTCGTTCCCTGATGCGGCAAATCTCTCAAGGCGGCGAGTTGCCTTGTCATGTTGCGGTTTCCTTGCAATCGTATTGAACGCCCAAATCAAGAAACCTGCAAAACCCGAGCGAAAACTCCATGATTGACCGGCAAGTCGAAATTCCGACCAAGGACGGCCACACCACCACCTTCATCAGCCATCCCGAGCGCGACGGTCCGCATCCCGTGATCCTGTTCTATATGGACGCGCCGGGTATCCGCGAGGAACTGCGCGACATGGCGCGTCGCCTGGCAACGTCGGGCTATTATGTGATGCTGCCCAACATGTACTACCGCTCCGGCGTCATGGAGCTTGGGCCGTTGTCGCCGGATCCGGAATCGCCCGAGCGCAAGCGGATGTTCGGCTTCATGAACTCGATCAACATCCCGATGGTGATGGAGGATACGACCGCCCTGCTCGCCTACGCCGACGGCCAGCCGGCCGCGCGCAAGGACATGGTCGGTGCCGTCGGCTACTGCATGAGCGGGCGATATGCCGTCAACGCCGCGACGCATTTTCCAGGGCGCGTCAAGGCCGCGGCCTCGATCTACGGAACGCATCTGGCCACCGACCAGCCCGACAGTCCGCATCTGGCCGCGGGCAAGACCAAGGCCGAACTGTATTTCGGCTGCGCCGAGACCGATATCTACGCGCCGACGGAGATCATCGAGAAGCTGCAAGCGTCAATGAAGGGCGCCAATGCCGAGGTCGAGATTTATCCCGGCACCCATCACGGCTTCGCGTTTCCGAAGCGGCCGGTTTACGATCGCGCCGCCGCCGAGCGGCATTGGGAACGGCTGTTGGCGCTCTACCGCCGCAACCTCGTATCGTAGCCACGGGAAGCAAGATGAGGTTGCTCGCATTTTCGGACATCCACAACAATCTGGTGGCTGTCCGAAAATTGCGGGCGCTGGAGAAAAATACATTCGATGCGATCGTCGTTGCCGGCGATATCGGCAACGCCAGCGCCGCCGATTGCTTCAAGATTCTCGCGACGTTCAAATGCCCCGTCGTGTATGTATATGGCAATTGGGATCATGAATTGAGCTACAAGCATTGTTTTGAACCCGGCTGCCAGCTGCTTCAGTCGAATGTCGTCACGATCGGCAATATCAATTTCGCCGGCTTTAGCGGGTGTCCGACGAACTGGGGAAAAAATCCGATCGCTCGAAAAATCCATCGCAGGATCGAAATCGAAAATAGGGCCGTGGTAGACGCCGTAAGGCATCGGACAACTCCGGCCGGCGAAATTCGCCGTACAAAGGCCTATCGGAGCTACGAACTTCAACTTCAGTCGGCCGAACATGAAGTGCTGAGACTCAACCGGGAAAGCATCCGCAAGGCGTTAAGCAAGGCGGGGATCGACCCCGGCAAATGTGTGGTCGTGACCCATGAACGCCTTGCTCGGTTGAGCGAGGAAATTCCCGGCGTACTCCTGCATCTTTTCGGTCACCTTCATAAGTTTTCCGAACGCACTTTCAAGGCGACGAAATATGTTAATGTCGCAGCACTCGACCACCCCGTCTCCGCCAGACCTCGCGTCAAGGAAAAATGGCGAAGACAGGATTGTCGCAATTTCAATGCAGGCAACTACACCACGATCGAGATCAACTCTGCTCAAGCCGTAACAATACGGTGCTTGTTTCTCCCGCACGATTATCCGAATTGGATTCCATTGAAAGATCGTAGATACAACGGAATCGAGTGGGTTCCGGAGGAAGCGACATGGACGAACGCGTCGGACCCACCCCTGCGTCAACGTGAACTGACGTGGAGCAGTTCGCCATAATTACCTCGGATACCCCCCGTGAAATTTTCCTGATGCCCCTTCTCACCATCGACTTTCCGGTGTTCGACCCGATCGCCATTGCGATCGGGCCGATCGCTATCCGCTGGTATGCGCTGGCCTATATCGGCGGCATCGTGCTCGGCTGGCTCTACGCCCGCGCGCTGATCAAGAATGAGAAGCTGTGGGGAGGCCCGGCGCCGATCACGCTGCTGCAGATGGACGATTTTATTCTCTGGGTGACGGTCGGCATCATCCTGGGCGGCCGCACCGGCTATGTGCTGTTCTACAATCTGCCGTTCTTCGTCCAGCATCCCGCCGAGATTTTCGAATTGTGGAAGGGCGGCATGTCGTTCCATGGCGGCTTTTTGGGCTGCGTCGCCGCGGTAATGTTGTTCTGCCGCAAGCACGACCTTCCGGTCCTGTCGCTCGGCGATATCACCACCGCGGTCGGGCCGATCGGATTGTTTCTCGGGCGCATTGCCAATTTCATCAACAGCGAGTTGTGGGGCCGGCCGGCGGACTCCAGCGTGCCGTGGGCGATGGTATTTCCCAATGGCGGACCGCTGCCACGCCACCCCAGCCAGCTATATGAGGCGACGCTTGAGGGAATCGTGCTGTTTACGATCCTGGCGCTGATGATCCGCTTCGGCGCCCTGAAGCGGCCGGGCCTGATCCTCGGCAGCTTCATCGCGATCTACGGTCTTGCGCGCATCGTCGGCGAGTTTTTCCGGGAGCCCGACCCGCAGCTCGGATTCTTGTGGGGCGGGCTGACCATGGGCATGCTGCTATCGGTGCCGATGATCATTGCAGGCGCGATCATTATTGTGGTGGCATGGCGCCGAACCAATTCCCAGGCGCCTGACACGATCGAGGGCAAGCCGTGAGCGAGTATTCGCCGCTCCAGTCCGAACTCAAACAGCTCATCAAGTCGTCCGGCCCGATGCCGGTCTGGCGCTACATGGAGCTGTGCCTGACGCATCCCCAACACGGCTATTACATTTCGCGCGATCCGCTGGGGCGCGAGGGCGATTTCATCACCTCGCCCGAAGTGAGCCAGATGTTCGGCGAATTGCTCGGGTTGTGGGCGGCGTCGGTATGGAAGGCGATCGGTTCGCCATCCGTGCTGCGACTGATCGAACTGGGACCCGGCCGCGGCACCCTGATGGCGGATGCGCTGCGCGCGCTGCGGGTGCTGCCGCCGCTCTATCAGGCGCTGAGCGTCCATCTCGTCGAGATCAATCCGGTGCTGCGCGAAAAGCAGAAGGCGACGCTGTCCAGTGTGCGTGTCATCGCCTGGCACAACAGCATCGACGAGGTGCCCAGGGGTCCCGCGGTCATTTTCGCCAACGAATATTTCGACGTCCTGCCGATCCACCAGATGGTGAAGCGCGAGACCGGCTGGCACGAGCGCACCGTCGAGCTCGACGGCAACGGCAAGCTGGCGTTCGGTTTCGCTGCCGAACCAACCCCGCGCTTTGAAGTCCTGCTGCCGCCACTGGTGCGCGCCGCACCGGTCGGCGCGGTGTTCGAATGGCGGCCCGACGCCGAGATCATGAAGATCGCGACCCGCGTCCGCGATCAGCACGGCGCGGCGCTGGTCATCGATTACGGTCACATTCGCAGCGACGCCGGCGATACCTTTCAGGCCATAGCCCGCCACAGCTTCACCGACCCCCTGAAAAACCCCGGTCTGGCCGACGTCACCGCCCATGTCGATTTTCAGGCCCTGGTGCGCGCCGCCGAGGATCTCGGCGCGCGTGCCCATGGCCCGGTGCCACAGGGCGAGTTTCTGAAACGGCTCGGCATCGAAACCCGCGCGCTTACGCTGATGGCGAAGACCACGCATGAGATTTCCGAGGACATTTCGAGCGCGCTGAAACGGCTGACCGGCGACGGCCGTGGTGGCATGGGGTCGATGTTCAAGGTGCTCGCGATCTCCGAACCCGGCCTTGCCTCGCTGGCGGGGCTGAACGATCAGGATCAGCAAAGCATCGGGGCGGAACTGCCATGAGGTTGGGATCGCCGCTGCTCTCCGCCATTCCCGGCCTGCGACACGCGTTCTTTACGCGCGAGGGCGGGGTGTCCGGTGGCATCTACGCGAGCCTCAATGGCGGCCTCGGCTCCGGCGACGATCCTGCTTCCGTCGCGGAAAATCGCCGACGGATGGCGGAGCAGATCGGCGTCGACCCGGAACATTTTCTCAGCGTGCACCAGACCCATTCGCCCGATGTCGTGGTGGCCACCGGACCCTGGCAAGGCGCGTCGCGGCCGCTGGCCGATGCCATCGTCACACGCAGCGAGGGTCTCGCCATCGGCGCCACCGCGGCCGACTGCGGACCGATCCTGCTGGTCGATCCGAACGCGCGCGTGATTGGGGCCGCGCATGCCGGATGGAAGGGCGCGCTGACGGGCATTGTGGAATCCACCGTGGAGGCGATGGAAAAGCTCGGCGCCGAACGCAGCGGCATCGTCGCCGCGATTGGCCCGCTGATCCGCCAGCACTCTTACGAAGTCGGCCGCGAATTCGTCGAGCGCTTCGTGCAGGCGGATGCGGAGAACACCTTGTTTTTCATTCCCGCGGCGCGCGAGGCCCATGCGATGTTCGACCTTGCCGGCTTCATCCGGATGAGGCTTGAAAACGCCGGCGTCCTGATGATCGACGACACCGGCATCGATACCTATTCCGACGAACGCTTCTTCAGCTATCGCCGCTCGGTGCACTGCGGCGAGCCGGACTACGGCCGGCACGTGCACGCGATCGCGCTGGAGCGCGAATAATTGTTTCAATCGACGGCGGCGTGCCGGACGGGCAAGCGCAGGCATTCCACCCGGTTCAATTCCTGGCCGATGAAGACGACACCTTGCGCGGTGCCAACGGAAGAGTCTTGGTCCGGCTCGAGTTCTTGATACGCTTCGCCTGAGCGATGTCGGCGAACGCGCGGTCGAATTCGTGAATACGATAGAAAACGATGCCCCGATCGATGTAGGCATCGGCGAAGCCGGGATCGATCTGAATCGCCACGTCGAAGTCGGCGAGCGCGCGGTACAGGTCGCCATCAAGGTACGCAACGATTCCCCGCTCTCGATAGGACTTGGCATCGCGCGCGGTGAGGTCGAGCGCCGGACCGGCATTGGCCATTGCCTGCGCGCTGTCTGTATGCACCGCGGGTGCAGCCGCGCTCGGCGCGACCGCATCGCTGGCGACCCCTGCGCTCTCCAGCTTGTCCGGCGGCTTGTCACGGCCGGTCGTGTCGATTGGTATCGTCGGCGTGACCGCGGCGATCTCGGTCCGTGCACGTGTCGCAACCTCGGTCGCTTTTACCGGAACGATGGATGCCTTCGAGACCTGCTCGAAAACCAAATATCCTCCGATCGACACGGCGGAAAGGCAAGCAACCTTGATCGCATCGGAAGCGGCCTTGCGGATGGTACGCTTCAACTTCCAATTGGGCCGCCGGCGTGTGAGCGCCAGCAGCCGGTCGTATGTCGCACGCTGGTCCGCATCGCTCAGGATGGCATTGGCACGGACAATCTGCCTGAATTTCAGCGGAGCATCCGGATCGTCAGTATTGATATCGGGGTGGGTCGCTTTGGCGGCCTGGCGGAATGCCGTCCTGAGGCTTTCGGCGTCATCGTCCGGAAGCGCGCCGAGCAAATCGTAGAGAGTCTTCATCGTTGACTGGTTACTCTCGCTGACGCTCCCCCTCAGAAATTCCGACGTGGAGTCGCCGACTGACAAGGCCATACATACTCAAAAACTGATGTTTCAGTATGGCCAAAACATGACTCGTACATCGCAGCGCAATACCGCCGCTCTCCACACCGGGATTTGCGGTGGGTATGGGTCGCTCCGGGTCGACCTGGATCCTTGCGAGGTCGGTATGACCGCACCGCAACGGTGAAAGGTCCAATGACCATCCGGTCCAGCCGTGATGAACTCGGCCTGTCGCGGCGGAACTGGTTACCGGATCGTCGCCAGCGGGGGCCGAACCGGCTCAATCTCGCATCTGCTCGATGCCTGCAGCAGCCGCAAACGGTCGCGGACCTTCTTCTCCGCCCTTTGGTAGCATTGGCGCTCGTAATCGAGCCTCAGGCGCGCCCATTGATCCGGATCCACCGTCTTGAGCTCGGTGCCCCTGAACTCGCAGTCGGGGGCCGGTTGCGATATCAGCAGCGCCCGGTTGGGCCGGTGAATTCGAAAGTCGGGGTGTCCCTGGGGAGGGGCGGCCGCCTCGACGGGGTCGGCTTTAACTTCGTGCTGCGCCGAATGTTGAGCGCAACCGGCAAGCGCCATCGTGAGCGACAGGGCGGAGAGGCTCAAAAGCCTAGGAGCAAGCGCGGACAGTGCGCCCAAGCCCCCGGCGCCCGATCGCACGCCACGCGATGCACTCTCACCAGAGGGCGCTCGACCCGCGATCGCCATGCTCATGTTTCCCGATCCAAAACGAGGCAAGTTGGCCGCGTCCGTCATGCAGCGCCGATCGCAACACCAACTTCGCGCGGCAACAGGCGCCCGGCCCCATGGCCGTACGCGGCGAGCATGGATGAAGAATTCGAATTTCATTTTAACATTTACGATGAATCAAATGTAAATCGGCCTCGTGCCGAATGGCCTCACGGCGACAACGCGATGTGCTGGGGAGTAGATGGCCGCCGTACCCGCGGTGAAAACGCACATGGGCTTGCTTCGCCGGCAATATGCTAGAATGATCTGATGACTTCCGTCGAAGGGACGGAACGCGCCGGATAGCAACGGGGACTTACCATGCATGACCAGAACAATGTCTTCTATGCTATCGCGCTATCCCTTTTCATCCTGATAACCTGGCAGTATTTCTTCGCGACGTCCTTTGTCGGGAAACCGAGCGCGCAAAAGACTTCGCAACTCGGCACGATGGCGCCCGACGCGGCCATCCGACCGCAACCGCAAGCCATCGCACCGCAGGCCGCGGCGATTCCAAACCCTCAACGGTTCCAGCAGTTCTCGCGACAAGACGCGCTTGCCAGATCGCAGCGTGTCGCCATCGATACGCCCCGGGTCAAAGGCTCGATTGCGTTGACCGGCGGCCGGATCGACGATCTGTCGCTGGTGCAATATCGCGAAACCACCGATCCCAAATCGCCGGCCGTCCGGCTGCTTTCGCCATCGGGCGGCCCGCAACCGTTCTATGCGGAGTTCGGCTGGATCAATTCTTCCGGCATCAATCTGCAGCTGCCCGCTTCCGAAACCGAATGGCATCTGGAGGGATCCGACAGCCTCGGGATCGGACGCCCGGTGACGCTGGTTTGGCAAAATGGCGAGGGGCTGGAATTTCGCCGAACGATTTCGGTCGACGACAAATACCTCTTCAACGTCCGCGACGAGGTCGTCAATAACGGCCAGGCGGCCGTCGTTCTGGCTCCCTATGCATCGATCTCCCGTCACAGCCCGCCACCGACGCTTGGCTATTATCTGCTTCACGAAGGCGCCATCGGGGTTCTTGGCGAGCAGGGATTGCAGGAAGCTACCTACAAGACCCTCGATGACAAAAAGCGGATGGCGTTCAATATCGGCCGTGCGTGGCTGGGTTTTACCGACAAATACTGGGCCGCCATCTTGCTCCCCGAGACGCCTTCGCAGCTCCACGCGGAATTCTCCGCAAGCTCCCTCGGCGCGCTCAAGACCTATCAGGCCGACTATGTGCAGGGAGCGCAGACCATTGCGCCCGGAGGCACCGCAACCGCCACCGCCCGGCTGTTCGCCGGCGCCAAGGAAGTTGCGATCCTCGACGGCTACGACAAAGCGCTCAACCTTGATCGGTTCGACCTTGCGATCGACTGGGGCTGGTTCCGCTTCATCACAAAGCCGATGTTCACCTTGATCGACACCATCTTTCGATGGGTCGGAAACTTTGGCGTGGCGATCCTGGCCGTGACCTTGATGCTCAAGATCGCCTTCTTTCCGCTCGCCAACAAAGCCTATGCGTCGGCGGCGAAGATGAAGGCCCTGCAGCCGCAGCTTCAGTCTATCCGCGAGAGTTTTGGCAACGACAGGGTGAAGCAACAACAGGCGACACAGGAGCTTTACAGGAAGGAGAAGATCAACCCGATCGCCGGGTGCCTGCCGACGCTGGTTCAGATTCCGGTTTTCTTCGCGCTCTACAAAGTCCTGTTTGTCACCATCGAGATGCGTCAGGCGCCTTTCTTCGGCTGGATCAGGGATCTGTCCGCCCCCGACCCCACCAACGTGTTCAATCTTTTCGGACTGATCCCGTATGACCCGGTGTCTCTGCCTCTGCTTGGCGGGTTTCTGGCGGTCGGAGCCTGGCCGCTGCTGATGGGCTTCACCCAGTGGGTGCAGGTCAGGCTCACTCCGGCATCGCCGGATCCGACGCAATCGGCCGTGTTGAACTGGATGCCGGTTATCTTCACCTTCATGCTGGCCAAGTTCTCGGCGGGCCTGGTGATCTACTGGACCTGGAATAATTCCCTGTCGGTGATTCAGCAGAGCATCGTCATGCGCAGGAATGGTGTCCGGATCGAACTCTGGGACAAAGTCCGGGTGATGTTCGGAAAACGCAAGGCCGGCGATTAGAGCCGCGATCCGATCGCGGCTGCGGCCCGGCTTTGCATTTTGCCAGCCATTGAGTCTTAATCTGCGACCTCGGTTCGAGCTGACGGCTGTCATGACGGCCCAATGGCACAGGGTGGAACGATGGCTGGAGAGCGTCGCAAGATCACGGTCGGGCTGTTGTTCGGTGGCCGCTCGGCTGAACATGAAGTCTCCAGAGCCTCGGCCGCCAACATTCTTCGCGCCCTGGACCCCGACCGTTATGAGGTTTCTCCGATCGGCATCGCGAAGGATGGTCGCTGGCGTGTCTGCGATGCCGGTAACGGCGCGGGAAGCGGCGCCGCCGCGCTGGTAATCCCCGACAACGCGCCGCAAATCGCGCTGATTCCAGGCGGCGGGGGCAGTTTCGTGTGGTGCGACAGCGGCCAGCCGAGAGGCGGCGCCGTAACCCGCTTCGACGTTGTATTCCCTGTCCTGCACGGGCCGAACGGAGAAGACGGAACCGTGCAAGGCGCGCTCGAATTGGCGGACGTGCCGTTCGTGGGTTCGGCGGTGACCGGTTCTGCCATCGCGATGGACAAGGATGTCGCCAAGCGCCTGATGCGTGATGCCGGCCTTCCCGTGGTGCCGTTCATCACGACAACATCCTTGTCTCCCATCGACTACGCCGCGGCCGTCGCCGCGCTGGGGACGAGCGATTTGTTCGTAAAGCCTGCCAATATGGGTTCGTCGGTCGGTGTCTCGCGCGCACGCTCGCGCGAGGAATTCGCGGCGTCGTGCGAACTCGCGTTCCGCTACGATCATAAAGTCCTGGTCGAACGGGCCGTGAGCGACGCGCGGGAGATTGAATGTTCTGTCCTGGAAGAATCCGACGGCCACATTCATGCTTCACAGCTCGGCGAGATCGTGCCGGCGAGCAAGCACGGCTTCTATTCGTATCAGGCCAAATATATCGACGCCGATGGGGCCGCCCTGCTGATTCCGGCAAAACTTTCCCCGCAGCAGGCCCGTCGTCTTCAGGAGCTGGCCGTCGAGGTATTTCGGCTGCTCGGCTGCGCGGGCCTCGCCCGGGTCGATTTCTTCGTCAAAGGCGACGACATGTTTGTGAACGAACTGAACACGCTCCCGGGGTTCACCTCGATCAGCATGTATCCCAAGCTTTGGGAAGCCAGCGGATTGTCCCAAACCGATCTCATGGACAGGCTGATCGCGCATGCGCTCGCGCGTCATGCGCGGCGCCGCGCGCTGAGTTCGGAGTGAGAGTCGCGACATCGACGCGAGAAGCGGCTAACGCACTTTCAGAACGACCTTGCCGCGCGCCCGGCCCGCTTCGAGATAGGTCAGCGCCGCCGCCAATTGTTCGAATGCGAATTCGCGATCGATCACCGGCCTGATCGCGCGTTTATCGACGAGAGCCGCGATGTCGCGCAATTGATCGCCGCTCGCCTCGGTGAAGGACCAGCAATATGCCGCGCCGGCCTTGGCGGCCGCGGCGTAGACCTTTCGTCCGATCAGCCAGACCGCAACGCGGACAAGCCATCCGGCGCCCTCGCGCCGCGCGAAATCGCGGTCCGGCGGGCCGCTGAGCGAGATCACGACGCCGCCGCGCTTGACCAGCTTGAACGCATCGAGCGTGAACGCACCGCCGAGCGTGTCGTAGACGATATCGTAATCGCCGCCCTGCTCCAGATAGTTCGCGCGATCATAGGCGATCACCCTGTCGGCGCCGAACGATCGCACGAAATCCGCGTTCTTCGCGCTCGTAGTCGAGGTAACGTCAAGCCCGAGATGATCGGCATACTGGACCGCGAAGGTGCCGACGCCGCCGGAGCCGGCGTGGATCAGGATGCGCTGGCCCGCGCGCGCGCCGGCGCGGCCGAAACACTGCAGCGTGGTCAGCCCGACCAGCGGCAACGACGCGGCCTCCGCATGCGTGATCGTGGCCGGCTTGAGCGCGACGAATTTTTCGGGAAGCGCAATCTGTTCTGCAAACGTACCGATGGTATCGCGCGATGTACGGACATAGACCGCATCGCCCGGCTTGAATCGGGTTGCGCCGGCGCCCGCCGATATCACGATGCCACTGGCATCGAAACCGATCGGCCGCGGCAATTTGTAGTTTGAAATCCGCTTCAGCGCGCCGTGCACCAGCTTGAAGTCGATCGGATTGAGGCTGGCGGCATGAACTTCAATCAGGACTTCACCCGAACCCGCCACCGGACCGGGAATTTCGGCAAGCCTGACGTTATCCGATATTGCGCCATAGCCAGTGAGAACGAATGCGCGCATCGGCCAATCCTGCGGGCTGGAGAATTCAAATGTCAAATGTTTGAGAACGAGCGGGACCGCTTAAAAATCATCTTTTCAAAGCGCCAAGGGTTCCCTGCCCTAGGAGCCCGTCCAGATAGGCGTTGCGACGGGCATTTGTTGTGCAACCCTGTTCCGGGCCGTCGCGGGCACCCGGACCGCACCGCGCGCCGCGGTTGCAGCCATGCTGCTGGCAATCGCGTGCGGACTCGGCGGCTGCGCCGGCGGCGGTGCCGCGAGCGGCGCCTATGCGATGGCCAGTAGCGGCAGCGGTCCCACGGTCGCCTTCGAATCGATCGACGGCCCGCCGCCGCAGGTGTTCGACCGGATGGTGAGCGTGCTCGACAGCGAGTCGAAGCTGCGCAACCTGTCGATTGTATCGCGCGAAGGCTCGGCGGCTTATCGCGTGCGAAGCTATCTTTCGGTCCAGGTCAACCACGGCCGCGCCACCCTCGCCTGGGTCTGGGACGTCTACGACCGCGACCAGCAGCGCGCGCTGCGCCTGGCCGGCGAGGAGCCAGCCGGCAAGGCCGGACGCGACGCCTGGGCCGTGGCCGACGATCTGGTCTTGCGGAAAATCGCGCAGGCCGGATTGAGCGGCCTCAGCGGCATGATGAGCGGAACGCTGCCGGCGGACACGCCGCCGCCCGCCGCCACGCCGGGCAAGGACGGCCCGGCGGTGGCGAGCACGGAACCGGCTCTGCCCGCCTCGGGTGCATTCCGCGTCAGCGCGCTGAGTTACACTGCCCGTTAACGATACAAATAGTCGCCAAACCCGCGATTTTGCGCAGGAAAACCTGACAGGACGGGTTGCCAGCCGAGCCATCTCCTTGATATCACCTCGCTCGTCGAAACGCGCCTTTTTTGTGGGTATCCCGATATGCTGAACATCGTATCCAGCAAGGCGCGGGGAGAAGGGTCGATGTCGGCCAAAAACGGCTCCATCAAGCTCGTCGCCGGCAACTCCAATCCTGTCCTGGCGCAACACATCTCCGATTGGCTGCATTTGCCGCTGACCAAGGCCGTGGTCCGGCGCTTCGCTGACATGGAAATCTTCGTCGAGATCCAGGAAAACGTCCGCGGCTCGGACGTGTTCATCATCCAATCGACGTCGTTTCCGGCCAACGACCATTTGATGGAATTGCTGATCATCACCGACGCGTTGCGCCGGGCTTCCGCGCGGCGCATCACCGCGGTGATTCCCTATTTCGGCTACGCCCGGCAGGACCGCAAGGTCGGTTCGCGTTCGCCGATTTCGGCCAAGCTGGTGGCAAATATCATCACCCGCGCCGGCGTCGACCGCGTGATGACGCTCGATCTGCACGCCCAACAGATCCAGGGCTTCTTCGACATTCCGACCGACAATCTCTACGCTTCGCCGGTGATGGTGCGCGATATCCGCGAACGCTTCGACCTCACCAAGGTCATGGTGGTGTCGCCCGATGTCGGCGGCGTGGCGCGCGCGCGCGGCCTCGCCAAGCGTATCAACGCGCCGCTGGCGATCATCGACAAGCGCCGCGAACGCGCCGGCGATTCCGAGGTCATGAACGTGATCGGC
>WNFO01008582.1_pt1 | contig 12376 bp, 16 predicted proteins | sample 5400251 | NCBI WGS metagenome assembly WNFO01 (sample SAMN13153354, study PRJNA577476) | soil metagenome | isolation source: 100 cm saprolite under Madrone tree | place: USA:California | collected 2016-06-14
CCCATCGCACACACTACCCATTGGACACTCTTCTCTTCTTTTCCTCTACTTCTCGGCGACGTCGTTCGTTGAGCTGGAGCTGCAGGTTGGCGTGGGCCGAAATAATGGCAAATCAGCGGGCGAGTTCTGCCCGATCTTCTACCGGCGGTGAGTGACGCCAGCCAGTCCTCTCATCCCATTCTCTCCTGAATAACATACGTCCTACCACCACGCGCGCAACTCCAATCTACGGATCGCAAAAACAGCACCGTACTCACCCTCCTCGAAACTGACACCTTTTGGCTCTCCCGAGAGCCTTTCAAACCCGGCTCGTACTTCCCCGGCGCCGGTTGCTCGCGTCTTGCAACTTTTGCGCTCTTCCAACTCAACCCATCCGCAGTTGCAGCTGCTGCTACTGTCGCGGGAAAGCACCACGAGTCCGGGCACGCCCGCTACGTCGTGTTAATGAACACGCATCTAGACCATGTCAGCGATGAGCAACGCAAGTTCGGCGCGGCCATGGTGCTCCATCGAGCGAGATACGAGGCACTCAAAAGGGCTGGTGTAACAGTGCTCGTAACCGGAGATCTAAATAGGTAAGCATATTTTTTCCCGTTCCATTCCAATTCCATTTCTCCCCGGTTCTCTCCCTTCCGTTTCAGTTTCTCGGCTTTTCTGATAATATCCGCGACTCCACGCGCGTCCATCGATGACTCGATTTGATTTTGGTGATAATTTATTTTCTTTATGTTATCATCATTTTTAGTTCGACAAGCGGATCCGACTGCGGCGCTTATGCCGTGCTCACGGGCACCATGACGGCGCCCGCGGTCCCGGACGAGTTCTCTCGGCGCTTCCCTCTCGATTCCAATCCTGCGGGTTCTTCCTCCGAAGAGAAGGAGAGGGTACTCGTAATGCGCGACATGCGACATGCGGCGCCGCGTGCGTCCGTCGGTGGGGAATGGGCGACATTTACGGGATTCAATAATCGCAAGGAGAATGAGATGTGCATCGATTTTGTATTTGGGCGCAGTGACGGTGTGGGATGGTGCGTGTCCCTCCCCCCCACTTTCTTTCTTTATTTAAGTCTTGGACTGGAATCTCATGATGAATACAGGGAGGCGAAGGGTGTGTTTGTTGAGACGGCGCTTTCAGATGATGGAATGCTTGCCAGCGACCATCGTCTAGTTGTCGCGGATGTCGTCATTCGTTGAGTAGGCTCTTCTAGGTAAGGCATTGTATAGCAAGAAGGATAAAGAGAGCCAGGTCAGGTGAGACAAGGCAATTGTACAACGTCCAGTGCATTGTTAGTGTGTATTTACATATACACGACACCACTACAACGTCCGGTCCTTGGAAATAAGTCCCTTTACATACACAAATATCGACTGGAGGACATTTGGAGAAAGCGTACGTATGCGCGCCCAGCAGTTACATCAACACCAACGAACCTACCATGATGCCCAACACCGAAAGTATCACGGGCGCCATCGAAACATGGAGCAGCGCAAGAGTACCCGATTTGGCACGCGGGCTGCCAGAACCAGAAGCAGTAGACGAACTGGAAGTACTACGGCTCGAGGTGGGGGTGGGGGTGAACGTCACGCTCGGGATGAGCGACGAAGCGACGGCCGAGATGGGCCCAGGTGATTGACCGCCCCAGGGAGGACTGCGCAGCACATCATATATGTCAATTGAAATCTGGGGTGCGATGACAGTAAAAAGGTTGAACGTACGGGCAGAAGGTCAGCCTATAGTCGCTTTTCAGCGTCGAGTCGCACGTCCATAGCGCCGTGCCTGAAGTCTCGTCATACGCGTAGACATAGGAATTCGGGCAGTTGTTCTCTACACGGGGATCAGGAACCTCTTCACCCTCAGGGGAGATATAAAAGGGATGGAGGGAGGAGGACGGAAGAAGGGAAGAAGTGGAGGTGTGGTGTGGGTATAGGGCTGGTGGGGTGATAAGCACGTACTGAAATAGGAATAGTACTGTACGCCCGTGTATGGGCAAGTTGGCTGGGTTTTGTGCGAGCCAGTGCAGCAGTTTGACGAGTCGGCTGATTTTCATTTTGTCAAGATTCATGTCAGATTGAGATTAATCTCGATGCAGAGGGGCGGGGGGGAAAGGAAACAGTCATGACGAACATGAATTGTCCAGATTGGCCACGCAAGCGCTCTTGCACCCGATCACGGTCCCGGATGAGTTACGCGGGCCGGTGAGCTGCGCGGGACATCCAGCATTCAGATCGTTCGGGCACGAGGCATTGGTACAGCCGGTTGCGGAAGGTATGATCATCATTGGGAGATTGAACCCATCCACGAGGGACACTACGTACGCGTCCCTCATTCAGTTCGGATGAGGGGAACTATCACGCGTACCATCGTAAAAGTCTTGATTCCCAGTGCCGCTGAGCGTCCATTCCGCCACCGTCGCGGGCGGCACACCCTGCATGGCGCCCAGGGGGGGCCAGGAGGAAGGGGATAGGAAGAGACGGGAGACGGATGTGTGAGTTGGGTGTACGTGAACATTGTAGGGAAATGACGTACGGTGCCGGTATGGGGATCGCATTGCAGCCCACCAGTACAACCGCCGTCGACGCAGCTGTTCACTCCAGGGCTCGTGGTAAAGTTACAATTTTGGCGGCCCTGAAAACCAACCAAAAAGAAGCGCGCGTGAGCGCCCGCAAAAAGCCAGGGTGGGGAATTGCAGCCAGGCACCGGCGGTGGTTTGCGAAGGAGTTTAGTTTGGGGGACGGGAGAAAGAAAAGGAGAAAATATGCGAACGAACCCATATACGGCCAGATTTCCAGTCATCTGGGACTGTGAATTGAGCGGAGGTGTAGGGGGGAGCCTCCCATCTATAGACGGACAGATAGATGGGTTAGAGATAGTGAGGAAAGATGTTGGAAACGCACCCCGTTGGGAATTCCGGCACCTTTTGCCCGGCGGAAAGGTTGGTGTAAATCTGGGAGGAGCATTTAGGAGGGTGGTGGAGTGCGGTGGTAGCAGGAGGACACCACCCACTGCAGGCCTGCATCGCCATCAAAGAAAGGTCAGAACGCCTAGGCACACGACGCAAAGAGACAGAAAAGATGGGGCGGGTACGTGCCAGATGGTAAATGAACATTCATTAACGACCGTGAAGGTGCGCGCGGTCGCAGTCGTAAGTTGAAGCAGCAGAAGGGTCAGAGTGGGGGCGTAAAAGATCATGATGATGGGGTCGTGAAAGGATCGTTGAATTATCAGACGTGCGTGGTAAATAATTGTATTGCTCGTGAAGCCGAGGGGGTTGACAGTGGCTAAAGGGCGCACGCCCCGTTGGACATTTGGCGAGTAAATGACAGCTGGCAGCAGCGCTAGTCCTTGTACGGTCGGACACATTCACAGTGCCAAATTGCCGGGTTCCACGCGCGTTGAACGTGGATAAGGACGGAACACGACGCCGTGATGCCAAGATTCCTCTGTGCGGGATGCCAGAGCAAGACGCCGGCAGGGCCGCTTCCTACTTCCTACATACGGCGTGCGCATGCGTGGAACATTCCGAACAAGTGATTCCAACAGTAAGTGGGTCGGTAGTGCAGTGAGTGCTTGTGGATGGGAGCGATCGAGAGGAATGCTGGTTATGACCCACACGCTAATCACGCATCGTCATCGGTTTGCTGGCCTCTGCTCACTTGCTCGGTAATTGCTAGTCTCATTCGGGATGTGCACCTCGGGATCACACGTGTCACACAAACTGCCCTTTTGTCTCACAACAGAATTATTTCTATAAAAGAGCGTCTGATTGGGGTAGATCTGAGTGGGTTATCTATTCGTATCGATCAAGAGGAGGATCCCGTTCGAGGTGTGGGTCAAAGGATGGTACAGAAACGGGCCAGTGCGTATATCTCGGGGTCAGTGTGGAAATGACGACGATGGTAGAGTAGATAGCAGGAGGCGTGGCACTGGCATGGCATGAGAAGTTGCATGGATGCATACCGCGTGGATAGCACCACTTGTGTCCGACTGCAACCATCTGTCTTGTGCTTTGTCCAACGATGACTTCGGAGAGGGTCTGTGAGGCTTGCCCTTGGGTGGGTAGCGATTCAATAGGAGAAAAAGGATGTGATATAGAGTAGCCGCGGATCAACTGTGATTGTAATGCCTTCAAGAGTGTCGGCCGCAGCCAAAATCGTTGTATGCGTCACTACAAGCAGCAGCTCCCGCCCTGGGGCAGCCGTCCCACCCCGCCCCATTGTGACACAGCCCCAGAACAGTCGCCTCCACGTTCCCACACAAATCAAAAACACTTTATTAAGCACCTCAAAGTCCGTCTCCCTTTCCTCACTCTTCTACCAACAATCGTTCCGTCTCTCGCATCATCGGCACTACTCAGATAAGATGGACGCCACCCTCGCGAAACTCTTTGTATCCAACGCTCAGTGGGTCAAGGCGGTCAACTCCACCGAACCCGCCTTCTTCGAGCAATCGGCCAAAGTTCAATCTCCCAAAGTGCGATTACGGCTGCCTCTTCTTCCACCACGTGCGGCGATGGTGGCGCCGTGGGAGGGAGATGATGCTATCCTTTCCTTTGCGTAGTACTTTTTAATGCTCATATGGTTTTATTTCTTTGTATGCGCCCGCGCCATTGACAGATCCTCTGGCTCGGATGCTCGGACTCTCGCGTCCCAGAGAGCGTCGTAACTGCCTCACGTCCAGGCGATATCTTCGTTCACCGCAATATCTCGAACCAAGTCCATCCAGACGACGATAGCGTGCTCTCCGTGATCACATTTGCCGTCGCGTCAGTCGGCATCGAACACAGTACGCCTCCTTTCCATAACCCACACACGCGTATATGCTGAGTCAAAGTCGAACCTCGTCTGAACTCAACTCACTTAGTTCTTGTTGTTGGCCACACGAATTGCGCCGGTGCTGCCACATGCCTCAAAACCGTGACCGCGGGCGCCCCTCCGCCCGAACCGACCACGCCTCTCGCGCGCTGGCTCGCGCCCCTTACAGCACTCGCCGGGTCGCTCGACCTCGAGGGTGTTCCCGATTCCGAAGCGATGACGAAAATCATCGAGGCGAACGTGCGCGTTCAAGTCGAGAATGTGACCCATTCCGCGCCTGTGCGCGAAGCGTGGGCCGGCGGCAGGAAGAACTTGTGGGTGCACGGTCTCGTTTACGAGCTCGAAACTGGCACCTTGAAAGATTTGAACGTCACGAGGGGACCCCCGGCCTAACGAGACGAGATGCGTTCATTGCCATGGTCGCCTCTAAAGAAAATGTACGCTCGTCGGTTGTTAGATTTCGGCTGCTCGCTTTTCGAGTTGCTGGTTTTGTGTATTTGCTATATGCGTTCCTTTTTTTTTCTCTTTCGGACAAACGAAATTTCGTTTGTAAACAGTGATCGAGAATAAAATAGATGTCTTTCATGGGATTACCTTTAACCTTTACTACACGTGTGATGACTGCTAACGGTAGCTGAAGCATGCCTCAAACCGAGTTTATTCGAGGCATTTCGGATCCACCCACATTCTCCGCGATACTTCCAGCGCAAGATGTTCCCTTTGATGGTCGCTACTTCCGTCAACATGACCCTAAAAAGGCTACCCCCATGGGAGTAACAAAACCAAACCACTTCACCCTTTCTCGTTGCAATTTGCTTCACTGCATGCGCGTTGCGCGGTGCGGCATCCTTTCACGTCAATAGATTGCGCACACTGCGAGAGACAGTGAGTGAGGCAACAACCGCGTCATGCAGAGCGCAGATACACTAACCTCCTATCTTTACCGTAAGGACCTGGGAACTTGACGTATACTGCATAGCAAAAAGAATTCGACTTTTTTTTCGTTTTTAGATTTGAACTGTTCAGAGTAGTGCAGGCCAGATCCTCAACAGAACCTATGCCCATGTTATCCTTCACAAATCGCTCTCATTGCCGGTCTCATATGACTATACCACCAAGTTTCGCAGTAGGCTTTTGTTTACCTTGGAAACAGCTCGTATGGACATCTTCCCAGCCATATCACGCGTCGACCGCGATCTTGGTAACGCTACTTTTTAGAACAGTGAAGCATGTGAGCTACAACGAGCAACTGAAAAAAGAGAAGAGCCAAGTATACCTGGGTGTAATAGTACTTCTCGAAAAAGAGCGGTTTACCCGCCGTGGATATATAGCCACGTTGATGCACGTAGCGTCGCCAGGACTTGACTGTGACAACGCGTGGCCTCAAGTTATCATCCGCGCCATCCAGCAGCCGACCGACGCCAAGATATTACTAGCTCCGAATTCTGCATGTGTGGAGAAACGAGACCGCTCTCGGAGCCATCCCGAGGACCAGCTGGGGGTATGGGTGAGCCCTTGGAGTAAAAAGAGGTGAGGGTCGTCGACCGGGTAAAAGGAGTGCAGAGACCACAATACAACGGTGATACCTATAAATTGCCCACAATCCAGAATAATTATCCGGCAACTCATCCTACAGCGCCAAGTGAGTGGCATCTGAGGGCAACCGCATGAGACAATGTAGCTTCTATTTAGCTTCTATTTTTTTGGTCCCCCGTTATTGAGGAGCCAAAGTTCACAGGTCGGGAAAAACCCCATTAGGATCAGTTTTAAGCACCCCAAGACGAAATGGGGGATGTGAAAGCTTTTGCTTCCGTCCAAACGGCATAGACACTGACGTAGGCACCATAGTGATTGTGTCACCGCAGTCCATACAATATACAATACTTACTAGATCCAGTCAAGTCGAGAAACTGATTCTCTCCTTTTAACTTGGTGAATTTGATAATAATCTTCTCCAGGACAGGGTCCGCCGACTCGGGACCTCAGTGCCGTCATCACTAGGGTAGACATTGCCCACCGGCCATTTCACGAAATCCTTTAATTTGTGTCTGAAATGAGATGAGATATTGCATCAGTTCGTAAAGTCCGTCTCGGGTACTTAGAAGGGTTTATAATACCACCAATAACCTGCTAGATCATCAAGGAAATGTCGACATGGTCACGGGTGTATGTGGTCAAGTATTATTTTCATTATCGACGACGGGCCCTTGGTGACAGTTGCGATTCTTACATAATCAGACTTGATTCAATCATGCTCACCACTGTAACCACCGCCCGGCCGCAAGACCACGGATACCTGAAAGTTGTGCATTACCAAAACTGATGGAAAAGGGAAGCTGCGGATGAACACTAGTTCGTACGATGCTTGAGAAGTTTGCCGTTTGAATAGATGGCTTTTGCTTCATATCACTTGTGATCCATGAACAGCACCCGATCCGCGGTTTGTCCTCAGCAGGAGTCGATGGTATGGAAACGGGGTCGCCCTGCCGTGTATCTCGGGCTCGTGACGGTACACCGATCGACGCTCTTGTACCTCCTTTCGTCCGGGGGCTTCAATTGCTCTGCCCATCTCTCATTATCACTTTCTCCTCCCCCCCCCTTACCGCGGCCTGTCCTCGGGTTCTATCATCTTGCAGCGAGTCTGCGGTCCACTCTTTTGTATAACCCTACCCATTTTCGTTCCCTTTCTGCTGGCAGGCCCCAGCCAGGATATGTGCTTTGATTATTTGCGCCATCACGCCATCAACAGTGCTGATCCGCGTAACCCTGTCGGTTTATGGGCACTATTTGCCTCTCACCTGGCCCCAACCTTCGTTGTGTGGGGCTATCGCTTACCGAAGAACTGGTCACTCTCATTCCTGCGGCTCTCGAAGTGATCTTTTCCTTGGGGCTCGTTCTTACGGGGCGTGAGGCAGGCCGGTGCGTGTGTGGGGTCTTTGGGAACTTGTCAGATGTCTTGTCTGATCCATTTCTTTGCCCAGCATGCGTTTCATCCTCGTCGCAGAGAGCCCAATCCATCTTCTGCTGATCATTCTGAGCTTACTCAATCGTGTCGTCCCCTTATTTCAATCGTCCTTGTTAGCCCATAAGATTTTGGATATAATAATCGGTGCGCACGCTATCCGTCTCTTTCTTGTGTCTCACTCAACGTGCCGGTGTTACGATCAGGCGCTGCATCCTCCATACCCTTATTCCTCTTCATGATCTACCTCTACCTCTTCAAGCAGCGTAAATTCTTTCCCCGCCTTCCCAAGCGCTTTTCCCTTGTCGCAAACTCCGCGGCCGTGTTAGTGATACCAGTCATCGTTGTCATCAATGAGATTGTATCATTCTTGGGAATTCATTATCGTTAGCGCCCGCCCCTCGAGTCGTCTTACACAAGCTAATGTTCCTTTGAAAGGCCAGGTCCCTGTGCCCGAAAATAAGGTGGTGGGGGACCAGATTGCAGTTGGGCCTGATATGTCCTCTTTCCAATTCGGGCGCGAATTCTTGAGGAGCATATCTCTGGCACTCCTCGTTATATATCAGGTTATAACTTTCTTGGTGTTCTTCATTCGACTTGCTTCCTGCATGCTGGCGCAGTACAACATTGAGGATCGCGCTGCCGCCGAGTGGGAGGGCATTCTATATCGTGGCCTTGGTTGGCTGGCGGTTGGAGCCAAGATTTCAGCTGTCGAGACCGCCGTCGGATTCGCCACAACGAGCTTCGGTGTTATACTCACGCGACGAGTATTGCGGATGATTGGGCGCGCCTGTATTATCATTGGTGTAATAAAAGGGTTCGCGTTTCCTCACCGAATTTTCTCTTTGTATGACAATGTATTTTCAGGCCTGACCGCAAAGAAGAATTTCTCATTCTTGATACCGATAAGGCCAATGAGTTCCTGGGTACGCGCAAACTTAATCTTGCCGGTGGGCGGATCAATATTTCAAGACCACAACTTGTTCAGAGCTCAATGACAAGGCGTTTCTCGAATATGCTCTCCCTGGGCCAGTCTCATGCAACCGTCTCACTGCCCCGTCCCAGCTCAGCAACTGCATTTGCACTCGAGCAGACGCCCCTTTCCTCCCGGAGGTCGAGTATTGTCATGCTTGACCAGCCCATTCACGTGTCCTCCACAGTAAAATTTCGTCCTGCGCCACTCCAACTTGGCCGTGTTTCGTCCACGTCCTTCGAGAGCTACGTTTCCGTCGTTCGTGGCCATGGTCGTGCACCAACCCTCGTTCTACGCCTCTCTCCAACAACCCTGCCCAGCGGCGATATGCTTGCGGCGATGAGCACGAATAGGATCAACACGGAGACGATTGACTATATATCACCAGAGTCGATACCCGAGCCGTCGGGGTCTCGTTCCGGTTCTCCCGAGAACGAGGGATCGCGATCAAATTGGAACCGTGAACGCTCCCGCCCATCGCGGCGTACATCCTTGCCCCCCGCGGTGCCCCCTCTCCCCCCCAATATTTCCCTTACCTCCAAGCCCACGCGTTCGCCCACGCCCCCTCCCCTGCGACAGTCCCCACCTCAAGAATCCTTCATATGGCCCTCGAAACAGGCAGACCCAGTGCTGGAGCCAGACCCGGAGACGAGCACGGTGACCGAACTTCGACCGGATTCGGATGTGTTGGGGCGGCAACGGAGCGGGAGGAGCGGGAGGAGCCGTCGCGGTGTTAGCACCAGCACCGTCGGCGACATGTCGATCGACTGGATCGTGCCGGAGAATAGTACCACCGTGGGGCGTTTCAAAGGTATCGGCATTGTGCCGATCCGAACGACGCAAGCATCGATGAGTGCGGCCGTTGTGCGTGGTAGCATCACAGTAGAGCGTCAGGAGTCAACCACGGGAACGCTCAGAGAAAGTGCAAGTGGCAATGGTGGCGGTGGCTCACGACGGGAACGGGCGCGGAGGGACTCGGGCGTGCTAGGCGCGGATGACTTGGCACGGGTACGACGGTCGGTACAGACCATCATTTGATTTGGGGATGGGTTCCTTCGTTTTTCGACTTCTCTGTGTCCCTGGATGGTCCGTCGTCCGTCATCCACCGTCCATATTCCAGTGCACTCCCTCCCTCTCCACTCGCTCTACTTCGCTACTGTAATACCCTTTTAGGTTCAGCTCGCACGGTGATGGTTAACTAACGTGGCCAGCCAACGGCTGTGGTGCAGGAATCCGGACAGACATCTTCTTCGTAGGTGGTTCGATCGCTGCTTGGGGAAATGAATGTATTCTTATTTGTCAACTCAAACTCATACGAAGCCAATTTATATGTTTTTAATCAATTTTCTTTTCTTTTCATTTTATGTACTCAAAGTCGAGATTTCCGCGAGGGGTAGCACGGAATTTACAATGGCAAACCCAGAGTGCGACCGTGACTGCGCGTCTGGGACGGAGATTTACGGAGGAAAAACTTGCCTCGTGCGTCGTCGTCAACTCCATCTATTTATCTACCCAAATTTCGTCAGGGACGGATTAACATGCAACAAAGCAACGGTGCAGGCGCTTCTCATTCAATTTTCTTAGGCTGCCCGTTCAAAATTGTCAATGAGGACTTACTGTATCGACGTCTGCTGCTGACGTCATCGGAGTCCTTTACGACGGTCTCGCTGGTAAGGGGTACACTTCTTATTTTTTTCGCGGTCACTCAACACCGCGTCGATGGATTTTATCAGAAGAGAGTTTTTGTCGTATGCCAGTAAACTGAAAGCTTGATCGATTGATCTTCCAACTGATCAAAAGTCCGAGTCGGACTTTCCCGATTGCGGAAACCATCCCAGGCCGTCCCTGTTCGGTCAGCGCGGTCAAACGGTACTCACACCGTTTGGTCGTCACATCTGATGGCGGGTTTGGGCTTTAAGAAAGTTCAAACGACCGTGCATAGCTGATATGAAAATTCTTCATGCTTCTAAACCATAATATCTTCGACAATCTGACAAAATCCTGTCCTGTCCACATCGAAGTCAAGTTAGGCTCTACTATGCAGAGCTTTCCCCATGGTGCTGCTACCTGCGCTGCGGGATCTATCGCCAGTTAAGGGCTCGCAGCATGTACTTACCACATCTCCTTCTCCTTGGGCTCATTTTCAAGCTCGTATTCATACCCCAACTTCTGCTTCCGCCTTCCCTACGCGATGAGGGTATTTTGGAGGTGTTTAACCCTGATGACAACCGCCTCAGGAAGAGAAACCTCATCCTCAGGGGAAACCAATAGATGTGGACCTACTTACGGATTCCCGAGCTTTCATGAACATTGTAATACGATTTGGTCGATCCTGAACGGTTACCCTATCTCTTGCAGCTCAGGTAGCAGCTCCAGGACCAACCCTCGGGCATCAGGTTACAAGGTTTGGGAAAGCTCGAGTGTAAGGGAAGAGCCAATATGCGGCTTCTTCACGCCGACATGTGCCAGGAGAAGCAGGTGCCACAGCATGCTGTCGAGTGAATTCTCCCAATCTGATGGCACATCAAGGTTAAGAGTAAGCTTCTCTACAGTGGACGGAACCTCCCCAACAGTGTCACAGATCTGCGTTGCGGAAATATTTGCCAGTTGAGGGGTTCGCAGTTGACATGGGGACTGAATTTCCCAATAAACTGTTGTTCGAAATAAACGGTGTCTATGGGAGCACCTTTCTTGTCAAAATTGACTCGGGCAATGAGACGTCCAAGCCCTTCTGTTCTACGGGTGAAATTCAGTCAGGTTCACATGTGAAAAGGTGAGTTCGAAGGATATTGTGAGACTGGTTGCCCGAGAAGTGGAGTATAGATCTGTGCAATGAGGTTCTCGAAATAAGCGCCTACCCCCGGATAGGATAGCCGCCTCAGAGAGGCCAGTGTCGTATGTACATGGAATTGGTGCAGGTAATAGTTCTCCCTCGCTACTAGGAAGAGGTATTGGGATAGCGAAACCAATCGACAGTTGGTCAAGACGGATGAGGCCTTGTGACTGGAACCGTGCGACCAAATGGCCGGGAGGATAGCAAGACGCTCTAATATTTACAAGGGACAGTGTTGAGAGGGCAATAGCGGAGATGAGTCATGGCAATATTGCTTGATGACCGATACCATGTAACGCAAGACGGCGCAGATCGGGTGCCTGAAGTGTCTCAAGAAGAACAAGGCTCATCTCCTTCGTCACGGTAGCTGTGGACAAGAGAGAGGTCCTCCGGTCTTGGGAAATGTTTGTTCATCAGTTCCAAATAAGTACTAGTAAGCCCGGTAGTGGAACCCGAAGGAACACACAACTCAAACGTCCATGCCGTTGAAGTCCACGATGCATATTTTCTCATCTTGCTGGGCCGTGCTTCGTTCGTTAGAAGAAGACACACGTTTAGGTGGAACGATGATGAGTTGTGTCGCCATCGTCGACAAACGTGGGCGAGATTCCAATTGTCCTCGTCTTCAAGTCGATAGCAACTAAATATTCGGAGAAATGAATCATCGTCGATGTTATAAAATGTGTTGCGTCCGCCATGTCGTAGTCTGCGAGTGGTTACTGAGATGTTCGATTTGATTGTGACTTGAAGCGGACCAGGAACTGTGCGGTAAAGACGCAGTTGAGAGTCATATCGTA
>WNFO01004208.1_pt1 | contig 12375 bp, 11 predicted proteins | sample 5400251 | NCBI WGS metagenome assembly WNFO01 (sample SAMN13153354, study PRJNA577476) | soil metagenome | isolation source: 100 cm saprolite under Madrone tree | place: USA:California | collected 2016-06-14
CCACACGAAGAGCGCTGCCCCCATGTTCCACGGCGCGAAGAGGCACGTCCACGCGGCCTGGGCCCAGCCCGTGTCGGAGATCGTCCAGTGGAGATCCTCCGGATTGTTGTCGAGCCAGAACCTGCCGGTGATCACGTGGCCGATGGGATACGAGGCGTGGCTGTGCAGCACCATCTTGGGGAAGCCGGTGGTGCCCGACGTGAAGTAGATCATCATCGGCTCGTCGCTGGCGTTGCCCGGATGAGCGAGCGACGCCGACGCGCGCGCGACGAGACGATCGTATTCGTCCCAGCCTGCCGTCGCGCGGCCGAGCACGATCCGGCGCTTGACGGCCGGGCATTCGCCGAGGACCTGGTCGACCTTCCACGCGTTCTCCTCGTCGGTGATCACGACCGACGCGTCGCTGATGGCGAGCCGGTACTGGATGTCCTTGGGCGTCATCAGCGTCGTGCCCGGCATCGAGACCACGCGAGCGCGGATGCACCCGAGAACGATCTCCCACCACTGCCACACGCGCGGCAGCATGATGAAGACGCGCTCGCCGGGAGCGACGCCGAGCCCGGCCAGGACGTTGGCGAAGCGCCGCGAGCGCTCGCTGAGCTCGGCGAACGTGAAGCGCCGCGGCTGGCCGTCGCTGGACACCCACAGGAGCGCGAGCTTGGCGGGATCACGCGCCCAGGTGTCGAAGGTGTCGAACGCCCAGTTGTAACGGGCGGGCACGTCGAGGCGGAACTCCCGCATCGTGCGGGCGTAATCAACCATGTTGGGCGACACGATCGGCCCCCTGTCTGGCAGCTCGCGATGTAGCATAAGCGATCCGTGCGGGAGGTCGCACCCGAGGAGACGAGACGATGATCAAGGCCATCTCGCTGCTGGTCCGCAAGCCCGGCATGACCCACGAGCAGTTCGTGAAGCACTGGCTCGAGATCCACGGACCACTCGCGCTGAAGGTGTCGGGGATCCGGCGCTACGTGCAGTCGCACATCGTCGACGAGCGCCGGCGACCGGACATTCCGCCGATCGGGGTCGAGATCGACGGCATCGCGGAGCTCTGGTACGACGACCGCGACACCATGACGCGCGCGCTGGCCTCGCCCGAGATGAAGGCGCTGCACGCCGACGGCGCGCTCTTCATCGGACGGATCCAGAGCTTCATCGTGGAGGAGAAGACGATCATCTGACGGCGCTCACCGTGGTGATGGCGTGGCCGTGGCCGTCGCTCCGTCGTAGACCTCGCGCTTGCGGATGTCGCGCTGGAACTTCACGTAGGCGTCGCGAGTGAGCGCTGGCTTCGCCGTCGCCACGACCTCTCGCGCCCGGCCGGCGCCGTCCCACAAGAGATCGACGACCATCGCGGCCAGCGCGCGCGCCGGCATGACGTAGGCCATGTGGGGATCGGCGATCGCGTAGTCGGCGGCGTGACCAGTGCCGCGGGCGCCTCCCATGTAGGGGTGGAGCACCGGCATCACCTGGCTCACGTCGCCCATGTCGGTCGAGCCGGCGCGGTGCCCGGCGTCGCGGCAGGCGCCGGTGCCGAACATCGTCTCGGCGTTCACCTTGAACACGGAGGCCATCGTGGGATCGCACGTCAACGGGAGATAACCGGGCAGCGTCTCGATCTCGACGCTGGCGCCCAGCGCGAGCGCGCCGGCGCGCAGGGCGCGGTCCACCCGCGTGTTGGCCTCACGGATGGCCTCGAACGTGCGCCCGCGCACGTAGGTCTCGAGACGCGCCTCGCCGGGGATGACGTTCACCTGGCTGCCGCCGTGGGTGAGGATCGGATGCACGCGCACCGTGTCCTCGTCGCGAAACGTCTCGCGGACGGCATTGATGCCCATCAGCGCGATGTGCGCGGCGTAGAGCGCGTTGACGCCCTCGTGCGGCGCGCCGCCCGCGTGCGACGCCTTGCCGACGAAGCGCACTGTCTTGCCGAACCGGCCGTTGTTGGAGCGGGGGACCGCGACGGCGCCGTCCTCGGGCCGCGGCGTCGTGTGGATCATCATCGCGAGATCGACGTCGTCGAGGTGGCCCAGGCGCAGCAGCTCGCACTTGCCGCCGAGGAACTCGAGGCGTCCGGCTCGCACCTGCTCGAGCCGCCATTCGAGGTCGCCGCCTTCCTCGGCGGGCACGGCGAAGAAGGCCACGCGTCCCGCCAGGTGCTCCATCGCCTTCGTCGCCGTGAGGCCGATGGCGGCGCCGAGCATCCCCGCCACCTGCGCGTTGTGACCGCAGGCGTGCGCCGCGCCGGTGGCCGTGTCGGCTTCGGGGTGGCCCTGAACGACGAGGCCATCGAGCTCGCCCATCACCGCGAACGTCGGGCCGGGGCCGGCGCCGCCGGCGACGTCGGCCCGCACGCCGGTGAGAGCGAGGCCGGTCTTCGGCGCCAGCCCGATTTCGCGAAACACGTCGGCGACCAGGGCCGCGGTCTTGACTTCCTTGAAGCCGAGCTCGGGCTGGCGGCGGATGCGCTCGCCGAGCGCGACGATGCGCTCGGCGTTCGCCTCGATGGCCGCGTTCACCCGCTGCTTGAGCTCGTCCCGCGTCATGCGGGCGCGATCAGCGCTTCGTGTTCTGGCTCACGAAGGACTGCACGCGCTTCCAGGCGTCCGCCGACGCGTCCTTGAACTCGGCGTACTTCCGGTCGAAGAAGCTGTGCGGCGCGCCCGGGTACACGGTCGAGTCGTGCTTGACGTTGGCCTTCTTGCACGCGGCGTCGAACTCGTCGACGTCCTTCTGCGGAATGCCCTCGTCGGCGCCGCCAAAGATCGAGAGCACCGGCGACTTGTAGCGCGAGACCGCGTCGATCGGCCTCGGGCGATCCGGCCAGCGCTTGAGGCCGAGCGGCCAGCCATAGAAGCCGATCACGCCGGCGTAGCCGAGGCCGCTCGCTGCCTCCAGATACGACAAGGCACCGCCGAAGCAGAAGCCGACGCAGAACACCGAGCGGACCTGACCACCGTCGGCGCCCCGCAGGTGAGCCACCGCTGCGGCGATGTCGGCCTGGAGCTGGTCGGGCTTCGTCTGCGGCACCTGGGCCATGAAGTCGAACTTGTCACTGCGGTCGTCGGACGATGCGGTGCGCGCGAAGAAGTCGATGGCGACCGAGTCGACGCCGACCTCCGAGAAGCGGTCGGCCAAATCTTTGTAGTACTGGTGAAGGCCGCGCACGTCGGGAATCACGACCATGCCAGCGCCCGACGGCTTCGCTGCGCGCGCGGAGTATGCCATGGAGCGCGTGCCGTCCGAGGACGTCAGGCGCAGGTCACGGCCGCCGGCCGAGCCGCCGGCGATGGGGGTAATCGGCGGACGAGAGTCGTTGTCAACGCACATGGCTGAGGCCCTCCCAGAACTCTAAGGTGAGCGACACTCTAATCTCGCCGCGGCCCGGCGGCAACTCGCCGCAGCGTGCCCGCGCTGGGGGCGGCGCTCAGCCGTGGTGATGACGGTGGCCGTGCTCGTAGTGCGCGCCGAGGAGGTCAGCGCCGAAGTCGCGGGCCGGATCGTGCCACACGGAGTGGATGTGGTTGGCGTCGTTCTGCGTGTTGTCGAGCTCGATCAGGACGGTCGGCCCGTGGATCCGATAGTAGTGGCCGTGGCCCGGCTCGATCGGCCCCGCCCAGGCGAAGTGCAGGCGCTCGACGCCGGCTTCGGTGATCCGCCGTAGCTCGGCGTCGGCCACATCGGCCCGCATGTTCCGCGCGTACTCTTCGACCAGGCGCAGGAGTTGCTCTCGTTGCGCCGCCGCGAGGTCGGCGGCGGGAATGCCGGCCGGTGAGGTGAGGCGCTCGCGGCGCCCCGGCCCGGAGACGATGTCGCCGAACGACTGCGCGGCGATGACCATCCGCTTGCGCTGAGCGGCGTCCATCCCCTGAGCGATCGCACGGCCCAGATCCTCCTCGCGCGCGAGAGTACGCAGCCCGGCCCGTGGACCCGAGCGCACCTCGGCCGGGTTGGCGCCGAAGAACGCCGGGGTCACGGCGAGCGGCTTGCCCGGCACCAGCGTGAAGTTGAGCGACAGGTGATGGCCCTCGAGCCGCCAGCCCCAGCGCGCATCCGGCCCCGGCGTCCCGAACACGCTGACCGCGTAGTTGTCGGGATCGCGCATCAAGCCACCGAACGTCTCCATCTGGCGCAGCACGCTTTCCAGGCTGATCACGTTCGTCGCTTTGGTGTAGCCCGCGGCGCTCAGGCTCGCCTTCATCAGCTCGTGCGCCGCGGCGCGCGGGGCCGCCGGCATGTCCTTGAACGGAAGCCCCTCGCGCCGGCGCGGGATGTAGTGCCAGTTCGATCGCTCCGTGTCCTCGAACGCGAACACCGCGCGCCGTCGGCCGTCGGCCGGGAGCACAGCCAGCAGGGCCGTCGCCGCGCCTGCCATCGCAATGCGCGCAGTGTCGGGCGCTTGCGCGAAGGCGGGAGCACCGATCGCCCAGGCCGCGGTCGTCGCCGCGGTTCCGTGCAGGAGCTGACGGCGGCTGATCTTCACGGCGTCTCCTTCCGTTGTGGCGCTACTCTCAGCCCGAGCGCGGTCTCCCACGCCTGCTGCGTCGCGATCTCCTGAGTCCACGGGCGCATGAGCGCGCCCGCCCGGGCATCGCGAGCGTAGCGCTCGAGCGGATAGCGCTTGAGTAGGCCCCGCCCGCCGCAGATGCGGATCGCCTCCTGGGTCACCACGACCGCGGAGCGATGCACAGTGACGGCGGCGGCGCGAGCGCGCTGGACGGCGGCGGCCGGCGCATCGACGCGCGCCTCCGAGACTGCGCGATAGTACAGCGCGCGGGTGCCTTCGAGCGTGAAGAGCATCTCGGCCAGCGCGGGGCCCTTGGCCGCCGCCTCGGTGTGAAGGCCGGGCGAGCCGGGCATCGCACCGGTCAGGTAGGCGAGCGCGCCGTCGTAGGCCGCCTGCATCAGGCCGAGGAAGGTCGCGCAGAACGTCAGCGGTGAGAGCTGCGGAAACGCGTTGTACATCGCGCCGAACAGCCCGGGCGGCAGCACCTCGGCGTCGTCCGGAACGAAGACGTCCTGCAGCACCATGTCGCGGCTCACGGTGGCTCGCATGCCCATCGGATCCCAGTCACCCGGGAACGTGACGCCGCGCGCGTCCTTCGGCACTTGAAGGTAGAGCGTGCGCTCGATCCACGGCCCGTCGCCGGCCCGGAGGGCGGGCGTGGCGAAGTACGGAGCGGCGCCCGCGAGCGAGACGAAAAACTTCCGGCCGTTGACGACGTAGCCGCCCGCGACCTTCCGTGCGACGGTGCCGAAGCGCCGGCCGCCCATCGAGAGCTTCGTGTCGGTCTCGCCCTGCTCCACCGGCTCGCTGTGGGGCTGCCCGTAGAAGACGCCCTGCTCGACGACCTCGCGAAACCTGGCAGCGCGAAGCTTCTCGTGACGCTCGCGGACCGGCGCGGGCATGGGCATGGCGTCGGCGATCTCGCCCATCATCAGCATGGTGAGACAGTGCATGTTGAACGTCAGCGACGTGGACGCGTTGCCCTGCGCGAGCTGCTCGGCGACGAGACAGTACGTCTCGTAATCGGCGCCGAGGCCGCCGTACCGCTCGGGGACACAGAGGCCGAGCAGCCCGTCCGCGCGCAGATCCGCGTAGTCGTCGAAGGGAAACGAGGCGTCCCGGTCGTGCGTGTCGGCGCGCGGCGCAAAGCGCTCGAGCGCCAACCGGCGAGCGCGAGCGATCAGTGCCTGCTGGCGGGCCGAGGGTCGGAGATCCATGGCATTAGTCGAGGACGGCGATGCCCTCGATCTCGACCAGGAACTGTGGCTCGGCGAGGCCCTGTACGACGACCAGCGTGTTCGCAGGATACGGAGGAGTGGGGAACAGCTCGTCGCGGGCGGCGGCAACCAGCGGGCGATAGGCCCAGTGCGTGATGTAGGTGGTGGTCTTCACGAGATGGCCGAGCCGCCCGCCGTAATGAGCGAGGATCGCGGTGAGGTTGGCGTAGCACTGGCGGGCCTGGGCGCGGGCGTCGCCGACGCCGACGACGGCGCCCGACGCGTCCATGGCGAGCTGACCCGAGATGTAGAGCGTCTGGCCCGCGCGCGCCACGTGGGAGTAATGCGCTTGCGGCGGATGGACGCCGGGTGGATTCGACAGCTCACGTCTCACGTCGCCCACCCGCGCGCTCCTTTCCGTCGTGCCCGGCGGACCCGAGCAGGTCGTCCAGCTCGCGATAGTCCGGCAGCCGTGTCTCGATCGCCCGGCCGTTGCGAATGACGACCCGGTTCGCCTGAGGCCGCGACAGCAGCTCACTCCACGTCCGTCCCTCGAACAGCACGAGGTCCGCGGGCAGCGCGCGTCCGATGCGGCCGCTCGCGCCAAGACCCATCAGGTCGGCCGGCGTCGTGGTCACGGCGCGGGGCCAGTCGCCGTGCGGCCGGTCGAGATGGCAGATCCGCGTGGCCTCGCGAAACACCTCGAGCACGTCGTGGTCGCCGAAGCCGTAGAACGCGTCGCGACAGTTGTCGCTCGCGACGGCGACGCGCACGCGACGCTCCGCGAATTCGTGCAGGAGCGTGACGCCGCGCCAGCGCGGCGTGCGGCCGGGAACGCGATCTTGCAAATAGAGGTTGCACATCGGCAAGCTCACCACGCTGATGCCGGCCTCGGCGGTGAGATCGAGCGTCTCGCTCACGACCTCGGTTGGCTGGACGGCGAGGCTGCAGCAGTGACCGCAGACGACCTGGCCCCGGAAGCGGCGCCGGAGCACCGCACGAGCAATGTGGGACAGGGCCCGCGCGCCGACGTCGCCGGTCTCGTCGCAGTGGAAGTCCACGTCGAGCCCGCGCTCCGCCGCCAGGTCGAGCAGGCGATCCACCAGCGTGTCGATCTCGGGCGACATGTAGGCGACGGCGCCGAGAATCCCGCCGGCGGCGGCGACACGGTCCGCGAGCTCGACGCCCTCGGGGCCACCGAACGCCGGAATGGGGATCAGCGAGACGGCTTGAAGGTCGATGCGTCCCGCCCACTCCTTGCGGACCTGCTCGAAGACGGGCCAGCTGATCCCGGCCTGCGGGCCCATGGAGTCGATGTGGGTGCGGATCGCGCGGGTCCCGTGGGCCCAGCTGCAGCGGAGTCCGAAGTCCATGCGCCGGCGCACGTCTTCGGCCGACCAGCGCGTGCTGCGGTCCGCGGCGACCGTGCGCAGCGCGTTGGCGAACGTGCCGTCGGGATTCGGCGCGCGCTCGCAGGTGTGGGCCTTGTCGAGGTGTGTGTGGACGTCGATCAGGCATGGCCAGAGCTGGCCGCGCGCGAGATCGACGCGCGGCTCGGGGCCATCGGCGCCTCCCGCCGGCACGACGGCGACGATCCGGCCATCGCGGACCGCCACGTCGACGCGCGCGAGCCCGTCTGCGTCGACCGGCACGCCCGGCGGGAGCTCGGCGAGGAGTGTCGCGGGGACGGAGGCGTTGCAGAGCCAGTACGCATCCCGCTCGGGCACTGTGACGAAGCCGGCCGTCACGTCATCGACATGGGGGGCCTAGCTACGGGCCCCCCAAGCCCCCCGACGCTCGTCGCGCCCCGGCGGAGCCGTGGCACGCCTCGACACTCCGACATGCCGTCATACCTCACGCTCCACGGCGCTCTCGTGCCACTTGCGCAGGATCACATACGACACCCCAGTGAGGGCCAGGAAGATGAGGATCCCGCTGCAGGTGATCATGAGCAGCGCGGCGAACATCCTCGGGATCTGCATCGTGTAGCCCGCCTCGAGAATCCGGTACGCGAGCCCCGACTGCGAGCCGCCCGTGCCGGCCACGAACTCGGCCACGACCGCGCCGATCAGCGCGAGCCCCCCGCTGATGCGGAGGCCGCCCAGGAAGTACGGCATCGCGCTCGGCAGCCGGAGGTGCCAGAACACCTGGCGGCGCGAGGCGCCGTAGAGCTGGAAGAGGTTGACCAGGTTGTGGTCGGCGCTGTTGAGCCCGAGCGTGGTGTTGGACACGATGGGGAAGAAGGCGACGATCCACGCGCAGATGAGCAGCGCCAGCGGGATGTTCTTGACCCAGATGATGATGAGGGGCGCGATCGCCACCACCGGCGTCACCTGGAGGATCACCGCGTAGGGGAAGAGGCCGAGCTCGATCAGCTTGGACTGGGCGAAGAGGATCGAGATCAGCACGCCGGCCACGGTGGCGACGAGCAGCGCCGCGCCGGTGATCGCCAGCGTCACCAGCAGCGAGGGATAGAGCGTGCGCCAGTCGCTGATCAGCGTCTGGAGGACGAGCAGCGGCCCCGGCAGGATGTAGTAGGGGATCGCGTTCACCCGGACGACCAGCTCCCAGGCCACGAGCCCCGCGAGGCCGATGACGATCGGGGGGAGCACGCGACGCAACGCACTCACGCGCGGGTCGCCTCGGCCAGCCGCGCGGAGACCTGCCGGCAGTACTCGTTGTAGAGCGGCGACGTCCGGAACGCCTCGTCCCGCGGTGTCGGCGCGTCGATCACGACCTCGCTCGCCGTGCGCCCCGGCCGCGCGGTCATCACGGCGATGCGCGTGGAGAGGTAGACCGACTCGTACACGCTGTGGGTGACGAACACGACGGTCCAGCGCTGGCGGGCCCACAGCTGGAGCAGGTCGTTGTCCAGCTTGAAGCGCGTGATCTCGTCGAGGGACGCGAAGGGCTCGTCCATCAGCAGGAGCCGCGGTCGCGTGACCAGCGCCCGCGCGATCGACACGCGCATTTTCATGCCGCCCGAGAGCTGGCGGGGATACGCGCGCTCGAAGCCGTCGAGCCCAACCAGGCCGATGGCCTCCCGCGCTCGCGCCTTCCCCTCGTCGGCGGGGACGCCGCGCAGCTTCAGCGGGAGCAGGACGTTCGCGGACACCGTTGCCCACGGCATCAGCGTCGGGTCCTGGAACACGAAGCCGATGTCGCCCCGCGCCCGGCCGTTTCCGTTCGGCCATTCGATGCGCCCGCCGGAGACCTCGCCGAGCCCGGCCACCAGGCGCAGCACCGTGCTCTTGCCGCATCCGGAGGGACCGAGCAGGCTGAGGAACTCGCCCTCGCCGACGTCGAGGTCGAGGTGCCGGAGGGCGACGACGCCGTTGGCGTAGACCTTGTCAACCTGCTGCAGCCGAGCGATCACGTCTTCTTCAGCTGGATCCCGTGCTTCTTGTTGACGAAGCCGAGCGTGTAGGCGCGCTTGAGGTCGAGGTCGGGCGCGTAGAGGCCGGCCTCCACCATCGTCGCGTGGAAGTCCTTCCAGCGCGCATCGGACATCGCGCCGATGCCGAGCGTCGCGGCGTCACCCGAATCCACCAGCCCGTACTTCTTCATGGCCCCGACGCTGTACGCGATCTGATCGTCGGCCATCTCGGGGTTGTCCCTCTTGATGAGCGCGTTGGCCGGGGACCCATCGCCGTAGAGGTAGCCGTACCAGCCCTCGATGGTGGCGTTCACGAACCGCTGCACGACGTCGGGCTTCTCGTTGACGAGCTTCCACGACGTCTCGATCGTGGTCGCGTAGCTCGAGTATCCGCCGTCGGCCAGCAGGTGGACGACGATCCTGGCGCCCGCGCTCTCGATCTTGTACGGCTCGCTGGTCACGAAGCCCTGCTGGATCGCCGTCTTCTCGGCGAGGAACGGCGCCATGTTGAAGGTGTAGGTCCGCACCTGGTCGTCGGTGTAGCCGAACTTGACCCGCAAGAACTGCCAGTAGGTCGCCCGCGCGGGCGGCGAGATCATGATCGGCTTGCCCTTCATCGCCGCCAGCGAGTCGTTGCCCTGGCCGGCGTGTGCGATGAGCACTTGAGGGTCCTTCTGGAAGACCGTGCCGACGCAGACCATCGGGATGTTGCTCTTGACGTAGTTGAGCGCGCTGAAGCAGTTGCTGCCCATGTTGAAGTCGATCGCCCCGGCCGCCAGGAGCTGGGGATGGTTGATCTGCGGGCCGCCCATCCGGATCGTCACGTCGAGGCCGGCCTTCCGGTAGAGGCCCGTGGCCACGGCCTGGTAGTAGCCACCGTGCTCGGCCTGCGCCTTCCAGTTGGTGCCGAACGTCAGCTTGTCGAGCCGCTGCGCGCGTGCCGGTGCCGCGCCGAAGGGCGCGAGCGATCCGGCCAGGGCGAGGGACGACGTCGCGAGGAACGAGCGGCGCGTGATCATGTCCTTCCTCCTAGGCGTCCTTGGGCGCGACGCGGATTTCCCGGCGAGGGCTCCGGTAGACGGCCTCGAGGAGCGTCGCCAGCCGCGAGGCCTTCGCCTCGCACATCTGCTGGCCCTTCGCGGCGGACGAGCGGTGCGGGTTGCCGATGGCGCCGGACTTCGAGAGATCGGACGCCACCCACGCTTCGACCACGTCGTTGCCCTTGAACGAGTAGCCGATCTCCGGCGTCGGGTCGAACACGTAGCCCTCGGCGCGGTCCATGTGGACGAGCTCCGGCGCGAGATGCCGGACCATCGACGTCTCCGAGTCGCCGGAGTGCATCGCGATGGCCGCTTCCTCCGGCGCGACCAGGCCCGGCACCTGACCGATGGCGCCGAGGAAGATCTTGAAGACCCGGATGTCGGTCTCGATGCGCAGGTCGCGGAAGACGTCGTCGAGGGTCCCGACGTTGCCGCCGTGACTGCCCAGCAGCACGAGCTTGCCGAACCCGCTGCGCGCGACCGACATCGCCAGGTCGCGAAGCACCATGCGCAGGGTCTCGCCGCTCCAGGTCAGCGTCCCGGGAAACGTGGTGTGCTCGGTGCTCTTGCCGAAGTTGGTGGGCGGCAGCGCCAGCACCATCACGTCGTCGGGAAGTCGGGCCAACGCCGCGCCGAGCATGTCCATGCCGACCAGCGTGTCGGTGATGAGCGGCAGGTGCGGGCCGTGCTGCTCGACGGCGCCGACGTTGATCACCGCCGTCGCGTTGGGGTCGCGCTTGCCGATGGCGTCGATCTCCTGCCACGTGTAGTACGCCCAGTACCGGCGCGGCGGGATCGTTCCGTGCAGGCCGCTCCCGAGCTTGTCCGGCAAGTTCTTCAACATGCTCGTCTCCTCGGTCACGCGCCCGCCACGATCTTGGCGGGGACGCGGGCGGCCAGCGCGGGTCGAACCTCGCTCCAGAAACGCCCGAGCTGCTCGAGCGTGTCGGCGCGCCGCATGCCGGGTAGGTGAGGGAAGATCAGCAGCGCCTGGAAGCCCAGCTCCTCCTGCATCGCGAGCAGGGTGTCGCGCACCTGCTCGGGCGTGCCGACGATCCAGGACTTACCGGCGATGCGCTCCTCGAGCGCAAAGGGCCGGCGGCTCGCGAGCGCCGGCGTGCGGCGGATGATGTTCGGCCAGAGAAGCTTCGTCAGCTCGTCGTGGCCGCGCCGCGCGGTGCGGATGGCCGCCTCCGCCGAGTCGGCCATGTGGAGCTGCACCTGCAGCACCCGATCCTCGCCCGGTCGCAGCGTCACGCCGTGAGCTTCCTCGACGAGCGCGCCGTACCGCCGCCACCACTCGACCAGCCGCTCCCAGGGATGGTTGGCGAGCACGCCCACGTGGCGCTGGCGGGCGGCGTAGCGCAGCGTGTCCTCGGTGCTGATCGGCTGGTAGATGCGCACCGGCGTGTCGAGCGGCCGCGGCACGAGCGGAAACTCGGCGACGGGCTCGCCGCGGAACGTCAGGCCCTCGGGCGGGATCGTGTAGTGCCGGCCGCGGTGGGCGAACCGCTCGCGCGAGGTGGCGGCCTTGAAGATCTCCACCTGCTCCTCGAACACCTCGCGGTTGTGAAGGTCGTCGGCGTTGTTGCTGTAGCCGACGTTGACGCCGAACACGTTCGACTCGCGCTCCTCGGTGCCACGGCCGAGTCCGCAGAGCAGCCGCCCGCCGGCGAGCACGTCGGCCAGCGCGTAGTCCTCGGCGAAGTGGATCGGGTGCCAGGCGGTGAGGACGTGGATCAGCGCGCCGAGGCGGATGCGGCGCGTGTGCTGGGCGAGCACGGCGTTGAGCAGGACGACGTTCGGCACCACCTCGAAGCCGTGGTCGTGGAAGTGGTGCTCGGCCGTCCACATCGAGTCGTAGCCGAGGTGGTCGCACGCTTCCGCGTACGCGATGAGATCGGCGTAGACGCGACGGTAGTCTTCCTGGCCGTAGCGCCGCGTGTGCGCCGGAGGGCCGTCGACGCCCGCATCCGACATGTCCACGGTCCCGTAAAAGAACGCACCGAAGTGCATGTTGTGACCCGCAGATATACCAGGATGCCGGATCAACGCAACATGCCGATTCGGGCGTCAGCGGGGTGCTCGCGATGTGAGCACCCCAGTCCGAGGGCTCGACGTCTACTTCAACTTCACCTCGACCCCTTTGGGAGCCAGCGTGAACTGGATGCCCGTCGCGGTGCTGGTCAGCTCCATGACCACGCCGTTCTGGTTCCTCATCGCCACGGCGCTCTT
>WNFO01004212.1_pt1 | contig 12374 bp, 11 predicted proteins | sample 5400251 | NCBI WGS metagenome assembly WNFO01 (sample SAMN13153354, study PRJNA577476) | soil metagenome | isolation source: 100 cm saprolite under Madrone tree | place: USA:California | collected 2016-06-14
TCGAGCTGATCGATCGCCCGACCGACAAGCCGTGGGGCGCGGGCGAGCCGGCCGCGGCCGTCGTCCCCGCCGCCATCGCCAACGCGGTCTTCGACGCGATCGGCGTGCGACTGCGATCGGTGCCCTTCACGCCGGCCAAGGTGCTCGCCGCCATCCGGGCGGGGTCATGAACGTCGGCCTCTTCGGCGGCACGTTCGATCCGATCCACCGCGGGCACCTCGCCGTCGCCCGCGCCGCCCGGCGTCAGCTCAGGCTCGAGGAAATCCTGTTCGTTCCGTCGGGTGTCCCCCCGCACAAGCGCGCCGGCGCTGTCACGCCATTCCACGACCGCCATGCCATGGTCGTCCTCGCGACCGCGGGTGAGCGCGCGTTCGTGCCCTCGCGGCTGGAGGACCCGGAGCTCGTCGCCGGCGCCACGTACTCGATCGACACGGTGCGCCGGCTCCGGCGCGCCCTCGGCCCGAGCGACCGGCTGTTCTTCCTGATCGGCGCCGACGCGTTCCTCGACATCGCGACGTGGCGCGCCGCGGACGTCCTCACGCGCGAGGTGGAATTCGTCGTGGCCAGCCGCCCCGGATTCTCGCTGGCCGCGTTGCCCGAGCGAGTGCGTGACCGTGCGACGCTGCATCTGTTGCCTGGCATGAGCGAGCGCATTTCGGCCACGGAGGTTCGTCGTGCCGTGCGCAGCGGTCAACGGCTCGAGGATCTCGTCGACTCGGCGGTCGCGGCCTATATCTACGGTGCTGGCCTCTACCGACCTAATTGCTGCGCGGTGTAGGCGGGGGAGTTTCTTCCCCAGCCTAAGCCGCTACTAAGTTCGCCCGGTTGGAACACTGTCTACTTTCCACTCATCGGTGCGTCGGCCAGGCGATCTCCGATGTTCCGATGTGGAGAAGCGGGGCCTGCGGGACAACGCCCGTAGGCCCCTGCAGCAGCCTCTGCTCGAACAAGACACTTAGAGGTACTGCCCGGTGGTGACGACCCGCTCGATATCCTGCCGCTTCTGCTTGGGCTCACCGGTGAGCGGCTTGACGTAGACGATCCGCTCGCCTTTCTTGCCGGCGATCTTCGCCCAATCGTCCGGATTGGTCGTGTTGGGCAGGTCCTCGTTCTCGTTGAACTCATCCCGCACCGCGTTGAGAAGGTCGTCAACCTTGATGCCCTTCTCGCCGGTCTGGATGTACCGGGTCGCGGGCGTCGCCGGCTCGCTCGTCGCGCTCCTCGGGTTGTGCCTGCCTGCGGCAGCGCTGACGTGGGTCGTCTCCGCTCTCTGGGAGCGCGGTTCGCGATTCTCTCTGGGGCAACGTCATCCGGCGCGCCCTCGCGCCCATGGTGGTCGGGCTCATCGCCTCCAGCAGCGGCTGTTCAAGCCCGGCGGGCGCCTCATCCGACATGCCCGCTACTTCATCCTCCAACTGGCCGAGAGCCCCTTGACGCCGACGCTCTTTCGGCAGATTCTCGGGCGCATCGAGCGACTCGCGGGGCATCCGACGTGATCGAGCCCCTGCTTAAGGCGGAGAGCGGGGTCGACGGCCGGCGGCGGGAGTGTCCCCACGGAGGGCAGTCACGGGCGGCAGACCCTCGGCAGATGTAGGGGTCGGCGCTGGCGCCGCGAGAACGCGGTGTATCACCTATGCGCATGGGCGGCATAGTCACGTGGCCACTCGCCCGTCTGAGCCGAGGAACGGCGTAGACGACGACGCCTCACTTGGCCGCTCACTCAGGAATCTGCCGACGTCCTCGGGCTTTCGCGTCGAGCCGTTCGAGTCGGCGGAAGCCGTCCTGACCTCGGCCGACCGAGACAGTATCGGCTGCCTGGTCCTCGATGCGCGAATGCCCGGCATGACCGGCGTTGACCTTCTGAGACATCTGGCTGCCACCGGCTCACGCATCCCAGTGATCATGCTGACGGCTCACGGCGACGACGAGACGCGGTGGCGGAGCCTCGAGGCCAAGGACCTCGCGTCGACGTGATCGTCGTCTCGACGATGCCCATGACGAGCGGTGCGCGGCGCGAACGGTGGAGCATGTCGAGCAAGATCGAACTACGCTGCCGTCTGCACTGAGAGACGCCGATGCGCCGTCACCTCGCGCAAATCGCGCTCGCCCACTACGGCTTGGCGGTTCTCGCCGTGGCCGCCACTGTCGCCTTTGCGCTGTGGCTGCGCCCTGTCGCGCTCGTGGCCGGCCAGTTGTCATTGGTTGCAATCTTGACCGTCGGCTGGATATGTGGGCTGCCGCCCGCACTGGTTGCCTGGGGCCTGGCCACGCTGGCCTTCGCCTACTATTTCACGCCGCCGCTCGATTCACTGGCGGTCGACACCGGCGAGCTTCCTCGTCTCATCATCTTCGCGCTCCTGGGGGTGTTGATCGCCACCGTGAGCGCTGCGGGGCGCGGGGCACAGAGTTCACTGCGGAGGATCCGCGCAGAGCTCGAGGCGCGCGTTCGTGAACGCACGGCGGATCTCGAGCGGAGCAACGAGCAGTTGCAGGCGGCTCTCACGGAACGGCAGGGGCACGTGTGGCTGCTCGAAAGCATCGGTCGCATCCATCGAGTCACGCAAACCACGAATGACCTCGAGCAGATGATGAGCGATGTCCTCGACGCTGCGCTGTCGATCTTCGACTGCGATCGCGCGTGGCTGATGCATCCCTGCGACCCCGAGGCCGTCTCTCACGAGGTCAAGATGCAGCGGACGCGTCCTGAGTTCCCCAGTCTCCTCGGCGTGGGCGACGAGGTGCCGACCGACCCGGAGACGGCCGATATGTTTCGTACCGTGCGGGCGTCCAGCGGTCCGGTGCAGTTCGGACCGCACTCGGCGCACCCGCTGTCGAGCGAACTGGCGGAGCGCCGCCGTGTCCAATCCAGGATGGTGATGGCGCTCTACCCGAAGGGTGAGCTGCCGTACATCTTCGGCGCCAGCCAGTGCTCGTACGCGCGCGTGTGGACATCGCGAGAGGAGTTCCTGTTCCTAGAGATCGGCCGCCGCCTCGAGGATGCGCTGACGAGCCTGTCGATCTTTCACCGTCTGCGCGAGAGCGAGAAGCGCTATCGCCACATCTTCGAGTCGACCGGGGTGTCGATCTGGGAGGAGGATTTCTCCCGGGTCAAGGCGGCGATCGATGATCTCAGATCGAGCGGCGTGCGCGATTTCCGCGCGTACTTCGCCGCGCATCCGCAATTCGTGCAGGACGCGATCGCGACGGTGAAGGTCGTCGACGTGAACGCGGTATCGGTCAAGTTGTTCGCGGCCGAGAGCAAGGCCGAGCTGCTCGCCTCACTGGACAGGATCTTCGTGGCGGAAACGTACGAGGCCTTTATCGCGCAGCTCGTCGCGATCGCCGAGGGCCGGACGTTGTTCGAGGCCGAGACCGTTCTCCAGACCCTCAAGGGCGAGCTGCTGACCGCGCTTTTTACTATCACCTTCCCGACGTCTTCCGCTGGATTCGACAGCGTGCTGGCAACGGTCATGGACATCACCGAGCGCAAGCGCGCGGAGTACCTGACCGGACAGATGTTCGAGAGCTCCCCCGATACGATCGCCATCGTGGGAAAGGACTACAGGTACCGTCGTGTCAACCCTGTCCACGAGCGCGTGTGGGGCGTGCCCCGCGAGACGATCGTCGGGATGCACGTCGCTGACGTCGTGGGTGTGGAGTTCTTCGAGCAGAGGCCCAAACCAAAGCTGGACCGCTGCTTCGCGGGTGAAGAGGTCGCCGGCGGAGGGTGGATTCAGGCCCAGTCCGGACCGCGATACACGGCGACGACCTTCTCGCCTCTGCGCCCAGACTCGGAAAGGGTGGAGGCGGCACTCGTCATCGGCCGCGATATCACCGAGTACGTCGAGGCCGAGGAAGCCCTGCAGAAAGCGCAGGCGGAGCTCGCACACGTCACCCGCGTGACCACGCTGGGCGAGTTGGCCGCGTCGATCGCTCACGAGGTCAACCAGCCCCTGGCCGCCATCGTCGCCGATGCCGATGCCTCCCTCAACTGGCTGGCGGCCCCACGTCCCGACCTCGAACGCGTCCGGGAAGCGCTCGAAGCGATCGCGATGGACGGTCACCGGGCGGCGGAAGTGATCCAGCGCATCCGGCAGCTGGCGACGAAGAGTGCGCCACGGAAGGATCTGGTGGACGTCAACGACGTCGTCCGGGACGTGCTGCCGCTCGCGCGCGCCGAGCTGCGCCATCACGACGTCTCACTGGTGTTGCAGCTCGCCCCAGAGTTGCCGGCGGTTCTCGGCGACCGGGTGCAGCTGCTGCAGGTGAGCCTCAACCTCGTGATGAACGCCATCCAGGCGATGGCACCCGTGACGGGCCGGCCGCGGGAACTGACCATCCGATCGGAGATGCACGATCGCGACCGTGTGAGGCTGACCGTCCAGGACACCGGTGTCGGTATCGCCGCGAAACATCGCGACGAGTTGTTCAGCGCCTTCTTCACCACCAAGCCCGGGGGCATGGGCATGGGGTTGTCGATCAGCCGCTCGATCGTCGAGGCACACGGCGGCCAGCTCTGGACCACCCCGAACGAGCCGCACGGCGCGATCTTCCACTTCTCGCTACCCGTCGGCCCGGCGCTGCTGCCGGCAGACGTCGCGCCGGACAGCAGGCCGAGCGCCTCGTGATCGATTGTCTGGAGGTCCCCATGCCACGCATCTCGCTTCGCCTCATCGCCCTCGCAGTGCTCATCGTGGCTGCCCTCGGCGTGTCGCGGACGGCGCCGGCTCAATCGAAGATCACCGAGGTGCTCATCGGTTCGGTGCTGCCTCTCACCGGCACCTTCGCCAACTACGGGCAGCAATACCTGTGGTCGGCGCAGACGGCCGAGGACATCGTCAACAACGACTACCCCGACCTCCAGGTGCCGCTCGGGCCGGGCAAGGGCTTCCCCGGGCTCGGCGGCACGCCCATCAAGTTCATCGTGCGCGACGACCAGAGCCGCGGGGAACAGGCGCGCACGATCGTCGAGCAATTGATCTCGGTGAATAAGGTCCACTGGATCAACGGCGAGGGGACGAGCGGCATCACCTCGCTCATCCAGCCGGTGGTGGAGAGCGCGGGCCTGCCGATGACGTGCCATCCCTGCGCGTCGCCCACGCTGACCGAGAAGGGGCTCAAGTGGTTCTTCCGCACCGGCCCCAACGACAAGACGATGGTCGCCAGCGTCTTCACGTTCCTGCACGAGTGGCGCGACAAGGGCGGCCCCACGAATCTCAAGACCATCGCGTTCTTCACGTGCGACAACCTCTTCTGCCAGGACAACCGCAAAGTGGCCAGCGAGCTGGCGCCCAAGGCGGGCTTTCAGGTCGTCCTGGATCTGACGTCGAAGACCGGCGCCACGACGCTCGCCTCCGAGGTGCAGCGGTTGCAAGCGGCCAATCCGGACGTGCTGTTCCTCGTGCAGTACACCGTCGACACCAATGTGTTCCAGAACGACGCCAGGCGCGCCGGATGGGGCCCGAAAGTGATCGCCACCAGCAACGGCGGCTTCTCCGACGAAACGTGGCTGCAGGCGCAGAAGAAAACCAACGGGGGCGCCGGCTGGCTCGGGCGCGACCCGACCGCCATCGACCTCGTGCACGATCGCCCGAGCTGGAAGAGGATCAACGAGATCTACAAGAAGTACAGCCGCGGCCAGAACATGGGTGAGCTGGCGATGCGCGAGATCACCGGTCTCTTGTGGATGGCCGACGTCATCAACCGCGCGAAGTCGGTCGAGCCTGCCGCACTTCAGAAAGCTGCCAACGAGACGAAGATGGGGCCCGAGCAGCTCATCATCGACTACAAGGGCGTGCAGTTCGAGAACGGGCAGAACGTGCTCGCCACCGGGGTGGTGACCCAGATCGGTTGGGACGGCGAGAAGCACACGCTCTGGCCGTGGGATCTCGCGGCCAAGAGCGGGTTCAAGCCGGTCTACCCGAACCCGAGCTGGCAGGAGCGCGACAGCAAGCTGAAGCCCAACTGAGCGCGACCACGCGATGACCGAGCTCGCCCAGGCCGTCGTCAACGGCCTGCAGATGGGGTTTCTCTACGCCCTCGTGGCCGTGGGCCTGACGATCATCTGGGGCCTCATGGAGATGATCAACTTCGCCCACGGCGAGTTTCTCATGCTCGGAATGTTTGGCGCTTGGTGGCTCGGCGCCGCCTTCGGGCTCGACCCGCTCCTCGCCATCGTGCCGATCGCGCTGGTGATGTACGCGTTCGGCGTGCTCGTTTATCGCCACCTCATGCGCCGCGTGCAGGGGGGCGACCCGTTCACCCAGATCTTCGCGACGATCGGTCTGCTCTTCCTGCTGCAGAACGCGGTGGTCGCCGGCTTCACCAGCGACTACCGCTTCGTCAACGACAGCCTCCTCGTGCGGCTCGGTGGCGCCAAGCTCACCCTGCTCGGGCTCACGTTCGCGATGCCGCTGCTGCTCGCCGCCGGGCTGGCGCTGCTGCTTTTCCTGGCGCTCTATCTGCTCATCGAGCGTACGGAGTTCGGCCTGGCCCTGCAGGCCACCAGCGAGGACCGCGACGCCGCCCGGCTCGTCGGCATCCGGCCGCAGCGCATGTTCGCGGTGGCCTGGGGCCTGGGCGCTGCGTTGGCGGCCGTCGCGGGCGCGATTCTGGTCAATTTCTTTTCCGTCTATCCTCAGGTCGGCCTGCAGTTCACCGTGCTGGCCTATGCCATCGTCGCGCTCGGCGGGTTCGGCAGCATCCTGGGGACGCTGCTCGCCGCGCTCCTCGTCGGGGTGATCCAGAGCGTGACCGTCGTCTACTTGCCGCCGGCGTTCAAGGACGCCTTCGTGTTCGCCTCGTATCTCTTGATCGGACTCTTCCGGCCCCAGGGCCTGTTCGGGCGGTTCTAAGCGTGGCGCGGATCGCGCTGGTGATCGGGGCGCTCGCCGCGATCGTCTATCCAATTCCGCTCCAGCTCCAGGGCACCACCTACTACCAGACGGTGGGATTTCTGGTGCTCGTCAATGCCACGCTCGGCGTGGGCTGGAACGTCATCGGCGGCTGGGCGGGCCAGTTCGACTTCGGCCCCCAGGTGTTCTTCGCCGTCGGCGCCTACACGGCCGCGCTGCTGTACGTGAAGCTCGGCGTGGACGCATGGCTCGGATTGCCGGTGGCCGCCGCCGTCGCCGCGCTGATCTGCGTGGTGTTGACGTATCCGCTCACGCGCCTGCGTGGCCACTACTTCGCGATCTCCACCGTCGCCATCTGGATGATCGCCCAACCGATCGGCTCCACCTGGGAGTACATCGGCGCTGCCCAAGGCCTGTTCATCCCGGTGAAGCCGCGCACCGGCGTCGTGGCCTCGGCGCTCTCGCTGCAGTTCTCCGGGCCGACCAAGGCGATGGGCTACTACTACGCCGCGCTCGCGCTCTTCGCCGTCACGCTCGCTCTTATGGCCGTGGTCGAGCGCTCCAAGCTCGGGTACTACTTCCGCGCCATCCGCGACGATCAGGAAGCGGCCGAAGGCATCGGCATCGACAGCCGGCTCTACAAGGTGATCGCGCGGAGCATCACGGCGGCCGTCTTCGCCGCCGCCGGCGTGCTCTACGCCTTCTGGGCGCTGTCGGTGTTTCCCGAGCAAGTGCTGGAGCTCAACTGGAGCACGCTGCCGATCATGGCCACGGTGGTCGGAGGCATCGGCCGCCTGTGGGGCCCGGTGCTCGGCGCCGTCATCCTCATCCCGATCTCGCAGATCATGAGCACAACGCTCGGCACGGGGCCGCTCGCCGGCCGCGGCATCGATCTGATCGTGTACGGCCTCATCATCATCGTCATCGCGGCGTTCCGTCCCACCGGCCTGCTCTCGCTGCCGTGGTCCCGCTGGTTTCGCCCAGGACGCCCGGCGACGGCGTAGCGCATGGCCCCTCTGCTCCGGGTGGAGTCCTCCACCAAGCGTTTCGGCGGCCTGGCGGCGAATCGCGAGGTCTCGCTCGCCATGGAGGCGGGCGAGATCGTCGGCCTCATCGGCCCCAACGGCGCCGGCAAGACGACGCTGTTCAACTGCATCACGGGCTACATGCATCCCGACGACGGCCGCATCGTGTTCGACGGACGCGACATCACGCACACGCGGCCCGAGCGCATCTGCCGGCTGGGCGTGGCGCGCACGTGGCAGGTGGTGCGCGCCTTCGGCCGCATGACGGCGCTGGAGAACGTGGTGTGCGGCGCGCTCGAGCGCACCAACCGCGTGGTCGAGGCGCGCGCGCGCGCCACCGAGCTGCTCGAGTTCACCGAGCTGCGCGGCAAGGACGACGCGCCCGCCGCGACCCTGACGCTTGCCGACAAGAAGCGGCTGGAGATCGCCCGCGCGCTGGCCACGCAGCCCAAGCTGCTGCTGCTGGACGAGGCCATGTCCGGGCTCACGCCGATCGAGACGGCGGCTGCCATGCAGCTGGTACGGCGGATCCACGAGGAGCTGAAGGTTACGATGTGCGTGGTGGAGCACGTGATGGAGGTCGTCATGCCGCTGTCCCATCGCGTGGTCGTGCTGGACTATGGTGTCAAGATCGCGGACGGCACGCCGCAGGCCATCGTGCGCGACGAGCAGGTGATCCGGGCGTATCTCGGCCAGCGCCGTGCCGCCCACTAGCCTGCTCGACGTGCGCGACGTCCACGTCGCCTACGGTGGCGTGCGCGCGCTGCAGGGCGTCTCGCTGCGCGTCGAGCCCGGAGAGGTCGTGGCGCTCATCGGAGCCAACGGCGCCGGCAAGACCACGCTGCTCAAGGCCATCGCCGGCCTGGTGGAGCTGCAGACGGGCGAGATGACCTTCCACGGCCAATCCCTCAGCGCCGTGGACGCCGCCGACCGCGTGAAGCTGGGCGTGGCGCTCGTGCCCGAGGGGCGCCGCCTGTTCAGCCGGCTGAGCGTCGCCGAGAATCTGACCCTGGGCAGCTACAGCCACGGCGATCCCACCCACCGGCGAGAGATGCTCGAGCGCGTCGAGGCGCTGTTCCCCGTCCTGCGCGAGCGGGCGCGCCAGCGGGCGGGGACGTTGAGCGGCGGCGAGGCCCAGATGCTGGCCATCGCCCGCGCACTCATGTCCCGGCCACGCTTCCTCATGCTCGACGAGCCGAGCCTGGGAATCATGCCCCGCCTCGTCGACCAGGTGATGGACTCGCTCCGCCGGCTACACGAGAGCGAAGGGCTCACGATGTTCCTCGTTGAGCAGAACGTGCCCGCCGCTCTCGATCTGGCCGACCGCGGCTACGTGCTGCAGACGGGCCGCGTCGTGCTGCAGGGCAAGAGCGCGGAGCTGCGAGGGAGCGATCTGGTGCGGAAGGCCTATTTGGGGATGTGAGGCAGTCCTTGCACGGAGTGTCAATTTCGCTCGCGGCATGCCCAAACAGCCCACCATCGAACGGTCGTCATCTCCGCCGAATCAGCGTCGTACGCCTACGGCCGGAGGCTTGCTACGCGGTAGGTGCTCGTTCCCCATCCCCGGGCATAAGCAGGGGGTGAATGTTCGAGCTGATTCAGCGTATTCCAGAACCCCTGGCGGCAGCAGTTGGACCTGCTCATCGCGCCGCTGGCGTGGTTCCCGCCCAAGAGCAGGACAAGAGGAAGCGGGCGCGTCAGAATATACCTTGAGATGCGGGATCCTTGACCGACATCGACGCACACTATAGGAGGACGACGCAGCCTATTTCCCGATCTGCAACGACCTCAACCTCGTGGTCTTGAGCCCGAAGGTCAAAGGCTTCGTCAAGGGTCGCGGCCGAGTCTGCCGGGGTGAGTGAGGCTGGTGGCCTCCTGTTGGGTTTCGTCGATGGGCTCGAGATTGACGACGATCGGGTCGTGACCGTTGCGCACGATGACCCACTTCGAGGCCTCGTCGGCCGGATTGATCTCCTGGTGCGGAACGAAGGGAGACACATAGATGAAGTTCCCGGCCCCGGCGTCCGCCTCATATTCCAGGCGGTCACCCCAACGCATCCTGACATGGCCACTGACCACATAGATGACGGTCTCTTGCTCGCCGTGATGGTGGGTTCCGGTCGCCGCATGCGCAGTGACGTCTGTTACCCCCGCCCATATCCCCTTCGAGCTAACGGTGTCCCTCGATACCGCCGCCACTCGGTGCATCCCGGACGTCTGTGGCGTATTCGGGTCGAAATGCTCCGCCTTGACGACACGCACGGCGTGGATCCACGCTGTCGGTCCCTCTTCCGGATGTCCAGTCGGATTCGCGCTCATCGGTCCTCCTCTTTCGAGGGACCCCGGACCGGGCTGGCGCGGACAGAGCGCGTCGGGTGGAATGTTTTCGCAAGAATCAGCAAGCCCACGCTTGATCTGTAGACGTTTCGGCCGCCGAGGTAGTCGGCGGGCACCTCGCGATCGTCGAGCAGGACCATGTGCACCGCAGTGCCCTCGCGGCCGCCCTCCTTCAATTGACGCTCTCTAGCATCTTCGTGAGGCGCGCCAACGGTCGGAGGGCCCTGGAAGGGTTACAACCGTCCGCGCGGCTGCCAGAGCGCCGCCCCTGGCGCCCCGCCGAACCAGAGGAGGCCGAGGTCGCCGGCGGCGAGAAGCGCGCCTCGAGATCGGATTCTTCGAGTACTGCCGAGTCGGGATCCCGCTGACGCTTCTGCTCGGCTGGTTGATCTCGGCCACAGACGTTCGCCGTGCCGTGCGCAGCGGTCAACGGCTCGAAGATCTCGTCGACCCGGCGGTCTCGGCCTATATCTACCGTGCTGGCCTCTACCGAGCTAATCCCGGGGCGCACCATCGCAGCGAGACGCGGTCGAAGACTCCGTCCGCACAGCGAATCACGGCCAGGCGGTGCGTGTCACCGGTTGAACGTCCCCTGCGGCCGGCCGCTAGGCGCCTGGTCAGCAGGCCCGCGAAGAGCGCGTGGCCCGTTCAGCACCTCCATGACGAGCCAGACCGCCGCGAAGAGGAAGGACAGTGAGCCTGGCACCCACATGATCACGCCCGCGGTCGATTGATCCTCGAGCGCGGACATGGTTCCAGCGCGCGCCATCGTCGCGTACGTCGAGTAGATCACCCGGTCGGAAAGGGTCAGCATCGCCGCGAGCACCGTGTTCTGCAGGTCGGCCAGGAGCAGATACGGGATCATCGTCCACCGTGGCCACTGAGACCGACTGGGCCACGCGAGGATCACCGGCCGCCAGAAGAGCATCGCCGTCACGAAGAAGCAGGCGTGCTCGACGTGATGCCACGGGTCGGACCGCAACGCGAGGTCGTAGAGCCGGGGGGTGTGCCAGGCCCAGAAGGCGATGGCGAACGCGACCCAACCGAAGGCCGGATGCGCGATAACACCGGCAAGTCTCAGCGCGGTGGCAGCAACGAGCCCAGCCACCGAGCGCCGGATCCGTCGCGGGAGTCCGCGCAGCATCGGCGCGACCGGCGCACCTAGCCAGAGAAGCGGCGGCGCCACCATCATCAGCAGCAGGTGCTGCGTCATGTGCGCCGCGAGGAGCTGCCCGGCGAGCGCGTCCAGCGGTGAGGCGATGGCGAGCGCGATCGCACCGAGGCCGCCGAGAAACACCGCCAGGCGGCCCGTGTCGAACCGCTGGGGCATCTGGCGCGAGAGATCTCGCCAGCCTCGCACGTAGATCGCTCCGGCGGCGAGAACCGCGCCGAGCACCGGCGCCACGTGCCCACCCGCCTCCACTCCGTGCGCCATCAGTTCTGGTGCGGTACTGGCCGCGGTGAGACCGGAGCGCGAGCTGGCGGCTGGTTCGCGGGACGGAGCGTCTCCAGGAACCCGACGACTGCGTTCACCTCGTCCGGCGAGAGATTCTTACCGTAGGCCGGCATGTTGCCCCCGCCCTGGAGCACCTGCCGGATCAGCTGATCATGTGTGAGCCGCGTGGCCACGCCGTCGAGGGCGGGGCCGCGGGCACCACCTTCACCGCCGAGGCGGTGGCAGTTCCGGCATTGCTTGTTCTGGACGACGAGGGCGCCCTGGAGTTCGAGCGGCGAACGTCCTTGCACGTAGACCACTGGCGTGGCCAGCGCCGTCCCGGCGTCCATGACGGGAGACCATGGAGATGTCACTCCCAGAGCTGCCAGCGTCGTCACGACCAGGACGATCAGGAGCAAGCTCACCACCGAGACCGGACGGCGGCGCCAGCTCTTCTCACCAGTGCCGGCGAACAGCGGCAGCGCCAGCAGCAGCACGATCGCGAGCGGCATCCCCACTAGCAGGATCACCGTCTCGGTCCACGGCGGCAGCAGCGCCAGCAGCGCAAAGAGGGAGAGGAAGTAAAAATCCGGCCTCGGGGACGCATCGGTGATCGTCGGGTCTGGCGCGCCGTGGGGCCCGTTGGGGCCAAAGATCGCGGCGCACGCCAGCACGGCGAGGACGACTACGGCCATCCCCACCATGTCCTTGCGCGCGGCGACG
>WNFO01004213.1_pt1 | contig 12372 bp, 8 predicted proteins | sample 5400251 | NCBI WGS metagenome assembly WNFO01 (sample SAMN13153354, study PRJNA577476) | soil metagenome | isolation source: 100 cm saprolite under Madrone tree | place: USA:California | collected 2016-06-14
GTCCTCCGGTGTCTCCATGCGGCCGAGCGGCACCGAGTTGAGGCGGGCCTTGGTGAACTCGGCGGGGCTCATGCCGAGCAGCGCGCCCTGGTCACGCGAGACCTTGTCCCACATGTCGGTCTCGACGAAGCCGGGGCACACGCAATTGGCGCGGATGCCGTCGGCGGCGTGGGCGAGCGCGAGGCTCTTGGTCATGCTGATGACGGCAGCCTTGCTCACGTTGTAGGGCAGGTTCGTGCGGCTGCCGATCTTCCCGGCCATCGAGGCGAGCGAGACGATGTTGCCGCGGTGCTGGGCGATCATCGTGGGCAGCACGGCCTGGGTCGCGAAGAAGACGGCTTTGGCGTTGATGTTCATGATGGCGTCCCAGTGCTCCTCGGTGACGTCGAGCGTGGCCGCGGCGCGGTAAATACCCGCGTTGTTGACCAGCACGTCGATCCGGCCAAAGCGCTCCTGCGTGCGGCGGACCAGGGCATCGAGGTCCGCGCGCCGGGTGACGTCAGTCGCGATGGCGAGTGACGGCCTTCCGAGCTTCGCCACCTCGTCGGCGGTGCGCTGGCCGTTCGCGGCGTCGAACTCGGCCACGACGATCGTCGCGCCCATGCTGGCCAGCTCGAGCGCGGTGGCGCGGCCGATGCCGCGGCCGCCGCCGGTGACGATGGCAACGTGCTTGTCGAGATCCATGTCGGTCTCCTTGTCTCAGTACGAGGGGCTTCGGGGCCATGTCGGGCCCCCATGTATTCACGCGAGCGTGATCGAGGCGCGCCACGGCTTTGCCGGGGCGGGCCGAGCCGCCCCGGGGGGTTTGGGGGCCATGTCGGGGCCCCCATGTATTGACTCGAGCGTGATCGAGGCGCGCCACGGCTTTGCCGGGGCGGCCGAGCCACCCGGGGGGCTTGGGGGCCATGTCGGGGCCCCCATGTAATTAATCCAGCGCGGGCTGTGCACGCCAGACGCGGCGCGAGCCGCGGTCGATCTTGAGCGCCACGATCGCGGCCGCCATCAACAGCAGGCAGGCGAGGGCGAAGGCCGCGCCGTAGCCGCCGGTGGCTTCGAAGATCGCGCCGGCCAGCCACGAGCCGATGGCCGAGCCCGTCTGGTGCACGAGGAAGATCACGCCGAGCACCGGGCTCACCGAGAAGCGGCCCCAGATGTCGGCGGTGAGCGCTGAGGTCATGGCGCCCGTGCCGGCCATCGTGATGCCGCCGAGGACCGCGACGATCAGGATCGCCGCGGGGTTGTCGCGGATCAGGAAGAAGCCGGCGAAGATCAGCACGCGGCCCGCGTAGATGGCGGCCAGCACCGGGCGCCGGCCGAAGCGATCGGACAGCGCGCCCAGCATGACCGTGCAGCCGATGCTCGAGCCACCGAGCACGCCGAACGTCCACGACGCGAACATCGGCGAGTAGCCGTGATCGGTCAGCATCGGGATCCCGTGGGCCGAGAGCAGGCTCATCGAGAAGCCGCACGTGAAGAACGATCCGGCGAGCTGCCAGAAGGCGAGCGTCTGCATGGCGGTGGTGGCCGACACGCGCTCGCGGGCCACCGCTTCCGTCGCTTTCGCCGAGGGCGTGGCGCCGTCGGCGGTGAGGCCCATCGACTCCGGCGATTCGCGGATCACCCAGAGCGAGATCGGCAGCATCCCGACGAGCACGCCGACGGCGATGAGCACGTAGGTCGTCCGCCAGCCGGTGGTGAGGATCAGCCACGTCACCAGCGGCACGAGCAGGCTCATCCCGGTCATCGACGCGCTGCCGAGCAACGAGAGCGCGGTGCCGCGTCGCGCGCTGAACCAGCGGGCCACCACGCCCGAGGCCATCACCGGCCCCGTGACGGCGAGCCCGAGGGGCAGGAGCACGCCGTACACGACGGCGAAGTCCCAATAGTTCCGGACGAACGCCGTCAGCACGAGGGACAGCACGAGCACCAGCGTTCCGACCGATGCGGTCAGGCGCGCGCCGAACCGGTCGAGGGCCAGGCCGACGAGCGGGCCGAACACGCCATAGAGGAAGAGGCTCAGCGCGATCACGAGAGAGAAGCTCGCGCGGTCGAGGCCGAGGTCGGCCACGATCGGCTTGAGGAACGGCCCCACCGCGTGGCGAATTCCCGTCGAGATGCACGTCATGAACGAAAACGCGGCGACGACCCACCAGCCGTAGAAGACCGATCGGATGGCCATGGCGCTCGACTATATCAGTATGGCGCGAGAGCAGCGTGGCGCGGGCGATATGATTGCGCGATGCCGACCTCGCTGCGCTCGGGCCGCGACGGTGTCCTCCCGTGGGGCGTGGTCGCTACGCTGTGGGTTACGCTGGCGATCGCCTCCGGCCTCTACTTCTCGTTCCCGATCTTCTACGTGGCGCTGCTGGCGGAGTTCGGCTGGTCGCGCGGGGCCACCGCGGCGGCGTTCTCGATCTCGTCCGTCGTGCAGGGGGTGCTCGCACCCGTCGTCGGGATGCTCGTGGACCGCTTCGGGCCACGCCGGGTCATGCTCGGCGGCGCTTGCCTGCTCGGAGGCGCGTGTGTCCTGTCGGGCCAGATCGGCTCGCTGTGGGCGCTGTACGTGGTGACGGGAGTGCTCGCCGCGGCCGGCGTGTGCGCGGTGAGCTGGATCCCGAGCGGGGCGCTGATCGCACGGTGGTTCACCGAGCGGCGAGGCAGCATGATGGGGCTCGCGTTCTCGGGCATGGGCGTGGGCCTGCTCGTGATCGGCCCGCTCGCCCAGTGGTTGATCGCCGGATATGGCTGGCGCGTTGCCTACCTTGTCCTCGGGCTTGGCACGCTGATCGTGCTCGTTCCGCTCATCTCGCTCGGTGTGCGAGAGCCGACCGTGGTGGCGCCTCCGGTGCGAGGCGACCTGTCGGCGCCCGATGCCGAGCGCGCGAGCGCGGGCTGGAACGTCGGCGACGCCGTGAGAACGCGAGCGTTCTGGGCGCTCTTCTTCGCGTACCTCTGCACGCCGCTCGCGGTCTTCTCGGTCGTCACCCATCAGGTCGCGTTCGCGATCGACCACGGGTTTCCAGCGCTGTTCGTCGCGGGCATCTTCGGGCTCACCGGCCTGCTCTCGACCGTCGGCAGGATCGTGTTCGGCTTCGTGGCGGACTGGATCGGCCGCGCCACCTCGGCGACCATTTCCTACGGCTGCACGGCGGTGGGGACGCTCTGCTTGCTCTCGCTCGACGTGTGGCCGCAGGCGGCGGGCCTCTACGCCTACGCGATCTTCTTCGGCCTCGGCTTCGGCGCCCGCGGCCCCATCATCACCGCGATGGCGTCTCAGCTCTTCCCGGGCCGGCGCTTCGGCGCAATCTACGGCGCCCTGAGCGTGGGCAACGGCATCGGCGGTGGCATCGCGCCGTGGTTCGGCGGCGTCGTGCACGACGTGACCGGCAGCTATCGCGCCGCGTTCCTGATCGCGGTGAGCTTCTGCGCGGTAGGGTCGGCGTGCTTCTGGCTCGCTCGCCCTCGCCGGCGGAACGCGTGATCCGCCGCCGCGTCAGCGGCCGCGAACGTACCGGCGCAGGACGAGGCGCAGGTGATCGCGGAAGTGCGGCTGCAGGCGGCTCGTCCAGTCGCTCTGCCGCGCCTGCTTCCACTCGGCCGACTCCTGAACCTCGGACGTGGCCAGGTGGTAGAGCGCCACGTACTTGCGGTTGCCGCTGGTCCCGCGGAAGCGGCGGGCGCCGAGGACACCCGGGACGGCACTGAGCGCCGGGATGTGCTCCTTGTCGTACCACTCGTTGAACTCGGCCTCGAGCTCCGGTGCGATGTTCATCGCGTTCAGCAGGAGCCCCTCGGCCTTATCGGGTGGGAGCTGATCGCCCGGCAGGATCTGATCGCCCTCGAAGCGCATCAGGCGCTCCACCTGAGCGGTCACGCGCTTCGACCACGGTGACAGATTCTGACCGCCGATGGCCTGGTAGGCCGGGCTCGTCAGCACGGCGACGCTGTCGAGATCGTACGTGGCGACGGAGATCTTGCGGTCCTGGGTGCCGATCCAGCGCTGGCACACGAGGAAGCCCGGCACGCGCACGCGCTCGGGCAAGTGCTCGGTGTCGTACCAGTCGTGGAACTCGTCCTCGGCGGCCCGCGCCATGTTCATCGCCGCGATCAACGTGCCTTTCGCCATGATCGAACCCTCCATGTGCCGCGCCAGCGTGGGGCACTGCCCGCGCGGGGCACTACTGAAACAGAGCTCGCGCCGCAACGCAATTGACTTTGGTCGCCGGGAAGCGCGATTCTCCCGCCACCAGACGGAGTGCCCCGCGCCGGGATACGGAGTGGGCCGCACCGGGAGGATCAGGCATATGTCGACGCTAGACAGTCGCCGAGATGTAGTGAAGGGGGACGCCATCGCTGCTGCCGCATCGGTCTGCGCATTCTCGTCCCGGCAGGCGGAAGTTGCGATGGCAGCGACCGACAAGGGTGGCGTGCACGCCCTCGACCAGGCCCCCGAGGCGGCGTCTACGACGCCGTGAAGGCGATGTGACGGGAGGCGACACGATGAACACTCGCCGAGAATTTCTCGAGAACGCCGCCGGCGCGCTGGCCGGCCTCGCCTTCGTCGGCTGCGATCTCCTGGCCGCAGCGCCCGCGCGGGCGCAAGCGCGCCGCCGCGAGGTGGTGGTGAGCGGCCGGCGCGTGAAGGTGGTGGACGTTCACGCCCACTGCCAGGTGCCGGAGGCGATGGCCCTGATGGGGATGAAGCTGGCCACGCCGGGATCGACGTTGCCGCCGATCCTGGACATGGCGACGCAGGCGTCGGACCGGATCCGCGCCATGGACGAGCAGGGGATCGACGTCGAAGCGCTCAGCATCAATGCGTACTGGTACAAGGCGGAGCGCGACCTCGCGAGCCAGCTCATCAAGATCCAGAACGAGAAGCTGGCCGCCGCCTGCGCGGCCAGTCCGGACCGCTTCGTCGCGTTCGCCTCGGTGGCGCTGCAGTACCCGGACCTCGCCGCCCAGCAGCTCGAGGACGGCGTGAAGAAGTACGGGCTGCGCGGCGCCGCCATCGGCGGCAGCGTCAACGGCGAGGAGCTGAGCGATCCGAAGTTCCACCCGTTCTGGGCCAAGGCCGAGCAGCTCGGCGTGCTGGTCTTCATTCACCCGCAGGGCTCCGGTGTGGCGGCGGAGATCCCCGGACGGCTCAAGGGCAACGGCTTGCTGGCGAACGTCATCGGCAACCCGCTCGAGACGACGATCGCCCTCTCGCACCTCATCTTCGAGGGCACGCTCGACCGCTTCCCGGGGCTGAAGATCTGCGCGGCGCACGGCGGCGGCTACCTGCCGTCCTACGCGGGCCGCTCGGACCAGGGCTGCCTGACGTTCCCGGACCGATGCCCCGGGACCAAGGACGGGCCACTCAAGAAAAAGCCGACCGAATATCTCAAGCAGCTCTATTACGACAACATCATGTTCACGCCCGAAGCGATGCGCCACCTCGTCGCCGAGGTGGGCTCGGGCCAGATCGTCGTCGGCACGGACTTTCCATACCCGTGGACGAAGACGGCCGTGGATCTCGTCCTCGCCACGCCGGGGGTGAGCGACGCCGAGCGCGCCGCGATGCTCGGTGGCACAGCGGCGAAGCTGCTCGGGATCAACGCGTAGCGGCGTGAGGAGGCAGCCATGAGACTGAAGGAAAAAGTCGCGCTCGTCACCGGTGGCGCTCACGGCATGGGCGCGGCCGAGGCCAAGCTCTTCGCCAAGGAAGGCGCCAGGGTCGTCGTCGCCGACGTCCGTGACGGCGACGGCAAGGCCGTCATCGATCAGATCACGAGCGCCGGCGGCCAGGCGCGCTTCGTCCACCTCGACGTCACGCGCGAGGCGGAGTGGCAGCAGGCGGTGGCGTTCGCGGTCAGCACGTTTGGCAAGCTCGACGTCCTGGTCAACAACGCCGGCATCAGCGGCGGGATCGACGCCGACCTCATGAGCACGACGGCCTACGACAAGCTGATGGAGATCAACGCCAAGGGCGTCTTCCTCGGCATGAAGCACGCGATCCCGGCGATGCAGAAGGCCGGCGGCGGCTCGATCGTCAACATCTCGTCCATCTCCGGCATCGCGGGCCAGACCGTCGTCCACATGGGCTACAACGCCTCGAAGGGCGCGGTGCGGGTCATGACCAAGTCGGCGGCCGTGCAGTATGCGACGCAGGGTATTCGCGCCAACTCCGTGCATCCCGGCGTGATGCCGCCGATGCTGACGTCCAACCAGAATCCCGAGACTCGGGCGAAGCTGCTGAGAGGCATCCCGATGAATCGGGAGGGCCGGGTGGAAGAGGTCGCCTACGCCGTGCTCTTCCTCGCGTCGGACGAGGCCTCGTACATCACCGGAGCCGAGCTGGTCGTCGACGGCGGCTTCCTTGCCGCGTAGGAGTCAGCGTTCGGCCCAGGAGCCGACGTGAGACTGAACAGGAAAATCGCGAAGCTCATCGCCCAGGAGCGGGTGTGCCGGGTGGCCACGGCCGGCAGCGACGGCACGACGCACCTCGTCCCCGTCTGCCACGTGCTGGCCGGCGACAAGATCTATTTCGGCTCCGGCGACGACGGCCGCAAGGTGAAGAACCTTCGCGAGAACCCCCGGATCGCCGTGACCATCGATCTTTACTCGGATGACTGGGCGCAGATCCGCGGCGTCATGGTCCAGGGCACCGCGAAGCTGATCGAGCGGGGGCCGCGCTTCAAGCAGGCGCGCGACCGCCTCTACCAGAAGTATCCGCAGTACCGCAAAGAGGCGGCGATCGCGCCGTCGGACTCGGTCGTCATCGAGGTGACGCCCACGCACGTCTTCACCTGGGGTCTCGACTAGCCTCTGCTGGAGCGGAGCGCCGCGGGACGATCCGCGGCGCCCCGTGCTCTCGTACCGAACCCGGCCTACAATACGGGTCCATGACGTTATCGCCTCGGCGAGGGACCCCATGAAGATCAGCGCGTTCCACCTGATGCCCCATCGCGAGCTGCCCGACGATTTCGAGAAACGCTACGAATCCGTGTGGGTGACGCCGCCGTGGTGGGAGCTGGCCGATGCCAGCCGGGTCGGGCAGTACTACAACTGGACGCTCGACGAGCTGCTCTACGCCGCACGCGCCGGCTTCGACGGCCTGTGCACCAACGAGCACCACCAGAACGCGTACGGCTTCATGCCGAGCCCCAACTTGATGGGCGGCGTGCTGGCCAAGCTCACGAACGGGATGGATGTCGCGATCGTCCAGATGGGCGCGACGCTCCCCACGTCGAATCCGCCGATCCGCGTGGCCGAGGAATACGCGATGCTCGACTGCATCAGCGGCGGCCGGCTCGTGGCCGGGCTTCCGCTGGGCAGCCCCATGGACGTGAACCTCTGCTACGGCATCACGCCGATGGAGCACCGCGAGCGGTATCGCGAGGCCTTCGCGCTGACGCTCAAGGCCTGGCAGGCGCGCGAGATCTTCGCGTGGAACGGTCACTACTACCAGCTCGCCAACGTGAACCTGTGGCCGCGGCCGATCCAGCAGCCGCATCCGCCCGTGTGGGTGCCGGGCTCGGGCAGCGTCACGACGTTCGACTTCGCCGTCGAGAACGACGTCTGCTACTGCTTCCTCTCCTACTCGGGCGCGAAGTCGGCGACCACGATGATGCAGAGCTACTGGGACGTCGTGGCCAAGAAGGGACGCGAGCCCAATCCGTACCGCGCGGGGTTCCTGCAGCTCGTGGCCGTCGCCGAGAGTGACGCCCGCGCCGAGGAGAAGTTCGCGCGGCACGTCGAGTACTTCTATCACAAGTGCCTGCACGTGCCTGCCATCTGGTTCTCGCCGCCCGGCAACCAGGACTATCGGAGCCTCGTGGCGAGCAGCAAGAATCCCGTGCGCCGGCCGGAGAACCCCAAAGATTTGCGCTATCGCGACTTCGTGGAGAAGGGCTACGTGATCGCGGGCAGCCCCGCCACCGTGCGCGATCGGATCAAGCAGGAAGTCATCAAGAACCTGCACGTCGGCAATCTCATGGTGCTGCTCCAGATCGGCTCGATGCCGCACGAGATCGCGCTCGAGAACATCGATTGCTTCGCCCGCGAGGTGTTGCCCGATCTCCGTCCGATCTGGGAGGACGAGGGCTGGGTGAACCACTGGTGGCCGGAGCGGCTGCGTGCGCCGAGGGCGGCGTCGAGCGGCCCCGGCATGGCGGGGGCGCGCGCATGAGCGAACACACGATCGCCGTCTGGCAGGGCAAGGTCCGCATTCGGGTGTTGTCGAAGGGCAGCGGCCCGGCGCTCGTGTTCTTTCACGGCCCCTGGGGCCTGACCTGGGACCCGTTCCTCGACGAGCTGGCGCGGACCTTCACCGTGTACGCGCCCGAGCATCCGGGCACGACGCCGGATGCGCCCGACGATGTCTACCACCTCGACGGCCTCTGGGACCTTGTCCTCTGCTACGACGAGCTGCTCACGGCCCTCGGGCTCGAGAGCGCGGCGTTCCTGGGCCACTCGTTCGGTGGGATGGTGGCGAGCGAGCTCGCCGCCGCGTATCCCGATCGCGCGCGCCGTCTGGCCCTGATCGCTCCGCTCGGTTTCTGGCGCGACTCCGAGCGCGTCGTCAACTGGATGATGCTGGAGCCCGCCCGCATGCGCGCCCAGGTCTTCCGCGATCCCGAGGACGAAGCCGCCAGGCGCATGTTCGGCAGCGCCGACGACCCGGACGCCCGCGTGCGTCTCATGTGGGCCATGGGCACCACGGGCAAGTTCATCTGGCCGATCCCCGACAAGGGACTGAAGAAGCGCGTCCACCGCATCACGGCGCCCACGCTGATCGTGTGGGGCAAGGAGGACCGCCTGGTGCCGCCGGTCTACGCCGACGAGTTCACGCAGCGCATTCCGAGCGCGCGCGTGCAGGTCGTCGACGGCGCCGGGCACGCTCCGCATTTGGAGCAGCCCGCGGCGGTGGCCCGGATGGTGGCGGACTTCCTGAAGTCGTGATGGGCGCGTCGCGCTGACGTGTACCTCGATCGCACGCTCCTCGGCTTCACGGCCGGGCTGCGCTCGCGCATCGTCGCCTCGGCGGCGCTCGGCCTCGTCGGCGTCGTGCTGGGCATCGGGCGGCTCGCGCTGCTCGGCTGGCTCCTCGCCCGCGTGTTCGCCGGCGCCACCCTCTCCGACCTCGCGCTGCCGATCGCCACCGTCGCGGCCGTGATCGCGGCGCGATCGGTCGTCGAGTACGCGCGCACGATGGTCGCGCACCGCACCGCCTTCCGCGTCCAGGCCCGGCTCCGCCAGCGGCTCTACGACCACCTGCTGGGCCTGGGGCCCGCGTACCTCACGCACGCCCGGACCGGGCCCGTGGCCACGTCGATGGTGGAAGGGGTCCAGCAGCTCGAGGTCTACTTCGGCCAGTTCCTGCCTCAGCTCGTCGTCGCCGTCGCCACGCCGGTCCTCATCTTCGCGTTCGTCGCGTTCGTCGACCTGCCGGTGGCCGCGGTGCTGGTGGGCGCCGCGCTCGTCACGCTGATCGCGCCGGCGCTCTGGCACCGGCGAGACCGCGCCGCGAGCTACGCTCGCAACCGCGCCTACTCGGCGTTCGGGGCCGAGCTGCTCGACGCGCTGCAGGGCCTGGCGACGTTGAAGGCGTTCGGCCAGAGCGGTGAGCGCGCGCGGCTGCTCGAGCAGAAGAGCCAGGAGCTGTTCCAGAGCACGATGTGGCTCCTCGGCGCCAACACGATGGGCCGCGGCATCACCGACGCTGGCATGGCCATCGGCGCGGCCGCGGCGCTCGCGGTTGGCGCGTGGCGCGTCCACGCCGGCCAGATGGACCTCGCCGCGCTGCTCGTCATCCTGATGCTCGGCGTCGAAGTGTTCCGGCCGCTCCGCGAGCTGCGCATGCTGCTGCACGCGGGGATGCTCGGGACCGCCGCGGCGCGCGGCATCCTCGACATCCTCGCCGCCCGGCCGGCCGTCGCCGATCACGGGCAGCCGGCGAACGGCACGTCGCCCACGCCGACCGTCGCCTTCGAGGGCGTGACGTTCGCGTATCCGGGCGGGCGGCGCATCGCTCACGACGGCATCGACTTCCACGTGAGCGCGGGCGAGCGGGTCGCCTTCGTCGGCCCGAGTGGCAGCGGCAAGTCCACCGTCGTCCGCCTGCTCCTCCGCTTCTACGATCCCGATGCTGGCCGCGTGCTCGTCGGCGGGCACGACATCCGCGAGCTGACGCTCCACGACCTGCGCCGGCGCATCGCCGTGGTGAGCCAGGACACCTACCTCTTCCACGGCACCGTCGAGGAGAACTTGAGGATGGGCAAGGCCGACGCCACGCCGGCCGAGCTCGAGGCCGCCGCGCGCGCCGCCGACGCCCACGAGTTCATCACGGGGTTGCCCCAGGGCTACGCCACCATCGTCGGCGAGCGGGGGATCCGTCTCTCGGGCGGCCAGCGCCAGCGTATCGCGATCGCGCGTGCGCTCCTGCGCGACGCGCCGATCCTCGTCCTCGACGAGGCGCTCTCCTCGGTGGACGCCGAGAGCGAGGCGCTCATCCAGCAGGCGCTCGATCGGCTGATGGAAGGCCGCACCACGCTGATCTTCGCCCATCGCCTCTCGAGCGTGATCGGCGCCGACCGGATCATGGTGCTCGACGGCGGCCGGCTCGCCGAGTCGGGGACGCACGCTGAGCTGATGACACGACGCGGTCCGTACTGGCGGCTCATGAACCCCCAGGTGTCGGCGGCGCGCTCGGAACACCTGATCGCCATCGACGGCACGAGCTCGGCGGCGAGCGCCGCGGAGGGTGAGCGCGCGGGAGCAGCGGTCGCCGAAGACGGCGCCGTCAGCTCGAAGACGATGGGCTGGCCTCAGGCGCTGCCGATCCTCATCCGGATGATCCGTGGCTATCGGGCCCGGCTCGTCGCCACGTTCGGCCTCGGCATCGCGCGAGTGGCCTCGATCATCGCGGTCGGCGTGCTGAGCGCGCTGGTCGTGCGCGCCGTGAAGCACGACGCGCCGTTCGGCGCGCTGCTGGTCGCTCTCGCGGTGGCGGCGCCGCTGGCCGGGCTGCTCCACTGGCTCGAGTCGTGGCTCGCCCACGACATGGCCTACCGGCTGCTCAACGACATGCGGCTCGCGCTCTTCAGGAAGCTCGACGCGCTCGCTCCCGCGTACCTGACGCGACGCCGGACCGGCGATCTCGTCGCCGTGGCCACCCACGACGTCGAGCTGATCGAGTACTTCTTCGCCCACACGGTCACGCCGGTGCTCGTCGCCGTCATCGTGCCGCTGGCCGTGCTGGCCACGCTGGCGGTGTTCGGCTGGCCGCTGGCCGTCGCGCTCCTGCCCTTCCTTCTCTATGCCGCGCTGAGCCCCCTGCTGCGCCGGGCTCACATCGATCAGCTCGGCTCGCGCGCCCGGGAAGTCTCGGGGGATCTCAGTGCCCACACGGTGGACTCGATCCAGGGGATGGCGGAGATCGTCGCATTCCAACGCGAGCGTGCGAGGGGCGAGGAGCTGACGGCGCGAGCCCGCGCCTATCTCGCGGCGCGGATGCCGTTCCTCGCCGACCTCACGCGCGAGCACGCGCTGCACGAGGCGGTGACCGGCCTCGGTGGCCTCGCGGTCATCGCGGCCGGCGCATGGATGGTGGCCGCGGGCCGGCTCGATGGAGCGATGCTGCCGTTGCTGACGCTGCTGGCCCTGTCCGCCTTCATCCCGCTGTGGGAAGTCGGGCAGGTGGGCCGGCAGCTCGCGGACACGCTCGGCGCCACGCGTCGCACGCACGCGATCGACTCGGAGCCGGTGCCCGTGCGCGATGGCCCCGGCGTCCCGGCGCCGCGCCCGACCGACACCATGCTCACGCTGCGCGACGTCACCTTCACCTATCCCGGCCGGCGCCGGCCGGCACTGACCGGCGTGTCACTCAGCGTGCCCAGCGGCAGCACGGTCGCACTCGTCGGCTCCTCGGGCGCGGGCAAGACAACGATCGCGCATCTCTGCCTGCGCTTCTGGGATTGCGACGCGGGCGAGATCCGGCTGGCCGGTCACGACGTGCGGGCGTGGCAGCTCGACGATCTCCGGCGCGAGATCGCGCTCGTCGCGCAGGACACCTACCTCTTCAACGACACGCTGCGCGCCAACGTGCTGCTGGCGCGCCCGACGGCCTCCGACGCTGAGCTGCGCGAGGCGCTCGACCGTGCGTCGCTCGGTGATCTGATCGAATCGATGCCGGACGGCGGCGACACCGTGGTGGGCGAGCGTGGCCTGCAGCTCTCGGGCGGCCAGCGCCAGCGCGTGGCCATCGCACGGGCGTTTCTCAAGGACGCGCCGGTCCTGATCCTCGACGAGGCGACGTCGCATCTCGACGCGGTGAACGAGGCGGTCGTGCGCGACGCGCTGGACGCGCTCGCGCGCGGCCGGACGACG
>WNFO01018278.1_pt1 | contig 12372 bp, 9 predicted proteins | sample 5400251 | NCBI WGS metagenome assembly WNFO01 (sample SAMN13153354, study PRJNA577476) | soil metagenome | isolation source: 100 cm saprolite under Madrone tree | place: USA:California | collected 2016-06-14
GGCGGACTCCTCGAATCGTTCCTCCCACGATAGCCGCCAGGAAACAGCCCGTACCCGTGGCCGAAAGCCAGATGAAAGGAAACTTCGCGCCTTCGGGCGTCGGTTTTGGAACCACCGGCTTATCCCGCGAAATCATGCGATGCAGCGGCGTGTTCCATCCTCCGTTGGGTTTTCCTTCTGCCGTCACCCAGGAGGGCGTGGTGTGGATGTTCATCCAATCTTTCACCGGCTTATATCCCCACAGAAAAACGAAAAGAGATAGGATCAGAAATGGAACCCAAGCCTTGAAGATTTGGCCCTTCGTGTAGCGTCTCCCGCTTTCGGTGGACGCGGCGCCTGTTTCCGGGTCTTCCGCGAACCGCCAGATGCGTTTTGGCTTCCAGAAGAGCAGGAATAGAACAGTGCAAAGAAGCGAGAACAGCCCCGCAGTGATGTCGACCAGGTTGCTGTCCATATGATTCGACCAGAAGAACTGCATGGAGGCAAAAGAAATGCCTACCACTAAAATTGCCGGCAGCACTTCAAAAGTTTCTTTCCATCCGACCATCGCGCGCACCAGCCAGAACGGCACGATAATCGCCGTGAGAGGAAGAATCCGCCCGATCATGGCGTTCATGTCGGCTTCCGGCAACGCCGTAACGGCAGCCAGCATGTGCACGGGAGTGCCGATCGCGCCCCAGGCGACGGGCGCGGTGTTGGCGATGAGGTTCAGCGCGGCGGCATGGAACGGTTTGAACCCCAAGCCAATCATGAACGCGCCGGCAATTGCCACCGGCGATCCGAATCCCGCGCAGCCTTCGATGAACGCGCCAAAGCAGAAAGCCACCAGCAGCAGTTGCAGCCGGCGATCCGAGGAGATTCCGCCGACGGAAGCCTTCATGATCTCGAAGTCCCCCGTGCTCACCGAAATGTCGTAGAGGTAGACGGCGGCGACGACAATCCACACGATGTTCATCAAGCCCGTGGCCACGCCGTAGAGGAAGCTTTCACCGGCGAGACGAGCGGGCATGTGGAAAACCCACATCGCCACCAGGATCGCCGTGGCCGCGCCCGCCAGAGCGGACCAATGCGGTTTGACGCGCAGACCGGCCAACAAAGTGAACAAAACAATGATGGGAAGGGCGGCTACCAGTGCCGAAAGCCACCAATGTCCCAAAGGATCATAAACTTGTGTCCAAGTCACAGCTGCGCCTCCAGCACGTCCGCAATCCTCGCGTTCCGGTCGCTGAGATACTTCGTTTACGGCGTTCTTGTCAAGCGATAACTATTTCCTCGCCGGGCCTCCTCGTTTGTGAATGCCGCCAAAGTTGCGCGGCAATGGCCAGCAGAGCGGGGAAGCAGACCAGGACGTAGCGCGGCTCGCACGTTTGCAGTTGGGTGAGAAACGCAGTGCGAAGAAAAATGAACACAACAATTAGTAAGACTCCGGGATTCGCGCGGCAGGACCACGCGGCGGCGAGTGCCATTCCAATATAAAAAATATTGAGCAGCGTGAGACCGAGAGTGACTTCAAACTCGACAGGATTGTAGTGGTAGCTTTCTGCCAGTGGCCAGAAGCGGCCCGAAAAAGGCAGCAGCGTAATCCGCGGAGTGAACCACATGGCGGCGGCGCGCTCGATGGGGATCCAAACATATGTGCGAATCGGATGGTGCTCCGCGCGTTCTTGCGCCAGTTCAGCAAATTCGAGGTCAAGTTGGCGAGTCATGCTGTGCGCGCGGTTGTAGCGCTCCAGCAGGGAAGCGACGCGCGAAAATTCTTCCGGAGAATCCACGGCGTACGAAGGAAGATTCTTCACGTCGATTGGTTGCGACGCCAATTTCCACGTGAAGAGATACGCGTCGCGAAACCGAAACATCCACGTTTTCGTCCACGAATAAAACCCTGTTGGCAAAACGTCGCCGTACGTTTCTGCGTAGCGCGGCGCGAGAAACTGTACCCGCCCGAGACTCACTGCATTGCGCGCGGCCCACGGCGCCAGCGGCAGCAGCACTCCAACGATCGGCCACAGAGTTGCAAGCGCGAGTTTTTTCCAATTCGCGGGACGGCGATAGCGTAGCCACAGGAAAATCAGAACGGCTCCCAGAAGTAACGGCGTTTCCGGGCGAACCAGGGTTCCAAGACCAACCACGAGTCCGCCCGCGAACCAAATTTTTGCGCTGCGAAGAAGATCGCCTCTGGAGGCGGTGCGATCGATTGCCATTCCCTCTGAGGACAGAAAAACCAGCAGCGCAAGCGTAGTGAAAAATGTCGCCAAGACTTCCGTGAGCGGCACCGCCGTATAGTTCGCTGTGAAGGGACAAAGCGCCGTGAGCCAGAGCGCTGCCGCTGCGACATGGGTGCGCGCAGGGTCGGGCGCGCCTGTGGCCAGACGATGGGCGATGCCCGCCGCCAACACGCACGTCGCAAGATCGACGAACGCTTGCGCCAGCATGACGGCCATCCGGCCCGTGCCCGCCAGAAAATAAATCGCGGCGAGAAATGCGGGATAGCCGGGCGCGCGCGCATCCGAGGCCACAAGCTGCCCGTGGGAGTAGAAGCCGTAAACGCCGTGGTACAGCCAGTTGCGGGCAAGCTCTTCGTAGTAAGCCGTATCGCCAGAATAGAAGGGGAAGCGCCAGATGAAAAAGAGACGCAAGGCGAGTCCGGCCAGCAAAGCGGGCGCGAGATGTTTGGCAAAAGTCCTGGTAAACATGGGTGCGGCTGGAGACGAATCCGACTGCACGGGCATTGTAGCAAGCCCCTACCTGGAGGAAAGACACGGTGGCAAGACCCCGGCTGGCAAAGGCTTGACACTCAAGGTAAAATCTCTGGAAATGGCAAACGCACCCGACGCTGTCAAAGCTCCAGGAATGGTGCCCGACGAGCAGAAGTTTGAACCGCGCTCGAAAGGAATCACCACCGCGCGCAAGAAAAAACCCAAAGAACTGGCCGTAATCACCGAGTGCTGCACCGGTTGCGCGGGCTCGCCGGCCTGCGTGGAGTACTGTCCGGTTGAAGATTGCATGTTCTGGGTGCCGGACGAGGACAATCCGCCGTTCGGGCGCATCCAGATTGACCCCATCCAGTGCATTGGGTGCAAGAAGTGCCTCAGCAAAGGCCCCGACGGCTGCTTCCTGGATGGCTGCCCGTGGGACGCCATCGTCATGGTCGATATCGCCGAAGTGGAAAAAGAAGTCGGCCCGATGGCGTACTGAGTTCCCGCCATTTCTTCGCATCTCTTCTGGGGCGTCATGATCAAATTCCTGGCAAAGATATTCCGGGGGTTCCACTTCGTGCTTGGCATATCCGCGCCTCCTCCTGGCCAGAACGAACGCGGGTTCGTGTTCGCGTGGCTCGGCATCGTCGCGTGCATCGTCGCCTTCTCCTTGGTCCTGTTCTACGTCATTCCTCATCTGTACTTCAGGCGGTAATGCGGCCCGATGGCGTATTGAAGTGGCCCTCCGGATAGAGAAACTAGAGAATTGAAACTCGAAATTGGTGTGGCCCGTGATCCGTGTTCCGTGGAAGAGAGATCTACGCGGAGGAAAGGCAAACCGGCTACTTGCGCGCGACGCGTGCAATTTGAGAGGGAGGGTTTTGGCGTAGGACTTGAAATCGGGGTCGGTGGCAAAAAAAAAACAGTGGCGAGTGATTAGTGGTTAGTTGTTAGTCAGGCAAGAGAAGAAGGACTGTGGACCGGGTGGCCGTTTTCCGTGTAGGCTACGCGAAAGAATAAGAACGCACGCAAGCTGTTTCAAGGAGGAGAAGCCATGATTATTTGCGATCTCTGCGGCAAAACAAAGGATCGTCTGCAAAAGGAAATTGAGGGTAAGGAATACGATATCTGCTCCGAATGCTGGACCCCGTTGGCGCAAAAGCTGAAGGGAAAAGGCCGAGTGAAAAATCGGGAAATGGTGCTTCTGCCACCGCCGAGAACGTTCAAAGAACGGGAAGATGACGAGCCGGAGCCGCTACCAGGTGAGCCGCCGAAAATCTGGGGCGCGGAGGATCGGCCGCATTGACGGCGCAGGGCAGGGGCGAAAAGACGGGGATGACGGCGTGAACTCGCCGCAAGGATGAGGATGGCGGGCTAAAGCCCGCCGCTACGTGGGGCGAAAAAACAGGCCGGACTGAAGCCCGCCGCTACGTTGATCGCGCAAGAGGGGCGCAGCATGCTGCGCCCCTACAAAGCAGAAAGGGCAAATTCGAAGGACAAAACCTGCAGGGTTCACTCGGTGATGATGCGGTCGGCCCACTCGACCAAGCCCACGAAAATTGTGGGACTGCCGAATTTTGCTCCCCATTGAGCTACGTCTGCTTCCGTGACCCCACGGGCCCGGCTGCAGGCTCCTCAAGCAAAGACGGGAATGTGTTTGGCCATGATTTTTTCGAGGGCTTCGCTGAGCGGCGGCCAGCCGACGGGCACGACAGCATTGGCGGTGACTTTGCGCATCAACGAGGTGGCTTCGCCGAGAAGAAAAATCTGAACTTCGTGGCCGGCTTCGGCGAGCGCGAGTCCGTGATGAAAGGGAAACGCAGCCTTGGTGGGGTCATCGGAGCCCCAGGCACTCTTCATCATGATTTTCAGCATTTTCTTTTTTGGCTCCTCGGCGGCCTGTGCGCTGAAGGAAAGAAAAGGTAATCCCGCTAGCTGAGCTAGAAACCGACGTCGCGCCATATTTCTCCTGTATGAACGTTGCGTGCGAAAGTGGCGCGAAGTGTAGTTGTTTTTCTTTGCGGTGTCTACACCGGAGAATTGGAAACTAGAAATCAGAAATCAGAAATCAGAGAAGAAAAAAGAGAGGACCCCAAGACGAAGGCAAGATGGCGGGCTGAAGCCCGCCGCTACGTAGCGCAAGAGAGCACAGCCAAGAGTGGCTGTGCCACGCGGCAAGTAACAACGCTCGTCAGACGCCATTGGAGCCTTCGCCGGCCCATCCTGCGGCGGACCAGACGTTGCCGTCGGTATCGCAACGAATGCCATCGGAGGAGCCGGGCGACATGTCGGCAAACAAGCGGCCATTCTTGAGCCGCACGCCATCAACGACGTCGTAGACGCAAATGGGATGCGCGTCGCCGGGATGGCGAGGGGCCCCGGTATCCACGATGTAGAGCTTCTTTTCGTCGGGAGAGAAGCAAATACCGTTGGGCTTATCCATGTCGCTGGCGACGACGGTGGCTTCGCGCGTTTTGGGGTCAAGGCGGTAAACGACGGCGGGCAGCTCAAAAGAGGCTTTGTGGCCTTCGTAATTGGACATGATGCCGTAGCCGGGATCGGTGAACCAAATGGCACCGTCGGAATGCACGGCGAGATCGTTGGGGGCGTTGGGCTTTTTGCCTTGAAAAGTGTCTATCAGCACGGTGATGGTGCCGTCGTATTCGGTGCGCGTCAGGCGGCGCGTGTCGTGCTCGCAGGTGAGCAGCCTGCCCTGGCGGTCGCGGCAGTTGCCGTTGCTGTAGTTCGAGGGGCTACGGAAGACGCTGACTTCTCCGGTGTCCTCGAGCCAGCGCAGGATGCGGTTGTTGGGGATGTCGCTCCAGAGAAGGTAGCGGCCGTCGCCAAACCATACGGGGCCTTCCGACCAGCGAGTGCCGGTGTAGAGGCGCTCGACCGCGGCGTTGCCGACTTTGTATTTTGCGAAGCGGGGGTCAGTTACTTCGACGGCGGGATCGGGATAGACGACGGGAGTTTTCTGCTGAGGTTCACCAGCAAGGGCTGAAGGCTTGAATGCTAGTGCTGCTGCGGCGCTGGCGGTTAGGTTCATGAATGCGCGTCTTTGCATCAGTCGGCCTCCCTGGCCGGCACGTACCGGGAAAGCGAAATGTATCACGGCACGGTTATTCGGTGGGATAGCCGAGGAAGTGCCGCGCCTACGGCGCTCTCCAAAGTGTTTGTTCGGTTTCCCAGCGCTGACGCGCTGGGCTAAATTGTGGCGCACCTCCGGTGCTCGGAGGCTAGGCACGCAATGCCAGCCCGCAGAAGTTACTGTCGGAGGCCGCAAGCCTTCAGTGGGAGGCGCGTTCGCGGATGGATTTTTCGGTGAGGAGGGCTTGCTGGCGGACGCGATCCCGATGAGATAGAGGGCGCGGAGCGCTTCCCAGACTTGTTCGTCGCCAGGATCGACCGTGGCGACTTCAGCGCCGGCCGTTACGCGCGAGCCCGGTGCCACGAAGAGGGAGCGAATGCGGCCGCTGATGGGAGAGCGAATCTCGAAGGAGCCCAGTTCGTTCTGGGAGGTGTCTGCGGAGGGGTCAACCTGAAGCTTGGCGATCAAGCCGCCCTGGTGGATGGCGGTGCCTACTTTGTCGGTGTCTGTGACGCGGCCTGCAACGGGAGCAGTGATTCTGGCGGGTTGCAAGAGGGCGACGATGTGGGGGCGGCCGGAGGCGTCACCGAAACGGACGAGCGAGAGGGCGGCGTTGCCGCGGACCATCGGGGATGGATCCTGGAGCATCTTGAGGAGCGTTTCGTGGAAAGTGGGGCCGGAGGTGTCCTGGCCCATGACCCAAGCGTCGGTGTTGCGCACTTCTTCGACGGGATGAGAAGCGAGGCGGACAAATTCGGGGTACCACCGCGCCGCACCAGCATCGTGGTGGCTCATGCGCTCGCCGAGCTGAATGAGGGCGTGCTGGATGTGGCGCGGATGCTTTTCGTCCTGAAGGTATTCAGTGATTTGTTTGTCGGGGAGCCGGCGGCCAAACCAGGTGTTCCACCAGAAAAGGAACGGCATCAGCACGATCAGCCAAGCGGTAACGAAAATGAGCGCGCGATTGCGCGGGGACATTTTGTGATGGGGAGAGGAGGGAGGCTTCGCGGAGGAGTCTTCCACGCGGAATTCTGACTGGTCGCCATTTTCCGGCGAGGATGGAGGACTGGCCATTTTTTCTCTGCGCCGCTAACTCTCGTCGGAGGAGGGCGCCGGTTTGGATGGTTCTGACTTACTCTTGCCGAAGAGTCCGCGGTCGCGAAGCTCCCAGAAAACGTTCAGGAAGAAAACCCCGGAGATGCTCAGCATGATCAGGCTCTCGAACAAACCATCCACGGTGGTGATAGTGCCAGAGACGACGATCCAGCCGATCCCCGCGAGAGGAATTAGGCCGAGCAAGATGGAAATCAGGAGCATCACGGGAAGCAATAGACCTCCTCGGAAAACAGTTGTAAATCGTTAGTTCTAAGTTCTCAGAGGGACCGGAAAAACTGTACGCTCCATTTCCGGTCCAGCGCGTAACCGTTGCTGTCGTAGCCCGATGACCTCAATCTCGTGAGCTTGCCACACTTACAGTTGAGATTCTTCGTGCATCCTTATCGGATGCGCTCAGAATGACACTTGCCAGTACGCGTCACGCCTCAAGGCTTGAAAGTGGCGTCCACGGACTTTGCGTCTTTCGCGGCGAGCGTGACCTTGACGTCTTGTTCACCCAGCTTTTCGTGAACGAAAGCGATGGTGTAATCGCCGGGGGGCAAGCCCTTGATCTCGAACTTGCCGTCGGGTCCGGTGACCGCGAAGAAGGGGCTCTTGGTTACGTTGACGAACATGCGCATCCAAGGGTGCTGGTTGCACTTCACGGGCAGCATAATTTCTTCGCGGGCGAAGGTTTTCTCGAGCGGGGCGGCCGAAGGAGGCTGTGATTCGTTCCACTCGCGGTTGTCTTTTGGAGTGGGATGAATGTTGTGGGTGGTCGGATCGCTATTGACGATCTTGATGGTCTGATTGGCGACCACGCCCAGCACGTGGGGATGGTATTTGCAGCCGCTCTGATCGAGCTTGATGGCTTCTTTGGGAACATCGAAAGTGCGGTTGCCGAGGCCCTCTTTCACATAGACGAACACGTTGCCGAGGTGACCGCCGGCGGCCATCACGTTTTCCGCCACGTTGGTGCCCTTGCAGGCGGGGTCTTGGCTCATGTCGATCTTGGCGGCCTTGGGAGCTTCGCCTTCAAATTTCACGGTGCCGCTAATGCTGGCGGCCGTGGCGGGATCGATTGGAGTGGCGGGTGCTGCCGCGGGCGCTGAGGCGGCGGGAGTAGCAGCGGGCTGCTCTTCTTTTTTGCCGCATCCGGCGAGGAGGACGAGGCCAAGCGAAGCGGCCAAGCCCCAAACTGCCATTGAAGTTTTCTTTTTCATGTTTTGCCGTACCTCTCTTGAAATTTGATTCCTCAAACCAAATGAAGATTAATTAGGGCGCACCACGACCAGCGTTGCCGGATGATTTCGCACCGGACGGTGAGCTGCCGGAAGCGGCGCCGGAACGACCCATGGCGGCGCCCACTCTGCGCTGCTCTTCCGGCGTGAGCTGCAGGATGTAGTCGACCAGCAGTTTTGTTTGATCCTTATCATAGCCCCGGAAAGAAGCCGGCGTCGGACCAGAAAAGACCCAGTGGCCATTTTCGCGCTTGAACAGGCCAGAAGGCATGGACGTGCCTGGGCTGATGGCTTGCGGGTCGATAATCCATCGTTCCACCCAATCGGGTTTCAGGCGGCCGCGGGCTTGCAGGAAGTTTGGAGCGGAGGCGAAGCGATCGTGAGCCGGGTCGCCGGTGGCGTGGCATTTCAAGCAGGGCGCGGCCGTGCTACCGAAGAGGCTGCGCGCCATCTCGGTTTCCTTGGTGGAGAGGATGGGAATCTCTTCCGGAATGTACGGGAAGGGCTGGCGCGACAGAGCCTGGAAGAAGCGCACCAATTTGCCAAGTTCGTTTTCAGAAAAAGAAAATGTGGGCATGCGAACCTGAAGGTAGGAGCGCACGCCGTTGCGATTGTTATCCTTGTCGTTGAGCGCGGGATTTTTCAGGAAACGCAGCAGCCAATCGGGATCGACGCGCGCGCCCTCGGTAAGCAGCTTGGGGGGAAGCAATTCCTGGGCATCTTTGTAGCGCGCCATACCCATCAGCGAAGTCTTCTGGCCGGGAATGAGTTGGTGGCAGCCCATGCAGTTATATTTCTTGACGACCCACCAGCCCTCTTGAATGTCGCGGCGGTAATCCAGCGGGCGGTACTGATAGCTGGCGGGAAGCGGGTTTTCCTGGCTACCCAACAGGAAAGTGGTGAGCGCGCGAACCTGCTCCTTGGTGAGGTGCAGGTTGGGCATGCGGAGCTTTTCGGTTTCGGGCTTTTCCTTGCCCTGGTCCCAGATGTTGGGCTCGGCGAGCTTGTGTTCGAAGAAACCTTTCTGGTCGTACCACGGCAGTTTGGCTGGGCCCTCGGGGAGACGAGCTAAATCGTCTTGGTCGGTGATCGGTTCGTGGCCGCCGCGCTGGGCGATATCGGTGAGCAGCGCGAAATCCAAGCGCTCGATGGGTTTGCTGCCTTCGATGGTCAGCTCCGTGCCAATGCGACCTTCATCCTCAAGGCCGGAAATTTCATGGCATCCAGCGCAGCCGAAGTGGCGAACCCACTTTTTGCCCTCGTCTTTCAAATTCGGATCGTCCATGAAAGAAGCATCGGCGTAGGAGGACTGCTCCTGCTTTTTCAGCGTGGTTAGATAGCTGGCGACGTCCTGGGCATCTTCTGGGGAGAGACGCAGGCTGGGCATGACCGTCATGTTCTGGACTTCGAGTTCGTGGCCGTCGTTCGGACACTTGCTGTGATCGAGGTCGAATTGAAACGGGAGGCCCTTCTTTTTGTAATCCTCGGGACCGATGTCCTTTTTTTCGTACGGGCAATAGGGGCGCGTGCGTTCACGCGCGTTGTGGACCCAACGCACGAGGTAGTCGTAGCTGTCTTTTTCACCGACGCGAGTGAGATTTGCAGCAAAAGTTCCGCCCTGGATTTGATCGCCTTCGCCGATGGAATGGCAGGCGAGGCAGCCGCGCGTTTCGAAAAGCTCTTTTCCGTGAGCAGCGTTGCCGGGCTTGTGCTTGGGCAATGGATCGGTGAGCGCCGACTGCCAGATAAAGGCAGAGATAGCCTTGATCTGTTCGTCGTTCAGCCGGAAATTCGGCATTTTTGTCGTGGCGCGGAAGTCGCTAGGTTTTTTCAGCCACACCGGAATCCAGTTCTTGTTTAATTTGAGACGGATGTCCTTTAGGTTGGGGCCGACCTTTTTCATGTCTTGCAGCAGGCTCTTGGTGGAGCGGTCAAGTTGGACGATGCGCAAGTCGAGCTTGCTATTGGTTACCTTGAGAGCGACGGCGCGATCGTTCAGGCGATTGGCCTCGTCGTTGGATTCGGCCTTGTCCGCTTGCTTCATCAAGTCGCCCGCTTGCTTGTAATTGTCCTTCTTCTCTTGATCGAGTTGCTTGATCTGCTGCGCGATGGAGAGCAGGTCCTCGGGCTCTTTGTCGTAGCCCTCGTAACGATGGCACCCGGTACAGCCGCGCTGGCGGAAGAGGTCCTTGCCTTCGGTGAGCGTCCAGCCGACATCGTTGGTGACGAGGACCATGTCCGCGGAGTGGCAGATCTGACAGCCAGACTCATAATTTCCCGTGGAGAAAAGAGGCCAGAGCCAGTGTTCGTAATTGCCGTGGGCTTTTTCAACACTTGTGGTCGCGCGGCCATTGCCCTGGTGGCAAGGAGAGCAGCCGAACTTTTCCGGGTCGTGAATCTTCAATAGCTCGGGTTCCGGATGGCTGGTGAAGGCGCGCGCATATTCATCCGGCTTTTTGCCTTTCAACGCCATGGAAGCCGCGGTAAGTTTCACCGGCTCACGAATACCCATGTGGCAGGACTCACAGCGGTCGACAATATTGGCGCTATCCTCTCTTTCAAGATTGGCACTGTGCTCGTTGACGTTAATCTGGCGAATTTTCGGCGTCCAGGCTTCCACGCCGTTCTGCAAGTTCACGAGCTGAGAGGGCGTGAGGTTCACCATATGATCGGAGAGGTAGGAGTCCATCAACTGCTTTTTTTCGCTTACGGGCTTGATCAGCTCTCCGAGTTCGGCGCTCAACTGGGTGCGTTCGTTTTTCAGGTCGTTATAAGCCTTTTCGAGATCGTCGTAATTCCCAAATACTTGCGGCTTACCGTCCGGCATCTCAACGGTGATGCTCTGTTTCTTGTATTCGTCCAAGCTCCTTTGCTTACTTTGTTTTGCAGAAGCGCTAGTCTCCGTCTCGATGTCATAGGTTGAGGCGCCGACATAGGCGCGGCGGTCGGTGAAGAGGTTCTGGACAGCCAATATTTTAGCGCTCAAATCGTGGAGCTTTTCGTTGATTTCCTTGATGCGCGGCGCGGCAGCCTGGCTGGCGGCGTCAAAATCCTGCTTCAGCTTCTGGTAGTCGGCGCTGCTCTGGACTTCATTCTGTGAGTCGCTGGACTGCGAGCCGGCGTTTTTCAGGAACGTCGAGTAGCGATCTTTCCATTCGTGCTGGAATGTTTTCCACGGACGCTGACCAAAATCCTCGTCCCACATAGCCCAAAAGAAAGTGGCCATGAGAATGACCATGGAGATGACGTAATGCGGGGCGAGCGACTTGCTAACTACCGGGTCGTTTTCGGGAATGGGCTTTTCGGGCACCAGTTCGCTCCTAAACGTTAAACCAAGGTGTAATCCACACGTATTTAATGTGGAAGAGCAACCGCAAAAGCATTTTGATCGGCAACCCGATCATGGTCAGGAAAAAAGTCATCAAGATCGAGTACTGCAGCAAGCTCATACGCTTGTAATCTTTAGCGTTGTTGCGCCGGAAGAAGGCGTGCACCAGCATACCGCCGATCACGAAGAAGCCTCCGACCACAACCGCTCCGAAGATGCCCTTGCCCCAGTTCGAAGTGATTCCGAAGAGGTCGGGCAAGTCGCGGTTGACTTCATAAATGAGGCGGTTGTGGTCCCACGTTTGCCCCGGCCAGAACCACTGCCATCCCGGGCCGCGAATGAAGGTGCCAATGAAAATCATGGAGACCCATAAGATGATGAAGCCGAAGAGAAATGTTCCGATGGCGAATTTGCGCTGCTTCCAGGTGTAGTAGCCTGCGCCCAGGGGGTTGGTATCTATATAAGGAATGACCATCAAGCCGAAGATGATCAATGTGGGCATGACCACGCCGGCAATCCATGGGTCGAAGTAAACGAGCATTTCCTGCAACCCTAGAAAGTACCACGGCGCTTTCGCTGGGTTCATGGTCAAGTTGGGGTTAGCCGGTTCCTCCAGCGGCGCATTGAGAGTGATGGACCAGACCATCAGGATGATGGTGACGATGATGGCGGCGAGGAATTCGATGCGCAACAGAAACGGCCAGACGTGTACTTCTTTGGCCCACCCCGGCTTGAAAGGCCACGCCTTGCGGTGATGGGTCTTGGCCAGAGCGGCATCGCCCGCGAGTTGCTCGATCAAGACGTCATTGGCATGCGCCTGTTTCCAGGCGAGATACATGTAGAAAGCCAGAAGCGGAATCATGGCGATGATCGGCACGTTGTCCGCGGCGGAGAGGATTTCCCACAGTTGTTTCCAATCCA
>WNFO01004218.1_pt1 | contig 12365 bp, 8 predicted proteins | sample 5400251 | NCBI WGS metagenome assembly WNFO01 (sample SAMN13153354, study PRJNA577476) | soil metagenome | isolation source: 100 cm saprolite under Madrone tree | place: USA:California | collected 2016-06-14
CTTGCCGTCAGCTCGGCGAGCTTTGCCGACAAGATCGAACAGCTCGCGCTCGACTTTGTGCGAACTCCCATCGGGAGCGACGAAGGTGAACTCCAGAGTCTCGGCGGTTGCCACGGGGACAGCGTTGCGCGTCCCTGCGCCACCTAACATCCCCGAAAGACCACCCAGTCCTTTTGATGGAAGCTTTTGCCGGAACGCGTCCCCAATCGCCGGTTGTCCGCCAAGCGCAATCAGGACGGGCTTGATCTTGCCAGTCGCGGAGATGGCGCTCGAGACAGCGCTTTGGACATTTCTCACAGGTCCCTTCCAGTTTTCAGGCTGATGTGTCAGGACAAGCGACGCTCCCGAAATATCCGCGGATTTCGTCGACCATCGCAGAACCTCGCGGCGCGATGGCTTCGATTCGGCGTCACCCTCTGAAAGAACCGAGTATTCCTCGATCGAGACCCGCAGATCCACTCGGTGAAAGAGGGAATCGGGCAAGTCGTCAAAAGTTGCTTCGGATTCGGCATACGCGTGTTCTGCCGTGGCGTTAGCGAACGACGGATCGTAGTCGATCCAGCGCCCATCCCGTTCGCATTGTACCCAGAAATGCGATGGCTCTGCAGTGATCGGCGGCGAGGTCTCCTCGGGTTTCACCGGCAGCGTTTTCAGCTGGTCGCTGATCAACTTGTAATCTCGCTTGACGGCCGTTCTCAAACTGTCGTTGAACCTTTGTAGCGCGGCCGGCATTTCGGCGGCGGATTTACGCGAAGGCGTTCTGGTCCGTTCCGCACGAACGGCCGCGAGAAGTTCCTTTCCAAGATTGTCGGGCAGTTTCCCGCGTGCAAAACGCACGTGCTGTCCCGCAGCTTTAAGCAAGCTGGCCAGCAATGCCGCGCGGTCCACCGAGTTGCCCGCCATGGCCAGCAAAGTTCCGCGCGCACCACGCAGGCAACCTTCGTAAGACTCGTAAGCGATCTGATCGCGCACGAATTCGAAGATTCGTTGCGGATCGTTACCGAGCGCTTTCGAATAAACGGCCGGTTCAACATGTGTTAGAGCGAAGGTGCGCGGAACCGGCAGCGCCAACGGCTGGCGGTGCAATCCGGGCGCGCGCTGAGCGGTTGAGGTTTCGGCAGCAGGCGATGGAGACGCGTCCCCGGCGGACGCAGTGCTGATCGTTACCGCGGCGAGAAACATTAGATAAGCGAACGGTGGCAGGAAGTGCTTACTCACAATCGATCTACAAGAAGGCACCTTCGAGCGCATCGTACGTTGGGCCTCAGCGAGATTCGAGTTCAAATTGGTCGTTCTTTAGCGTCACGGTGATGGCCGCATCCTTCCCGGTCACGACAGTGACACGGTCGGCAACGAGCCGTTGGTCGCCTGCTTTAGCCACGACCCGGTAATCGCCAGCGGGTAGTTCCTGGCCATCATCCCCGGCCTGTCCGGCCGCGACCTGTTTCCCCGACGAGTCGTAAACTTCGTACGGAATCTTTTCCGTGGCGGCGATGAGCAAAGCGCGCGCCAGGCTTTGCGCATTTTCGGCGCGGTAATAACGGCCTCCCGTCGCCTCCGCGAATTGGGTAAGGTCACGTTGCACCTGCTGCCCGGTGAGAGTGAAGCCGACGATGTCGAGCGTGACTGCTACACCGGCCTTCTGCAATTCCTCGGCTGCCTTTTTCGGATCTCCACCGCAACTCTCCTCGCCGTCGGTGATGAGGATGACGGACCCGCCTCCGACTGCCTGCAAATCCGCCGGGGTTTGGAGCACCGAGTAAACCAGCGGTGTTTCTCCGCGCGGCTTGGCGGTGTTGACGAGATTGAGCAGTTTGGCGCGATCGAGCTTGGCAATCGGCGCGACCAACTCAGTATCAGTGCAGGTCTCCTTCTGGCGGGAGCCGTAGCGGTTGCCGTAGAAGCGCAGCCCGACGTTAAAGTCGTCGGGGATTTTCGCCAGCACTTCGGCCAGCACCTTTCGCGCGGTCTCGATTCTGGTGCTGTTTCCGAGGCGATATTTCATCGAACCCGACAGGTCGAGAATGATCTCTAGGTTTTTGGTCGGCTTGGCCGTGCGATGAAGATCGTTGCGGACGTGCAACCCGCCGGTCATGCGCTCGGTGAGCTTTAAGCAGAGCGTGCTGCAACGCCCAGCGGCGTCCGTTCCGCGAACTTCCAACTGATGAGCCGTGCCGGAAGTCTCAGTAGTGGTCGTCACGGCCAGCCTGGTGTTCGAAATCTCGGTGAGCGCAATCGTGTCCGAGTCGAAATGTTCACTCAGCGTGGGCTCGGCCGGATCCGCTTTGAACGAAAGTTTGATGTCGCCCTTGTAGCCGTGGTTCGAAAGCAGTGTCAGTGGGTAGTTGTAGGTTTTCCCGGGAACCATGACCTGACTCTTGAGTTTCTCTTCAGTCGTAAGGATAAAATCGCCAATTTTGGCTGAGCACGGAAGACCATCGGGATCGAACGGCTGGGCCAGCTCGCGCGTTACGATCTGCCGGTATTCGGCACCCTCATGCTGGTCCGCGTCGAAGCCATCGTAAATCAGGAGACCCCGGCCGTGGTGAGCGTAGGCTTCCACGAAGCCGTTGTCGTGCTTAACGTTGGTGGTGAAGAGATGCCCGCACCAATGCGCGTCGTAGCGCGTGATGAGATTGGAGTCGCCGATTTCGTTCCAGTTCTCTTGCCCCCTAGGACTAGAGAGCCACGCCGGCACATCGAGGAATCCCGGATCACCCCCGTTCGGGTTTGCCATTCGATTCTCTTCCACGAAAATCAGCCGATCGCTCGGGGCGGCGTTCGCGCCTGCGTTGCCAGTGGCGAAGGGATAGGGGAGAAAACTGTAATCAGGTATATTGCGGGGTCCGCAGTTGTCCGAGTCCTGAATAATCAACTTGTGGCCGGCCGCAATCCACGCTGGTAACGCGCGCTTGAAATCATCGCTCACGCTCTCCTTGATGTCGCAGACTCGGGAGAGCACCACGGTATCGAACTCCGAAGCACGCAGCAAGTCGGTAGGTCGCACGTGCTCCGGGGTAATGACGACGAAGGTTAACCGATCGTAGATTGAGTAGTCTACGTGACCACGTTTGTCGGTCGCCTTGAACGTAGTAGGCGAGTACCTCTTGCCCTCGCCACGATGGCTTACGACCAAGACTTTTCGGCTTTCGACATGGGCCGGCTCGACTTTGACAACTGGTACCAGGGGCTCGCAATCGCAGCCCCTTGCACCAGCGGCGGGTGTTGGGGCTGGAGCAGCCGAGGGCCCGGGGGCGGCCCCGAATATCGCGTCAGGCGCGGACTCGCCCACGAGCGCCGCCAGATCCGGATGACGTTGAATCATCGGAACATAATCAGGCGCCTGGCCTTCGATGACTTTCACCTTGCGGAGCTCTACGTAGTCCTTGTGACCGTAATTCGAAAGAATCCGAAGCTTAACAAAACGCGTCTGAGTCGACGGCACGCTGATCGTCTGTTCGCCGGGTTCATTGCGCAAGGTGATCTCCCCTAGTTTGCCAAAACCGGTATCGACTCCGTCCATGGAGGCCCAGACCTCGACATCTTTAGCCCATTGCTCCTTCGGGGCGTATGTCTCGGCGGTCATGACTACCGCCGAGATCAGCGCGGGCTGATGAGCGAAGAAGGAAAAGACCAACTCCTGCGGAAAAACAATACTACTGCTGCACCAACCCGGCTTGATGATGGGGCGATCATCCAGAAGGTTCCAGCCGGTCCAGCTGGGGCTATAGGTCGAGGTCGCTTTTTCGAGGGTGCCTCCCATGGCATAAGCAATAAGGTCCTGACGTTTCGTCCCTGGCGTGGCGGTGGCGCCAGGCGATTCCTCAACCCCTGCATGCGAGGACGGAGCAAGAGTCGCCAAAAAAAAGAGCGCGACAACGCACCACCGTACAAGTTCGCGCCAATGCGAAATGGGCGCGGCGGGTGGGGTGCCTCTTTTCGTATTAATTCTCAGCGCTTTGCAATGCATCAGTTGCTGTTCTCATGATGCCGACATTTTCACCCCCGATCCATCGCGGGTGGCCGCGCGCTCGTTGTAAGAACCGCGCTGAGCAAAGTCAAGAGCGCGTTTGTGGCCGATTTCGCCGCTCGTTTGTTCCTGTTGACTCCGAAAGCTTTCACGAGTTGACGAGCGCATTCTGCTTTGACACACTCGCGCTGTGAAACACTTCGCTTTCTCCTTTTGTCTTGCTTGCACTTTCGGTTTTGCCCCGAACGCTTTCGGGGCTGAAACACCGCTTCCTTCCACGCCGGGAACGATCTGGCATTACCAGATGACACAGGAGTTCGGCGAAGGCGTTCATCCCAGCGATAAGTCGGTCAAGTTCGACGCGCAGGGGAAGCTTCATCTGCCGATCGACATTTACCTCGCAGGCAAACAGCGCGTCGGCGATGTCGATACCCTCAAGTACGACATGTATCGGCAAGGCGCGGTTTCCCTGACCGAGTTCCTCACTGTGGATGAAAAAGGCGTCACCGCCATCGCGCGCTCGATGGAAAATGGCGAGCCATCGCTCTGCGTGCCTCCGCAGAAAATCTTGAACTTTCCGCCACGCGCCGGAGAGAAGTGGAACTATAAGGGCAGTGTCGGTGACATGGAGACCGAGCAGGCATTCGAGATAGTTGGGCAGGAAAGTATGCAGGCGCCGGCGGGAAAGTTCGATGCTTTTCACCTGCGACTCACCCAAGTGGCGCCGACCCCGCCGAAAGTAGTCGAGGACCGCTGGTTTGCACCGAACATCGGTTACGTCAAAATCGTTACCACCATGACGCTGCCGAACGGCAACCTTCTCCAGCGCATTACACTCGAGCTGAGCGACGGTCCGAAGATTGGCGAGAAACCAGCCGCTGCGTCCGCGCCGTCAGCTTCGCCTGCGGAGAAGAAGTTGCTTCACGCCGCACTCGCGAAAGAATTAACGGCTGAGCCCACCACGAGCTTCACGCCGGATCTCAAGAAAATTTTCTGCCGCTGGCAGGGCGACGCGCTGAACAAGGGCGACAAAATCCACTGCGTTTGGATCGCCGAAGATGTCGGCGAAGTCGCGCCGCCAAATTATAAAGTGGATGAAACATCGATGACCGCCGATGGGCCGACGGCCGCGGGTACATTCATACTTTCGCGTCCTAACAAAGGTTGGCCGCTGGGGAAATATCGCGTCGAGTTGTACGCCGGCGATCAGCTCGCCGATACGCTGAAGTTCACCATCGCGGCGGCGAAATAAAAAGTGCGCTTCACACGTTTTGAAGGAAGCCACCGGCGAAGAAATCTCCACCCGCGCCACGACCGAGTACTTCAAGCCGCCGCAATCGTGGCTGGAAGAACAAAACAAGGGTCGCCAGCTCGGCTGGGATTAATCGGAATATAGGCTTCCAGTCCGCCACCGGACGGAGTCGTTGCTGCGAGCCTGTATGGCCGACGGGCGTCTCGCCTGTCGAACCCGGCGCGCTGCAAGGCTTGCCGGAATTCTTCCTTGCCGGCAAATAAATAATGAGCCGGCCAAGGAATGGCCCTCATACGAACAACTTATAACGTATGAAAACGAAATTTGCGGTTCTTACAGTGGCTCTCCTGTCTGTTTGCATGCTGATCCGGCCAAGCGCCATGGCGATCGGGTTCTCGATCGACGTGGGTGATCGGCCGTATTATACCTATGGTCCGAGCTATTGGGACGAGGGCTACGAATGGGTGTGGGTACCCGGGTATTGGGGGGAACACCATCACCGATGGATGCATGGGCATTATGAGCGCCGTGGCGAGTGGCATCGCGAACATGCCCGGGAGCATCACCACCATCATGACCACGATGGTGATGAACACTACCACGACCGCGATCACTAGAATAAGCCCGTAGCAAGCCTCGAATAAACCTGCCTCTGGAGCCGCTGGATACAGCCGTTCCCTGAGCATCAGGCAGGTTTACGCGCAAACGAGCAGATAAGGCGGCGAAGCCGCACTTCAAACAACATCGCCCGACGGAGCGGTCGATCCACCATCAGCAGCGCGCGACCGACGAGCCGAATGATTACGGAGCAATCGCGCGCAGATAGCGCTGTGCCGATCGGGCCACAGCGGCTTTCGCGTCCGATAAGACGTTTGCCTCCCACCATCCGCCGTAGATTTGCTCAAACGAAAACGGTTCGATCGCGTCGACAATGCGCGAGATGGCGGCCGGCCCAAGCGGAATCAGATTCGGGTAGCTTCGCATGAAGCTGATGTAACGGTGGTCGTGCACCACGGTAATGATGTCGCCGGTGAGTAAGGCGCCTTTGCCATTCGCGCCAGCGGGCCAGTGCAGCGCCGTGCCGCCTTCGAAATGTCCACCGCAATTGATCAGAGTGAGATCATCCCAGAGCGCCAGAGTTGGTCCGTCCCAAAATTGAATGCGTGGACTTTCGCGCATGACCCATTGTCGATCTTCGACATGCAAAAATATTTTGGCATCAAATTGCTCGCCCCATTCCACCATCGAGGAATAAAAATGTGGATGGGAAATGGCGACGGCGCGGATGCCGCCGCCCGCGTTTACCTCCGCCATGGTTTTGTCGTCTAGCAGTGTGATGCAGTCCCAGAGCAGATTTCCGCCGGGTAATTGCAAGAGTAATGCGCGCTGGCCAATGGCAAATTCCGGCTCGGTCCCGATGCCAAGAAGGTGCGGCGCTTCGTCTTCGAAGTGGTTGTGATGACCGGCGGCCAAGCGTTCGAGCGTGGTCCATTCCTGGCCGCCGTGCCTAACGAATTGCCGTTCATCTTCGCAAATCGGGCATCGTGGTGGCGGCTCCGCGGTTTCGCCAAACTGCGTTCCGCATTGCACGCAGATAAAGTTTTCCATTTACGACTCATGTTTGTAGCGGCGATGTCTGATCGTCGCAAACAATCGGTGGATCGAGCAGTCTCTTGTCCGCCAATGGACGGACTCGTCCCGTGGCGAGCTCGATGTTAAATTTGGCGGCGAAGCCGCATTTGTTTTAGCATCGCCCCCGAAAGCATTCGGGGCCGATCCACCATAGGAATTGCGTGACGGAGCGATTATCGATCTTAGCAATCGCGCTGCGGCCTTAATTCGACGTGGCGTTACAAATGATGATCCAAAGTATAAGTCCGAGTGACATAGTTCTTACTCCCGATGTCGAATGCTTCCCGCGCCGGTGATGTGTTTCTCGATTGTCGGCGGATTGCCGGAATAGTTAACTTTGCCCGCGCCGGTGATTGAAACTTTTAAAGTATCGCTCACTGCGATGTTCGCGTCGGCCGCGCCGGTCGTTGAAATCTCCGCGGTCTTTGTTTGCAGCGATTTCGCATTCAACGTGCTCGCGCCGGTCATATCAGCGAGCAATTCATCGACAGTTCCGTCGAGCGTGACGCGCGCTGCCCCGGTTGATTCGACGGCGAATTTCGCGCCGGAGAGTTGATTGGCGGTCAATCGGGTCGCGCCGGTGAGTTTTGCCGCAGAGCGGGTCGGACTCGAAACGACAATTTTGACGCCGTGCGTTGGCCGGATGCGATCGCGCGAATGCAGCCGAAGGCGATTGTCGATGTTACGACTGTCGATGTACGGGAGAAGGTTTTCGTCAGTCGTGATGCTTAACGCGGGCGCTCCGCTGCGCCATTCGATCTCGAATGCGCCGTTGGCCTCGATCTCGGAAAATCCGCTGATCGTTCGCTGATCGGTTGTGAGGTGGCCATTGCCTCGAATGCCTGGCCATCCGCAGCCAGTGACGAGAATGATGAACGTCGTGAGAACTGAAATCGTGATTCTATTCATGAATGTTTGCGCCTCTCCTGATTCGATGCAGCACATAGCCTTTTCGGATTCAAAAGAATCTCTACGGGCCCGAATAATTCACTGTTCCACGCTTTGTAATCAGGCTGCTTCTGCTTTGGCGGCGGCGCGGACAGCGTGGACGCGCACGCTGTCACGAGCACTACTTTCAGCAGAACGCGTTTCATGTGGCGCCACCGCGGTAATCAGCGGCCATTCGACTCGCTTATCGAGTTGACTTTAGAAATTAGCGCTCGCGAATGTCAAACTCGCTCTTCAAGGATCAGCCTTCGCGCGTGACCTCGCTGGCCTCCTTGTCTTCACGCAAACCGAGGAAAACCGGCTGACGCAATTTTCCGTCACGGGTCCACTCGGCGAATTTGATTTGCGCGACGAAAGCCGGATTTACCCAGTGCATTTTCCGCATCATCGAAGGCATGATGCCTTGCACCCATTGGCCGTTTTGCTTCGATGGAAGATCCGCAAACGGACAATCGTCGCGCGCTTCTTCCCGGAACTTCTTGTGCAACATCGACAATGATTTCGATGTGAAACCTGAACCGACTTTGCCAGCGAAGAGAAGGCGTTTGTCTTTGTAGTAACCAACTAGAATCGCGCCGAAATGTTTCCGCGATCCGCCCGGTGGCGTATAACCGCCAATGACGAACTCCTGCTCGTTCACGCATTTGAGTTTGATCCAGGCGCCGCTCCGCCGGCCCGGTTCATAAACGGAATCGCGCTGCTTGCCGATAATTCCCTCCAAGCCGCGGCGTTTCACTTCCGCGAGCAAGGCTTGCGCGTCCCCTCCAATTTCGCCAGAGAAACGAATTGGGTCGCCTGCATCCGCGCAAAGCTGTTCGAGAAATGTTTTCCGTTGCTCCAATGGCAGCGAGATCAAACTTTTGCCGTCGAGCTGAAGTAAATCGAAAACGTAGAAATAAATGGGCGATTTCTTTCCTTCTATCTCGCGCGCTTGCAAAAGTTGAAATGACGACCGGCCCTCTTCATCGAGCGCAACCACTTCGCCATCGATCACACATTCGGCCACGAGCAAATTTTTTACGGCAGCAACAATTTCCGGAAAGCGCGCGCCGAGGTCGTTTCCGTTCCGCGACACGAGTGAAACCTTATTGTCGATCTTGACCGCGATGGCGCGGATGCCATCGAACTTCAGCTCGTAAACCCAATCGCCGCTGGACGGCGGTTTCTCCAGCATGCGCGGTTTCATCGGCTCGATGAATCGCGCTTTGGCCGCGGCCAGGCCTTTTAGCTGCGAGCCGAACGAAGCCGACGCTTTTTTCCCCGCGCGCGGTTCATCGCCGCTTTGCTCGCGGACTTTTTTTTTATGAGACGCCGACCCTGGCTTTAAATCCGAGCGAGTTTCTGGCTGATCGCGATCCGATTCCCATTCGGCGTCTCGATCTTTCGCGATCTGTTTCATAGTGCGGCCGCTTTTGACCGATTGATCGTCGCGCTTTTTCGAAATTGGCTTTGCGCTCGATCCCGCTTTTAGAATCAGCCATTGATTTTTCTCTTCGTTGCCCCGAATCCGAATGAGCGCCCACTCGCCTTTGGCTTTTTTGCCTTCCAGAACGAGATGCAGCTTGCCGTCGCGCAGGGATCGAAGCGGCTGTTCACCGTAAACGTAGTAGGTCCCCCGGTCCCACACCATCACTGTACCGCCGCCGTAATTTCCCTGCGGAATCACGCCCTCGAAATTTTCGTACTCGATGGGATGATCTTCCACTTCCACGGCGAGATGTTTTTCACCCTGCTTCCAGGGCAATCCTTTCGGGATTGCCCACGACTTGAGAACACCGTCCATTTGCAGCCGAAAATCGTAATGCAAACGGCTGGCATCATGCTTTTGAATGACGAAACGCGATGCGCCGCGGACCTGTTTTGGTAATGGTTTGCCGCCTTTTGGTTCGGACGTGCGCGCAAAGTTGCGCTTCCGTTTGTACTGCGTCAATCCCATGAATCTTAATTTTAGCGACGGTCATAGACCGCCGCTACAGGATAAATGAAAATACGACCGCGCGAACTCTACGCTTCCGCCGGAAGCGGCTCGCCCACCAGGTAGCGCGTGAAGCGCCGGATAACAATGTTCTCGCCAAGCTCCGCGATTTTTGCGCTGAGGAGCTCTTTGATGGTTTGATCGGGATTTTTTATGAAACCCTGCTCGAGCAAACACACCGTGCTGTAAAACTTGTCGAGTTTCCCATCGACAATTTTATTCACCACGTTGGCGGGCTTGCCTTTGACCTGGCTCTCATAAATCGCCTTTTCGGCATCGATCATCTTCGCTGGCACTTCTTCCCGGCTCACATAAAGCGGGTGCGCCGCGGCGATGTGCAGGGTGATGTCTTTTACGAACTCGCGAAAATTTTCGTTCTTCGCGACAAAGTCGGTTTCGCAATTTACCTCCACCAGCACGCCCACCTTGCCTTGCAAGTGAATGTAAGAAGCCACGATGCCTTCCCTGGTTGCGCGCGAGGCCTTCCTGCTGGCGCTGGCGATGCCCTTCGTCCGCAAAATTGCCTCCGCCTTTCCGAGATCACCGCTGCTCTCCGCCAGAGCGCGCTTGCAATCCATCATGCCCGCGTTGGTCTTATCGCGAAGCTGTTTGACGAGTTGCGGGTCAATTTCCATCGGCGATTGAACGTTGAGGTTCGATGTTGAGTGTTGGACGTTGGGCGTCTCTCAAGCGGAAACGCCAGCCATCTCAACTTGCTCGCGAATTCGCGCTTCGCTGCTTGCGGAAACAATGGCATCGACCAGCTTTTGCAGAATCACGCGAATGGCCCGAATCGCATCATCGTTTCCCGCAATTGGATAATCGATCATTTCGGGATCGGCGTTGGTATCGACAATAGCGACAACTGGAATCCCGAGCCGCCGCGCCTCATTCACGGCATTTTGCTCGCGGATCGTGTCGATCACGACCATCGCATCGGGCAACTGCGACATCTCGATTATTCCATCGAGATTGCGCCGCAGCTTCGCGGCCTCGCGATTGAGAGCGGCCAATTCCTGCTTGCCCATTTTCTTGTACTCGGGCGATTGCTCGATCTCCTCAATGTACTTCAAGCGTCCAATACTCTTGCGGATGGTCGAGAGATTGGTGAGTGTGCCGCCGAGCCAGCGCTGATTAACATAAAATTGGCCGCAAGCCAGCGCCGCTTCCTTGACCGCTTCTTGCGCCTGCTTCTTACAGCCCACGAACAAAATCTTGCCACCGCGCCGCGTGACTTCTTGAAGAAATTCCGTCGCGCGATGCAACTGCTGAACGGTCTCGTCGAGGTTGATGATGTAGATCTGATTGCGCTGCTCAAAAATGAATGGCTTCATCTTTGGGTTCCAGCGCTTGGTCTGGTGTCCGAAATGCACGCCTGCCTCCAATAATTCAGGCACTAATTCTGTTGTATCTGCCATAGAAAAATCGCGCCGGCGAAATGCCGCAGCGGGACGGGGAAGATGCTACACAGCTACGGCAAAGGCAAACAGAATGTTAGAAGCAGAGGTCCAACCCGCCTTCGCCCGGGACGGCTACGCCGTGGCGAGCGCTGAACTCCGAAGGCTTTCGCGAGCAGGCTGTTCAACATCCAACATCGAATGACAAAGAGAGCATCGATCGGTGGCTTGCAAATCTGCGCTGTAGTGGCGGCTGTGTCAGCCGCTCTCGGTTAAGTCATCTAAGAGTTCCCGCTTCAAATTTCGTCGCGCTGATTTCTTGATTGCGCGCCGCTCCGCCGCGACCGCTTGCTATTCCGTTTGCCGGTGTCTGCGCGTGTGACTTTCAACCACGGATTACGCGGGATCTAAACGGATCGCTGACTTCTGACCTCTGATCTCTGTGCTCTGTGAATGATCGATAAACCAGCATTGCCGCGGCGATGTCTTCGACCGCCATGCCGAGCGATTTGAAAATAGTGGTTTCGTTTGCGTGCGGCGGAACTTTATCCGCCAATGCTTCGCCGAGCTCGACGTAAATTTTTGCGCCCGAAAGAATCACGTCGCCGGATTCTTTCATCGCGGCTTCGCGCGAATCGACGAACACGATGTTCGCCATCGCATTGTCGTCGAGCTCGCGCCAGTCAGGCCGGCACGCGCCAACCGCATTGACATGACAACCGGCTTTCAACCAGGTGCCGCATAAGACCGGCGTTTTCGAGCTTGTTGCTGTCACCACGACATCGGCTCCGCGCACCACCTCTTCTGCTGACATCGCCTTCGCACCGATTTCGTTTGCGAATCGTTCTGCGTGCGCCGTGGTTGGACTCCAGACCCGAATTTCTTCGAATCGCCTGACGAGTCGCAGCGCTTCGACGTGACTGCGCGCTTGCACGCCGCTCCCGAGAATCGCGAGGATTTTTGCGCCCGGTGATGCAAGAAGCTTTGTCGCTGTGGCCGAACCTGCCGCCGTGCGCATCTCCGTAATTAATCTTCCGTCCATCACCGCGAGCGGCGCGCCGGTTTGTGGATCGTTCAGAAGAATTGTCGCCATGTGCGTCGGCAAATTCGTTTCCGCGTTCGGCGGGTAGAACGTGACAATTTTCTGACCGAGTCCTTCCGGAGTTAGCGCCGGCATCATTCCATAAAACC
>WNFO01004220.1_pt1 | contig 12361 bp, 14 predicted proteins | sample 5400251 | NCBI WGS metagenome assembly WNFO01 (sample SAMN13153354, study PRJNA577476) | soil metagenome | isolation source: 100 cm saprolite under Madrone tree | place: USA:California | collected 2016-06-14
CGGCCAGCGCGCCGAGCCCGAAGAGAAACAGCAGCAGGAACTTCGTTTCCAGCTCCGAAGGCCGGCCGCCGAAGCGCCTGAAAAATCGCGGCGTCAGCCAAGGAAGGGCAAACGCCGCTGCCGCGAGCGCCCCGACGAAGAGCAGCGTTTTCGGCGTGAACGGTGCGAAGATCAGGCCCAGCGCGATCACCGTTCCCAGGTCGGTGATGAAGCAAGCGGCCAGAACCGTCTTTCCATAGTCGGTCGCGTTGAATCCGAATTCGATCATCACCGCGTACACGACCGCGACCGAGGTCGTTGACATCGCCACGCCTGCCAACCAGCTCGCTTCGACGCCCCAGCCTAGCCCCCAGCGCGCGGCCGCCGCGCAACCGAAAAACGGCGCGAAAAAACTGATCAAGCCTACCGCGGTCGCTTCCTTCCATTTGCGCCTGAATACCGCGGGATCCAGTTCCGCGCCTGCAAGGAAGGTGAGCACGATGGCGCCGGCACCGGCGAGGAACTTGATCCACGTCTGATCCGCTCCGAGGAACGCGGCACCGAGGGCGGCGCCGAGGACGAGCTGCGCCGCAGTGCCGACCAGGATCTCCGAGAGCGCGTTGGCTACCTTGATCCAGATCGAGAGCAGCGCCGCGAGCAGGGCAAGCCCGAGCCAGAGTGCAGCCAGACCCCAGGTTTCAGTCATTGAAGACCTCCGTTCCGCATGTCATCGGGCACGACGGAGGAGCTTGGAAGGAGCACCTGTGCCTACGCTCTCCGGCGTGTCACGTAGGCATCATCAGCCTTGCGGCGGTTAGAGGAGGTATGCCATCTCCCTGGAGCGCAGCCATGATAGCCGCTCGGACGGCACGCGTAAACGGCGCGCCGACGTTCAGGCAGCGCTCGATTTCGGCGGCTCCCAGCGTTGCGCGGCTTCGTCGTCGGAAATCCGCGCTTCGACCCAGCGCGCACCCTGCGGAGTTTCTTCTTTCTTCCAAAACGGCGCGCGGGTCTTGAGGTAGTCCATGATGAATTCGCAGGCCGCGAAGGCCTCGCCGCGGTGCGCGCCGGTGACCACGACGAGCACGATCTGGTCGGTGGGCTTCAGCTCGCCCACGCGGTGGACGACGAGCACGTCCGTCACGCCCCAGCGGCGCTTCGCTTCGGCGACGATCCTTTCCAGCGCCTTCTCGGTCATGCCCGGATAGTGCTCCAAGGTCATCCTCGTCACCGCGGTGCCGTCGTTGGCGTCGCGGCACAAGCCGATAAAGCTCGCCACCGCACCGATCTTCGGGTTGTCACGCCGGAGCGCGGCGATCTCGGCGCCCGCGTCGAAGTCCTTCGTCTGGATGCGCACCGGCATCTCAGCCTCCGGTCACCGGTGGGAAGAACGCGATTTCGTCGCCCGGCTTCACCGGCGTCGTCGGCTGCGCCATTTCCTGGTTGACGGCGACGCGCAACGCCTTTCCCTGGGCGAGCGCCGTCTGCCAGCTACCGCCGCGGGCCATGAGCAGCGTGCGCAACCCCGCGACGGTGGACGTCGCGGGCGAGATTTCGACGTCTTCCCTGGATTTGCCTAGCTGCTCGCGCAGGCTCGCCAGATAGAGAATCTTGACCTTCACCGATACAGCTCCGAATACGGCATGAAGTTCACCATGTCCCCCGCGCGGATAGGGTGCTCGGCCGGATTGTCGACCAGGCCGTCGGCCCACGCCGTGGACATCAGCACGGCGGAATCTTGCGTAGGATACAGATCGAGTCCTCCGCGCGCGTTCCATTTTACGCGCAGAAATTCGCGTCGGGGATCGGGCTCGGGCCAGTCGAAATCGGCGCGCACGGGAATCGCGTGCGCTTGCACGTCGGCGACGCCCTGCGTCTTGAGCAGAAACGGCCGGACGAATACGAGGAAAGTCACGAAACTTGAAACCGGATTTCCCGGCAGCCCGATGAAATTCGCCTTGCCCACTCGACCGAACGCGAGCGGTCGGCCCGGCTTCATGGCGATCTTCCACATGAGGAGCTCGCCTTCGGCTTCGACGGCGGGCTTGACGAAATCCGCCTCGCCCACCGAGACGCCGCCGCTCGTCACGATCACGTCGCACTCGGCGGCGGCGCGACGCAGCATTCCTCGAGTCGCTCGCAGCGAATCGGGAACGATCCCGTAATCGCGCGTCTCGCACCCGAAGGTGCCCGCAAGCCCGTTCAGGGTAAAGCGGTTCGAGTTGTAGATGCGCCCCGGCAGCAGCGGCTCTCCCGGCATGACGAGCTCGTCGCCGGTAAAAAATAACCCGAGACGCACGCGCCGTCGGACGGGAAGCGATGCAATGCCGACTGACGCGGCAAGCCCGGTGTCCTGCGGACGCAAGCGCATCCCCGCGGGAAGCACCTCCCCGCCCGCGCGAATATCGCTGCCGGTCATGCGGATCCATTCTCCGCGCTCAGGGATTTTCTTGACGACGACCTCCTCGCCCTCCTGGGTGCAGAACTCCTGCATCACGATGGCGTCGGCGCCCGCTGGAACCGGCGCACCGGTGAAGATCCGCGCCGCGGTTCCTGGAGCGAGCGGCTTCCCCGTGGAACCGGCCTGGATTTTCTGCGCGACTTTGAGCCGGGGTTCGGGCCCTTTCAGGTCGGCGAGACGCACCGCATAGCCGTCCATGGCGCTGTTGTCCATCGGCGGCACGTTCATCGTCGAGCGCTGGGCAGTCGCGAGCACCCGGCCGGTCGCGGAGAGGGTCGGCACCGTTTCAGTTTCGGCGACGGGGCGTGCACCGGCGAGAAGCCGCTCGAGCGCCTCGTCCACGTTGAGCAAGCCCTTGTTCATCTGAATCCGTTGTAGCTAAGAATGAAATTTCCGATGCCTTCGTGATCGTTGAGATCGAACTGTTGCAGTTTGGTTTCAAGCACGGTATCCGAGGCAATTGCCACGATGTGCTCATCCTCCGGGTGCAGCAGTGGTTTCCCGTTTTCCCGGCGCCAGATTTCGAGCTTGGGCAGAGGGTAGCGCTTGTGGCCCTCGACCAGCAGCAGGTCGCAGGGAGAGACGCGCTTGATCTGTTCCTCGAGCGAGGGCTCCGGCTCGCCGCGCAGCTCGTGCATGATGACCCAGCGTTTTTCGGATACGACGACCACCTCGTGGCAACCGGCCTCCCGGTGGCGATAGGAGTCCTTCCCGGGATGATCGACGTCGAAGCTGTGGTGTGCGTGCTTGATGAGCGAGACCTTCAGGCCGCGCTTCACGAAGCGCGGGATGAGCTGCTCGATCAACGTGGTCTTGCCGCTTCCCGACCATCCCGCGAATCCGAATATTTTCATCCCGAGCCGGGCCGGCGGAGCGTGCCGGCGAAAAATGGCATTGTATCAGGGCGTCATTCCCATGCGGATATAGCGAGGGAGACTGCTCACTTCGCGTTCGGGAAGAACAATTGCTCGCCGCCGATCTTGTAGTCGGCGATCGCCTTCTGGCCGTCGGGCGAGATGACCCAGTCGACGAAGGCCTGGCCCAAGTCTTTCTTGACATTCGGATGCTTCAGCGGATTCACGAGCATGATCCCGTACTGGTTGAAAAGCTGCTTGTCGCCTTCGACCGCGATGGCAAGATTTCCGCGGTTCTTGAACGAGATCCAGGTGCCGCGATCGGCCAGAATGTAGCCGTCCATTGCCGCTGCCGCGTTGAGCGCCGGACCCATGCCCTGCCCCGTGTCGCGGTACCACGGGCCTTTTTCCTTTTCGATGTCGATGTTCGCGATTTTCCACAGGGCGAGCTCGGCCATGTGCGTGCCGCTCCGGTCGCCGCGCGAAACGAACGGAGCGCCGGCGGTTTTGATTTTTCGCAGGGCTTCGAGGATGTCCTTGCCGCCGCGAATTTGCGCCGGATCGGACTGTGGGCCGATCAGCAAGAAGTCGTTGTACATGACCGGGAAGCGCTTCACGCCGTGGCCCTCGGCGAGGAATTTCTCCTCGGCCGATCGGGCGTGCACGAACACCACGTCCGCATCACCTCGGCGCGCGAGATCGAGCGCTTGCCCCGTGCCGAGTGCCACCACGCGCACTTGAATCCCCGTTTTCCTCTGAAACACCGGTAGGATGTGTCCGAACAGTCCCGACTGCTCGGTCGAGGTGGTCGAAGCAACGACGATGAACCGTTCCTGCGCGCCGGCGGGCGACGCGGCGATCCACGCCACGAGCAGCAGGAGTCTTCGGATCAAGTCCAAGGCAGCTCTCCCTTGATGAATGCAGCGGCTTGCGCCGACTGGGGTTTTGAAAAGAATTGCTCGACCGGCGCGCGCTCCACGAGCCGCCCCTGGTTGATGAACAGGATTTCGTCGCCGAGCCGGCGCGCCTGCCCGAGATTGTGCGTCGCCATCACCACCTTCGTGCCGGCGGCATCGAACGCTTTGATCACGGACTCGATCTCGCGCGTTGCGCTCGGGTCGAGGCTGGCTGTAGGTTCGTCTAGGAACAGCACTTCCGGATGCAGCGCCCAGGCCCGCGCGAGCGCGAGCCGCTGCTGCTCGCCACCCGATAGCACGCGAGCCGACCGGCGCGCGAGGTGCGAAAGCCCGACGCTTTCGAGCGATTCGCGCACCAGCGCCCCGCGCTGCGGCTCCGGGATTCCCGCGACCTTCAGCGCGTAGGCGACGTTGGCGTAGGCGGAGCGGCGCAGCATGACCGGCCGCTGGAACACCATGGCCTGCTTCCTCGGAGCGCCCGGGCGCTCGGGCGCGTTCCAGTCGATCTGACCCGAAGACGGTCTCAGCAGGCCGTGCATCAAGCGCATCAGGACGCTTTTTCCGGCGCCGTTCGCGCCCAGGATGATCGTGCTCGGCCCCGTCTCGATCTCGAGCGAAATCCGGTCTATGATGGTTCGGCCGCCGGCAGCGAACGACACGTCGGCAAGACGCAGCGGAAGGATCGGCCCGTTGCTCATCCGTAGCGCCGCTGCGCCAGCTCCCTGGTCAGATGGGCCGCTGCGTTCACGGCGATGACGATCGCAATCAGAATCATCCCCAACCCGAGGGCAAGCGGCAGGTCGCCCTTGCTGGTTTCGAGAGCGATGGTGGTGGTCATCACGCGCGTGACCCCGTCGATGTTTCCGCCGACGATCATCACCGCGCCGACTTCGGCCGCGGCGCGCCCGAATCCGGCGAGGATCGTGGTCAACAGCGAGAACCGCGTGTCCCAGAGCAGCGTCAGCGCCGCACTCATGCGGCCCGCGCCGAGCGAGCGCAGCTGCTCCTCGTATTCGCGCCAGGCGTCCTCGATTGCCTGGCGCGAGAGTGCGGCGACGATCGGCAGGATCAGGATCGATTGGGCAAAGACCATCGCCGCTGGCGTGAAAAGAATTCCGAACGCGCCGAGAGGACCTGCGCGCGAAAGCAAAAGGTATACGAGCAGTCCCACCACGACCGGGGGCAGGCCCATGAGCGCGTTCAGCACCACGATCACCGCCTGCCGGCCGGGAAAGCGGCTTACGGCGATCGCGGCGCCGAGCGGCAAGCCCAGCAACGCAGCGATCGCGACCGCTGACAGGCTCACGCGCAGGCTGAGAAGAACGATCTCGACCAGCCTGGAGTCGAGGCCGACCAGCAGCGCGAGCGCGGCGCTCAGAGCTTCCGACATGATCGGCTCATGATTGACTCTTCCTTCTATCAGTGCTTATCGATGTTTACGAGATTGACCCGCGCACCCAACCACACGAGTATGGTGCCCACAACCATGCCTACTAAATAACCGTACGGCAGCCCGACCGCTATTAATCCTACGAGCGCGGCGATGGGAAAGTCCAAGCGCGAATCAGCCGTGTCACGGATGAGCCAGATCAGCGAGAGAGCCTCGAAGAGGAGCAGCACGCCCAGTATGGGCAATGGAAACGCCCGTGCTATGTGATCGAACCCTGACCCGAAGAGAAGCCCCAGCGCGACGAAAATTACGCCGTAAATGATGACCGACCCGCCGGTACGGCCGCCAAATGCGTAGTGGCCGGCCATGCCACCGGAGCCATGGCACGTCGGTATGCCGCCCAGCCATGGACTGATCAGATTCATGGCGGCGTACGTGAGACCAATTTTGCGGATGGTCAGGTTGCGCTCGGGAAAGAGATCGTGCGCCAGCTGGCGCGTGGCAAGAACAGAGTTGCCGAGCGACAGGGGGATCTGCGGCAGTGCCAGCAGCACAAACCCGGTAGCTATGTCCGACAGTTGCGGTACATGAGGAGAAGGCAGGTGCAATCCCACGCTTGCTGCCAGTGAGCTTGGGTCGAGTCTGTACGCCGCGATTGCGAGTCCAAGAGCGACCACTGGCAAAGCGGCCGGCAGCCGGCGATTCCCCAAGAGGAGCACGACGATGACAAAGGCGAGGCCGGCTAGGAGGTAACCCGTCATGCTCTCCGCGCGGACATAGTTCTGCAAGGAGATCGAAGCGAGTTGCAGACCCAGCCCGAACTGGATGCCGCGCACCACGCTTTTGGGAACGACGCGCGCCAGCCACGTGAGCGCGCCCGATAACGCGAGTATCAGCATCGTGAGGCCGATTGCGATTCCCGCGCCGTACAGAATCTCTGGCGCAGTCTGTTGGGCAATAACAATGGCGGCCATGGCCTTGAGGGGCTGGACGGGCATCGGCATTCGGTACGCGAGGCCGGTCAGGATTTGCATGGCGCCGAACATGATGAGCACGCTTGCGCCGTCGAGATGGGATGCGAGAGCAACGCCAATGATGAGCGGCACGTCCGTACCCATGTCACCGAACGCACCCGACAGTTCATTGCGATCGAAGCGGATCGCGGGGCGGGTACTGGGAAACGCCGGTTCTTGACGCGAGGCTAGGAAGCGCTTCATGACCTTCTGATCTCGTAATATTCAGTGGTATATAACGCTGCCGCGAATTCTAATCGAGACCCGTGTCGAACGCAAAGTTACCTGGCGCGACGCGCCGGCGCGATGAGCCGGGAGAGCCGCTTGAGCTCCGGCGCGACCGAGCGCGCCGCTCTGGATTCCATTGCGCGATACCGGCGAAGGACTTCCTCTCCCAATTTCGTGACGCGCGCCCCGCCCCCGCCTTCGCCGCCGGTGAGCGTCTCGACGAGCGGCCGACGGAACGCCGAGTTCATCGCCTCGACCAGCAGCCAGGCGCGCCGGTACGACATCTTCATCTCGCGCGCAGCCGCCGAGATCGACCCGGTGCGGGCGATGGCACCCAGCAAGTCGGCCCTCCCCGGACCGATCGCCACGACTGCGCCGATGAGAATGCGAATTTTCGGAACGAGCGCTCGGGACATGGGGTTGAAGAAATCGACACCGTTTGCTCAAGAAACGCAGTCCCAGTATAGTTCAACACTCGGGGATCGCAGACTCCCTTGTCAGACGGTGTCCAGTCCAAGCGCTGCGCAAAGTCACACCTTCGAGGGCAGCTATGGACACCGCCAAATCCGCGATACCGAATCAACCCCCCGCGCCCGTCAGCATGGGCGAGGCCCTTCGCTACTGGCTGAAGCTCGGCTTCATCAGTTTCGGCGGTCCAACCGGGCAGATCGCGATCATGCACCAGGATCTGGTCGAGCGGAAACGCTGGATCTCCGAGAAGCGATTCCTGCACGCGCTCAACTACTGCATGGTGCTGCCGGGGCCGGAAGCCCAGCAACTCGCCACGTATATCGGCTGGATGATGCATCGGACTTGGGGCGGGGTGATTTCCGGCGGCCTTTTCGTATTGCCCTCCCTGTTCATCCTGATCGCGTTGACATGGATCTACCTTGCGTTCGGCAACGTCCCGCTGGTGTCCGGGCTGTTCTACGGCATCAAGCCGGCGGTCACGGCGATCGTTCTGTTCGCCGCGTACCGTATCGGCTCGCGCGCACTCAAGAATGCGGCGCTGTGGGCCATCAGCTTCGCGGCGTTCGTGGCGATCTTTGCGTTCAACGTACCGTTTCCCTACATCGTCCTCGGCGCGGGAATCATCGGCTACGTCGGCGGGCGCGTTGCTCCGAACAAGTTCATGACCGGGGACCCTGGCGCCGCGCAGAAACGATATGGCGCGGCGCTGATCGACGACGACACGCCGACGCCGGCGCACGCGCTGTTCCGCTGGGCGCATTTTGCCTTCGTCCTCGCGATTTTCCTCGCGATCTGGACCGCAGCGCTCGGTACGCTCGTCGCGTTATTCGGGTGGGACAGCGCGCTCGCGCAAATGGGATGGTTCTTCACCAAGGCGGCGCTCCTCACTTTCGGCGGCGCCTACGCGGTGCTGCCCTACGTCTACCAGGGCGCGGTCGAGCACTACCAGTGGCTGACCCCGACGCAAATGATCGACGGGCTCGCGCTGGGAGAAACGACCCCGGGCCCGCTCATCATGGTGGTCGCCTTCGTCGGTTTTGTCGGTGCCTGGACGAAGGCGGCGCTCGGTCCCGAGGCGCTGGCGCTCGCCGGGTGCACAGGCGCGGCGGTGGCGACCTTCTTCACCTTTCTCCCCTCGTTCCTGTTCATTCTCCTCGGCGGTCCGCTGGTGGAATCCACGCACGGCAATCTGCAATTCACCGCCCCGCTCACCGGGATCACGGCCGCGGTGGTCGGGGTGATTCTCAACCTCGCAGTGTTCTTCGCCTGGCACGTGTTCTGGCCGGAAGGGTTCTCGGGCCGGTTCGAGTGGTTTTCCCTGCTCGTCGGCCTCGCGGCGATCATTGCGCTGTGGCGCTACAAGAGCGGGATGATTCCGGTGATCCTCGGCTGCGGTGCGTCCGGACTGGTCTACCGGCTCATTCCGGGCTGAACGCGAGCGCCGCCGCAAAATAGAAAAGGGCGCCGCGGCGCCCGTTTTCCTTCCGTTCTGCGCTGCTATTTCTTCCCCCCCATTGAGGCCGGCCCTCGGATTCCCTTGTTCTTGCGATAGTTGGCTACCGCCTTGTCCTGGTACTTGCCCAGCAACTCAGCCTCCTTCTTCGCCGCTTCGTCCGCTTTCGCCTTGGCTTCCGCGGCCTTGGCCGCATCGGCCGGAGCAGCGGGCAGCTTCGCCCAGACTGCGCCTGCAGTCGCTGCCATCGCGATGCTCATCATCAGAATGCGAAAATTCATGGCGTCCCCCTCAATGCTGAGCCTGCGGCGCGCCGGGCTGGCCCATCGCCGTCCCCGCCTTCACCTTCCCGGACTTCACATCGTTGTACCAGTACTCGTGGTGTTCCCTCGCCCAGGTTTCATCGACGTATCCGTTGCGCATCGACTCGTACGCTCCGTCCAGGCCGATCGTGCCGAGGTAGATATGGCCCAGGGAAATGGCCAGCACCGCGCCGCCCGAAACCATGTGCACGACGTTCGCCTCGATCATGACGGCGCGTACCTGGTCGAAATTCGGGAACAGCAGCACCAGACCCGACGCACTCACGATCAGGCTCAACACCACCACGCCGATCCAGAACCAGACCTTCTCGCCAGCGTTGAACCTGCCGGACGGAACGTGCTCGCCGGAGATCATTCCGCCCAGGTTCGCGAACCACTTGATATCGTAGAGGCGCGGGAGGTTATCCTTGAGGAAGATGACGATAAGCATCAGCAGGCTCACGACGAACACCGGCCCGACGAAATTGTGCAAATGCTTCGAGAGCTGCGCGAGCCAGGCGAACAGCGTATAGCCGATCACCGGCAGCAGCACATATTTCCCCAGCATCAGGACGAGGCCGCTGGTGCCGAGAATGACAAAGCTGATCGCGACCACCCAGTGCGTGTAGCGCTCGAACGGGGTGAAGCGCTCGATCAGCCGGCCGCTAGGCTCGCCGTGGACCTTGATGCTGCCGCGCCACTTGTAGAACGCCCCGATGACGACCACGACGGCGGCGATCAGCCAGCCGGCGATGGGCGTGATCCAGCCGTTCTTCAGCTGTCTCCAGGTCTCCCCGTAGGTCTGGACCAGCACGCCTGTCTCGCGGCCCTTGATCGAGGTGTACTCTTCCTTCCCTGAGCGCACCTCGCGCCACACGGGGGCGTTGTTGTAGGGCTGCGACTGCGCGCGCTGCTGCTGGGTTTCCGGCTGCTGCGCCGTTCCGGCGATCGGCAGGAGCAGCAAAAGCGCGAGCGTCGTGCACCCAAAACCCGCGGCCGGTTTCATGAGCGGTCCTCCTTATTCGACGCGGGTGTATTCGTTCTGCGCGAGGTTGCGGGCCTTGAGGGCGCGTTCCCAGCTCGTTTTGTCGCCCTTGTCCCACTTGGAGCCGGGGTAGGGGTTTACGCCCGGATCGTTCTCCCAGGGTTTGGTATCGGGCTTGCCTTGGTACTTGCCCTGCTTGTAAACGGTCACCTGATCCCGCTCGCCGCAGGCGCTGATGCCGACGGCAAGCAAGACGGCGGCGCCCGCGAGCATGAGCCTGTGGGCTGTCGTCATGACTTCGCTCCCGCCGGAGCGGCCTTGGGCTGGTCGGGCTTGCCGTAGGCGGTGCCCCAGCCCCAGACTTCCGAGCCTTTGCCGCGCTTGAACACTCGCTGGCGATAAATGTCGGCGATCACGTCTCCGTCCCCGCCCAGGAGCGCCTTGGTCGAGCACATCTCGGCGCAGGCCGGGAGTTTGCCTTGCGCGAGCCGGTTCGACCCATACTTCGCGAATTCTTCCTTCGAAAGGTCTTTTTCCGGACCCCCGGCGCAGAAGGTGCACTTGTCCATCTTGCCGCGCAGGCCGAAGGCTCCGGCCTGGGGAAACTGCGGCGCCCCAAACGGACAGGCGTAAAAGCAGTAGCCGCAGCCGATGCACAGGTCCTTGTCGTGAAGCACCACGCCCTCGTCGGTGCGGTAGAAGCAGTCCACCGGGCACACCGCCATGCACGGCGCGTCCGAGCAGTGCATGCAGGCGACCGAGATCGACTTCTCGGCGCCCACGACGCCGTCGTTGATGGTCACGACGCGGCGGCGGTTGACCCCCCAGGGAACCTCGTTCTCGTTCTTGCAGGCGGTCACGCAGCCGTTGCACTCGATGCAGCGCTCGGCGTCGCACAGGAATTTCATTCTCGCCATGGTTGTCTCCTCTTTTCCCCGCTATGCCGGCTCGATCTGGCAGACTGTGGTTTTTGTTTCCTGCATCATGGTCACGCGGTCGTAGCCGTAGGTCGTCGCGGTGTTGACCGCCTCGCCGCGCACGATCGGCGCAGCGCCATCCGGGTAGTACGGCAGCATGTCCTTGCCCTGCCACCAGCCCGAGAAATGGAACGGGATGAAGGCATGGTCGGGCCCGACGCCTTCAGTGAACTTCGCAGTGACCTTGATCCGCGCGCCTGTCGGCGTCTTGACCCACACCTGCTCGCCGTTGCGGATTTTGCGTTCGGCGGCGGTCTTCGGGTTGATCTCGACGAAGTTCTCCTGCATCAGCTCGGCGAGCCACGGGTTGGAGCGAGTCTCCTCGCCGCCGCCCTCGTACTCGACCAGCCGGCCGCTCGTGAGAATGATCGGGAAGTCCTTGCCGATGTTCTTGTACTTCTCCTGCACCGACTTGAACAGCGTCGGCAGCCGCCAGAAAACTTTCACGTCGTCGTGGGTCGGGTACTTGTCGACGAGATCCGCGCGGATGCCGTAGAGCGGCTCGCGGTGCTGCGGGATGCCGTCGGGGAAGTTCCACACGATCGCCCTCGCCTTGGCGTTGCCGAAGGGATGGCACCCGTGGTTCTTCATGGTCACACGGATGATGCCGCCGGAGAGATCGGTCGCCCACGTCTTGCCTTCGGCCTCCTTCTTCTCCTCGTCGGTCAACTCATCCCACCAGCCCAGCTTTTTCAGCAGCACGTGATCGAACTGCGGGTGGCCAGTGGTGATGTCCGAGCCCTTGGGGTGCGAGCCGTCCTCGGCGAGCAGGTTCACCCCGTCCTTTTCCATGCCGAAGATCGCGCGGAAGTCGCCGCCGCCGTCCATGACATGCTTGGAGGTGTCGTAGAGGTTGGGCGAGCCCGGGTGCTTGAGCGCCGGCGTGCCGTAGCACGGCCATGGCAGCCCGAAGTAGTCGCCGGTCAGGTCGTAGCCGGTCTTCTCGTCCTTGCCGCCCCTGGCGCGCAGCGTCTTCACGTCGAAGACTTCCATGTTGCGCATGTGCGCCTGCAGGCGCTGCGGCGACTGTCCGGTGTAGCCGATCGTCCACGCGCCACGGTTGATCTCGTTCGCGAGCGTGTCCTCCATCGAAGGCTCGTCGTAACCGCCCTTCGTCTTGAGGACGCGCAGGTTCTGCTTGCCGTCCTTCCTGCCGAGGAACTGATCTTCGAACCCAAGCTTCTTCGCGAAAGCCAGCATGATCGCCTGGTCGGAGCGCGACTCGAACAGCGGATCGATCACCTTCTCGCGCCACTGGAGGGAGCGGTTGGAAGCCGTGCATGATCCCTCGGTTTCGAACTGCGTCGCGGCCGGCAGCAGATACACGCCGC
>WNFO01019795.1_pt1 | contig 12360 bp, 13 predicted proteins | sample 5400251 | NCBI WGS metagenome assembly WNFO01 (sample SAMN13153354, study PRJNA577476) | soil metagenome | isolation source: 100 cm saprolite under Madrone tree | place: USA:California | collected 2016-06-14
AAAGCAGTGATTGCCCGCTGGATCGCGGCAATATATTCGGCAAGAACCGGGGCGCTGCATTCCCGCCACAAGGAAGCCTCGCATCCCAAGCCGTTAATGCGACCCGATCATTGGCCTTCGCCAATTCGTGGATTGAATTTGCCCGGAGCCCGTTCGGACGGGTCCAAACGAGTCAGCAGGTGGTCAAGATCAAGCTCAGTTTACTGAAGAAGCTCCGGCGGTTTTTGAGAGAAGTTCTTTATAATGACTGGCAATGAAACGCCTATGTAGATCGCAAGATAATCATTTCGATTCTGAAGACACCCTGTCGCGACCCCACCAGCGGCTAAAGTGACAAGCCCCTGAATTATCCAAAACAACTTTGTCCGGTAGTAGGCTGGAATCCTACCTCTCTGAATATGTCTGAGGCATCTGAGCAGTTCAACGACCGCACTTCCCAAGCAACCATACAAAAACGTCCACCATCCATCCGCCATTGGTCTTCTCAAGAACACGGCTGGTTATCCTCGTCCGCTAAATAAATGCGAATCCTTTCCAAAAAGCGAATCAAGGGAGATTGCGATACGACTGACGCTCTGGCAATCACGGAGGTTAGGAATCCGAATGAACCAAGTCCAAGCAGAAAGGCTATCCCTAGTTGAACGCCATGAAGCGGCCCAGTCTGGCGAGCCGTAATCAGGAGACCGAGACTGCAAAGTGCAAAAATTCCTGAAAACAAAAGTTGGAAACTCCATGCGGTTGGAGCCTTTGAACTGTCATTTTTTCGTTTAATAATGTCGGACAATTTCTCACCGCTATCCGGTACTCTGGGCACTTTTACTTCTAGTGGATCGCACATACAAGCCTGCTGATAGTGTACGCTGTTTGCAACAAGAATTTTCTTGCCCCGGAAGCGTTCTTCCCACCTGTCCTCATCGTATGGGCAAGCAACGTCGTCCCAAATCGTACTCCATTCGTTCATGGGTTTACTCCTTTCTTTGTGACCAAAAGAGACGAATCCGGAGATTTCAATTTGGCAAGTTTCTTGTTCAGTCGGTCGAATTGCTCCCTAAAATCATCCAAGTCGGATTCTGTCAGTTGCACCAGGATTTCTTTACTCTCATCGGTTCCAGAGCTGTGCGTTACAAGGCAAAGCGTGATGATCGGAAAACTGGAAACGATCTCGTTGGCATCCGCATTGTAAACAGGACGTAAATCACAGTACGCCCGAAAGCTACTCAGATGTGGCAGCGGCCCAGTCTCCAAGCCTCGCAATTTTGTGGAAAAATCGAAGAGGGGAAAATTGGAAAAGAGCTGAACAAGTAACTCCTTCTTGTCTCGAATCCGCTCGATGATTTTTTTGGCTTGGTCTCCACGTTTGGTTTCTAGGGCCTTTTTGGTAAACCTCTCCAACTCCCCCTGGACCAATTCCGCACTTTTCTTGTACTTGGCTCGTTGTTTCTGAACGTAGTTGACGAAAGTGCAGACCTTCGCTGCTGCCTCATCCGTGATTTTGAGCAGGTTTGCGACTTTCAAGAACAACTCAGATCTTGGCCTAAACTCGCTGGAGTCAAGAATATCTCGAAGACGGGAGATTTGCTCTGAGGAGAGCCCCGATAGGACTTCCAAATCGTCCATAGCCTCATCTGGCAAGAAAAGCCAATGAGACAATTCCTTATCGGATTCTGTTTTTGTCTGCATGCTACGTGGTAGGTTGGCCAAAGCAGTCCGGGGACTACCACTTCGGCATCGATTATCAGGGCCTTTACCCCAGACCTGTAACTTTATGCTACTGAGCAATCAAAGGAATATCAACTAATCCGCAAAAAATCTAGATTGTCGAGTCGGCATTGTAAATGGCGGTGCTTTCGGAAAACCCGCGTGCGACAATAAGCGGAGAGGGCGGGATTCGAACCCGCGGTGAGGTTTGACCCCCACACGGCATTTCCAGTGCCGCACCTTCGGCCGCTCGGTCACCTCTCCGGAAGAAAATTCGAAATTCGAAAACCGAAATCCGAAACAAATTCCAAATCTCGTTACTCTTTAGCCGTTTGCAGTAGTCAACACTATAAGGAAGCCAGGAAAGCAGGAAAAGTCAAAACTGCATTCTTCCTGCTTTCCTGCATTCCTTATTGTCTTGTCTTGGTGTCGTCTCCATTCGGCTAAAGAGATACAAAAACCTCAAATTCCAAATCTCAAATTCGCAAATTCCAAATTCCGATCCCCAAGATCAAGAATTCGAAAATGGATAAATTCGGTTTTCCCTTGGCCAGATTCTAGCAGGTTTTCCGGGACTCGGAAAGTTATCGTCGCTTTTGGTAAGATGAGCCACCGAGGTCACCAGAAGCACAAGAAAACTCTGTGCTCTCCGTGTCCTCTGTGGCCAATTCCTCTCCGAGGTGTTGCCGTGACTGTCACGAACTATCCAGACGCCGAAACGCCGAGAAGACATTTTTGGCTCTTGAATTTCTCTGTGTCTCTGTGGCTCTGTGGTTCAATTCTCTCCGAATCTCGGGCCGATGCTCTGGCCAAGCTCAAGCCTGACAAGCTCGAAGCCGCGCATCAGGCGATTCAAGAGCTTCGAGCCGAGTGGAAACCGGTTCCTCGCCAAAGTCCCTACCGCGAATATCGGGCTAACTTGCACGTCCACTCCTCACTTTCTCATGACAGTCGCGGAACGATCGAGGAAATCGTGACGGCCGCCAAAGCGGTGGGCACTTCCATTTTGATGTTCACGGAGCATCCGTCCGAAAAGAGCGATTATTTCAAAGACGGTCACCGCGGAATGAAGGACGGCGTGCTGATGATTCCCGGCGCCGAAACGGGGGGCTTCCTGGTTTTTCCTTCATTTGGGCGAGCGGGGGGTGTGAACCTCCCGGTCTTGGGCCCGGTTTATCGGGATGGGCTTGCCCAGGAGTTTGCCGATCTCGTTCGTGGCCGCGAAGGTTTGATTTTTCTCTCCCACCTGGAAGAGCGCATGGATTGGGACATTCGCCATCTCACCGGCACTGAAGTTTACAATATCCATGCCGATTTCAAGGATGAGAAGAATCTGCAAAAGGCGATGCGAAACCCGCTCTGGATCTTGCAAGCGGCCGAGCTGTTTCGAAAGTATCCGCAAGAATCGTTTTCCGCGCTCCAGGATTATCCGGCCGATTATTTGAAAAAGTGGGACCAGCTCTGTCACCAAGCGCCCTACACCGGAATCGCCGCCAACGATGCCCACCAAAACGTCGGCCTTGTGGTCCGGCTGATCGAGGGAGGCAAAGCCCGTTTCGAGGACGCCTTGGGTACAAGCTTGTTCGAGCTGGATACGGCGACCATTCCCTTTTTGCGGCCCCTGATCGCGGACAAGAGGCCGGGCGATGTCGTGTTTCAGATCCGACTGGACCCCTACGAAAACAGTCTGCGGCACGTGGGCACGCATCTGCTGATGCCGGAATTGACGGAGAAATCGGTTTGGAATGCGCTCGAATCGGGCCGGGCGTTCGTCGCCTTCGATTGGCTCGCCGACTCGACGGGCTTTGACTTCGCGGCGCTCTCAGGCAATCATCGATTGGAAATGGGGAGCAAATGCGTCCTTGCCAAAGACCTGAAGCTTCAAGGTCAGGCCCCGCTCTCCGGCAAATGGAAGCTGATTCGCGACGGCCGGGTGATTCTTGAGACCAGCTGCCGAAAGCTGGAGACCGCGGTTTCCGAGCCGGGAAATTATCGTGTTGAAGTCTGGCTCACCATCGCCGGCGAAGACATGATTTGGATTCTGTCGAATCCAATTTACGTGCGCGATAAAGTCCGTTAGGATTTGCCCATGCCGCTGTCACAGGGATATTACGAGTCTCAAGAAGATCCAGAAATATTGGAATGGTGGTCGTTGACGCCGGCGCAGCGGTTCGAGGAATCTCAGAAGCTGTGGGCCACCTTCCTGGCCTTGGGAGGCTCCCTTGACCCCGAGCCCGATTGGCAAAGTCCTTTCTACTTTCCGGAAACATCGGGTTCGCGCTCTGCTCATGGGAGGTCAAGCGTGTATTCTGTACGGCGCCGCCGAGTTCAGCCGCGACGTGGACGTCGCCGTCGCCGCCAATGACGGGAATCTCAACCTTCTACGCCGAGCCTTGACGGAGTAACGCGTCATCCCCTTCAAAGTCTTGAACGGTTCCCGATAATAGCTCAGGGCCTCACGATCCGCGTGGCAACGAGAAATACAGAAGGAGGAAATTGATGTCCCGGACAGCATTTCATTTCTTAGCCGCAGTCGGCTTGTCGATCGGCTGTTGGTACTGTGTGTCATCGGCTACCGACGACAAGGGGAACGAAGGCTTTCAAGACCTATTTAACGGCAAGGACATGGTCGGCTGGAACATGTTCTTGCCCAAAAACCAGGACACGAATGGAACTTGGTCCGTCAAGGACGGCGAGATCGTCTGCACCGGCCACCCCAACGGCTACTTCTATACCGAGAAACCGTACAAGAACTACGTCATTCGTTACGATTGGAAATACATCAAGGCGGAAGAGGGCAAGAAGAGTTCCTACAACAGCGGCCTCTTAGTCCACATCCAGGGACCCAACAAGGTTTGGCCGAAATGCGTCGAAGTCCAAGGCGCCAACAAGAACCATGCCTTTCTCTACTTTCTCGAGTGCAAGAAAATTGAATCGAAATACGACCAAGAACTTAAAGACAAAGTCACCAAGCCCATCGGCGAATGGAACACCACCGAAGCGACTTGCAAAGACGACGGCTCCATCGTCGCCAAGATCAACGGCACCGAAGTCAGCTCGGGAAAGGGCGACCTGACCGAAGGCAAGATCGGCTTCCAATCCGAAGGCGCGGAAATTCATTTCAAGAATATCAAGATTAAGGAGTTGAAGTAGGAATCTGTGGTCGGGGATCGCAAATCGAGGATCATTTGGAACCCAGATTACTCGATTACGAGTTCTTCGGACGCTTCTTTCTTTGACCACGAGCGGGAGGTTGTGGATTGCGCTTGGCTTCCAGCGCTCGCCGTAAGACGGGCAGCATGGCCCGGTCTTTCTCTCGAGCTAACTTCTCCTTGATTTCAATGGTCTTGTCTAGATTCAGCACTCTTACATGGAGGTCTTTGGCCACTTCCATTTCGGTTGTGTGTTTCAATAACTCGTCATATCCCAAATCATCGCCAATGGTGCCAAGGACATCTAAGGGTCCTTTTGAAGTGGCCAGCAACAAGTGACCCGAAATATCCAGAAAGGGCAAGGTTGGTCGAATCTTCCGATCGGTACGCTCGCGAGAATGAGCATCGAGAGATTCCAGCGCTTGCAAAAATCGCTCTAGATTTTGGGAATCCCGCGAATGAACCAGATCCAGATCCAGAGTGACAATCGGCGCCCCATGCAGCATGGCTGAGAGGCCGCCGACAACAATAAAGTCCACCTTGTGATCAACCAGCGTCCGCAAAATAGCTTGATAATCAGCGGCCGCGGACGGCATTCCGCATCTCCTGGATGGATTGAGCACTTTGCTGAGCAATTTGTAATCGCTCCGCCGGTGTGAAGGAAAGCATCCAGCGAATCAGAGTCATGTCAACGCCGTCCTCGCTGTAAGCACGATTTTGATTACGAGGACAGCTTGAACTGCTGACTTTGCGACCTCCGGATAGGTTAGGTCGGTTTCTTTGGTGCTTGGATTTCATTATCCCTCCGCTGAATCCCTCTGACCATGATACCAATAACCGCAGGGTCAAGGGACATTGGTTCAGGTTTCTTGAAACCTGCCTCACAAGTTCAGAGTACAATTCAATACATCGCAGCCCTCCGACCTTCCGCTTGATCTTCCAGGAGACGCACGTCATGCGATCCTTCCGATATTTGCTTACCGGTTTAGTCCTGAGTGTTCTCGTCCATGTCAGCCGAGCCGACAATCCTCCCGATCCGCTGCGTCTCGTTCCGAATGAGGCCGATTTGTTTTTGAAGATCGAGCGGCCGCGGAGGCTCATCGAAACGGGGCTGAATCTCGATGCATTCAAGCAACTGCGCGAGCTGGAAGCAGTTCAAGAAGTTTATGACTCGACCAACTTCCGTCGGCTCTATCAGCTCGTGGGTTATTACGAAAAAGAGCTGGGAACTAGCTGGCCTGAAATTCTGGACAAGATCGCGGGAGGCGGCATCGTTTTGTCAGCCAAGGTGGGACCGGACCCAGCTCCGGTCTTAGCGGTCATTCAAGGAACCGACGCAGAGTTCTTGCAACGATTCCTCAAGGTTTCTCTCGACATTATCGGGCAAGAGCTCGCCCGCCAAGGCGCCAAGCAAGAGTTGGTCCGCGGAAAATATTCTCATCAGCAACAAAGAAGACGCGCTCAAGCGAGGTCTCGATCTCTATAAGGCCGAAGAAGTAGGTCCGGCGAGCCGAGCCGGACTCACGAAGACAAGTGCCGCTCGGCTCGCGGCACCTACCACAGGTGAAGGAAAGAAAAGTTTGGCCCAATCCGCGCTCGTCGCCGACGCCCGCCGATTGCTGCCCAAAGATCCGCTGGCTTGGGTCTGGTTCAACTTGGATGTCGCACATGGGGCGCCTCAGGCGAAAGATATCTTCAAACGGCCGCGAAACGACGCCATCTTGACCGTGCTTTTCGGCGGCCTGCTGGACGTGATCGGTCGAGCGCCGTTTGTCTCTGCCGCCCTCGCTCTGGAGAATGACCAACTGTTGGCGACGGTCCGTCTGCCTCGCGGTCTGGAAGGATTGCCGGCGGAATTGGCCACGCACGTGCCGCCCGCGAACCAACTCGCGCCACGACCCTTACTCGAGCCCAAAGGCGTGCTACTAAGCGAGAGCCTTTATTTTGATCCCGGCAAATTCTGGGAGAAACGCAAGGAACTCTTCAATGACAAGCAGATCAAAACTTTCGAGGATTTTGACAAGAAGTCGGGGCTTTTTCTGTTGGGCAACCGTTTCAGCCAGGTGGCCACCAAGATCGGGACCCGGCATCGGTTCGTGGCCGTGAATCAACCGAACTGCAGCTACCCGATTAAACCGGATCAGCCGATCCCGGCCTTTGCGCTGATCCTGGAAATGCGCGACCCGTCGCTGGGAAAATCGGCCGAGGCCATGGTGCGAGGCGCCGCCCTCTTGGCCGGAACGCAAATCAAACTCAAACTCACCGAAGAAAAACAAGATAATGTGAATATCCTCGGCTATCGGTTCCTCGAAGGCTCGAAGGTCCGAATCAATAGCCAAAATTTCGTCAACAACTTCAGCCCTTGCATGGCCGTGGTGGGCGATCAGCTCGTCGCTTGCTCCACCCTGGAGCTGTGTCATGAGATTGTCACCTTGTTGCAAAAGGAGACTCCGGACGTCAAGACGAAAGGTCCGGGGGCATCGGTTTACACACGGCTTTATGCTCGAGGCGGCGCCGAAGCCCTCGAAGCCACTCGAGATCAATTAGTCGCCCAGACAATTCTGAATCAAGGCGTGACGCCCGACGACGCCGGGAGACAGGTGCAGATGCTGATCGACTGGGTCCGTCATCTCGGACCGCTCGAAGCAATTTCAATTTATGGTACCCACGACTTCCGTTATGACATAAAATGGACGCCATCAAGACGCGAAGAACCGAAAGAAGCGAAGAAATAGTGGCTAGTGTTCAGTGGCTAGTGGCTAGTTGATTTCCCGAGAGGAAAGCATCATGGCCGAGATTGATCCGCATTGGGCATGGGAGCCTTACAAGCCTTCGTCCGAGTCACCCTGGGACCTTCGCAAGGTTGGGCATTTGTATCGGCGGGCGGGGTTCGGCGCCAGCTGGACGGAACTAGAGGCCGGAGCAAAAGCCGGGCCTGATGAGGCCATCGATCGCCTTCTCCAAGGCGGTCCGGACCAAGAAGGTTTCGAAAGTCTCACGGCACTTTTAGCCAGGAGCGCGGCGCAATCGACCAACGATCAAGAACTGCGGGCCTTGGGGCTTTACCGGATGCTCTATTCGCCGCATCCGCTTCGGGAAAAGCTGACGCTCTTCTGGCATAATCATTTCGCTACCAGCAATTCCAAGGTTCAAAACCTCCGTTTCATGATCGGCCAATATGAATTGATGCAGCGGCATGCCCTGGGCAGCTTTCGCGATTTGCTCGATCAAATGTCACGCGACCCGGCCATGATGGTCTGGCTCGATACTCGCGAAAGCAAGAAGGGAAAACCCAACGAAAATTACGCTCGCGAAGTGATGGAGTTATTTAGTTTGGGCATCGGCCATTACACCGAGAAGGACATTCGCGAGGGGGCCCGGGCGTTCACTGGCTGGGACATCGACGACGGCAAAGCCGTCTTCGACCCCAATCAGCACGATGACACCGAGAAGACGGTCCTGGGACAGAAAGGAAAATGGCAAGGCGAAGACATTATTCGCATCTGCCTCGAGCAAAAATCCTGCCCGTCCTTTATCGCCGGAAAATTGTTCCGATTCTTGGTTAGCGAGAGCATTCCCGCCACGCCGGAACTATTGGACCCGCTTGCCGACCGATTCCGCAAGAGTGATTACGATTTCGGAATGCTCGTCGAGACGATGCTGCGGTCGAACTTGTTCTTTTCGCCGGCGGTTTATCGCACCCGAGTCAAGTCGCCGGTCGAGTTTGTTCTGGGGATCGTTCGCCCCCTATTATCTCTTCCCCGAAAATCATCGCCACAATTGAAAGGGCGAATCGACACCATCGCCTTGGCGACCGCGCTCCAGACCCTCGGTCAGGACCTTTTTCATCCGCCGTCGGTCAAGGGCTGGGACGGAGGCGCGGCCTGGCTCAACGGCCAAACGTTGCTCTTCCGCCAGAACCTGGCGTTGGCGCTGACTTCCACCGAAGATTTTGGCCGACGAGCCGACACGGCCGCTTTGGCTGAAAGATTCGGCAAACAAACCGACCAGGAGCTTGTCGACTTCTTCCTGCGACTCTTTTATCAAGACGATGTTCCAGCCGAGTCGCGAACGCGCTTGCTCGATTATCAAAAGAAAGCTCACGATCAGCCGAAACCGATACTCTCCACCGACAAAGACGCCGCCGATCAGCGCGTCCGAACTTTATGTCATCTAGTGCTGACCCTACCCGAATTTCAGCTGGCCTAAACTGCTAAGCCGAAGCGAACTTTTTCCTCAAAAGGAGCAGCCATGAACGCGACCAGAAGGGAATTCTTGAGATACTCAATAGCCACGGGAGGCTTGGTTTCATGGGGTCTGACCGTACCGAAGTTTCTAAGTCAAACTGCACTGGCCACACCACTTGCGGATAAGAAAGGCGCCAAGGACACCATCTTGGTCGTGGTTCAGCTCACCGGGGGGAATGATGGATTGAACACCGTCGTGCCCTTTGCCGATCCGGAATACGCTAAGCTCCGCCCGACTCTTAAGCTGCCGAAGGACCAGCTCAAGAAGGTCAACGATCAGATCGGCTTGCATCCATCATTGGAAGGATTGGCCAAGCTGCTGCAAGATCAGTCGCTGTGCATCGTGCAGGGTGTCGGTTATCCGAATCCCGATCAATCGCACTTCCGCTCGATGGATATTTGGCAAGCGGGCAGCACGGCCGCGTCAGCGAACGAAGGTTGGCTGGGGCGGGCGCTCAAGCAATTGCCGAACCCGCCCGCGTTTCATGTGGCCGGACCCAACCAGGCTTCTCCGCTGGCCTTGGCCGGCGCCCCGATTCGCGTGCCGAGTATCGCGGCGCTCGAAGGTTTCCAGCTGCGCACCTCCTCAACCAGCGGCGGAACGGAAAAGAAGGAACAGCGTGACTTGATGGAAGAAGCCGCACGGCCCAAAGCATCGAAGTCACCCGGCTTGCTCGATTTTGTTCAACGGACTGCCGTCAATACCTACGCCAGTAGCCAGCGCTTGCAGGAAATTGGCAAAAACTATCAGCCTAAGGCGCCATATCCCAACGTGCCTCTGGCGAATCACCTCAAGCTGGCTGCCCAGCTCATTGACGCCGATTTAGGCGCAAGAGTTTTCTACGTCTCCATCGATGGATTTGACACGCACGCCAACCAGTTGAATTCTCACGCGAATCTGCTGCGGCAGCTGTCCGACTCGATGACGGCCTTTTATCAAGACATGTCGGCCCGCGGCCACAAAGATCGGCTCATGATGATGACCTTCTCGGAATTCGGCCGTCGGCCTTATGAAAACGGAAGCATGGGAACCGATCACGGCGCCGCCGCCCCGATGTTCCTGGTCGGCTCCAAGATCAAAGCCGGCGCCGTCGGCAAACACCCCAGCCTCACCGATCACAATTTCGGCAATCTCAAGCACTCGATGGATTTCCGCCAAGTTTACGCGGCCATCTTGGACAAGTGGCTCGGCGTTTCCAGCAAGGAGGTGCTGGGACAAACATTCGAGCACGCCGCGATTTGGAAGAGCTAGAGGCCATCGCATTTCCGGCCAAGAAGCGCGATGGCTAGTCTCTCGATTGGGAAAACGCCGGGCTTTTCACCGGACGCACCGGTGGCAGGAACGGGTTAAATGTTCCTTCCACGAAATCGTCGAGACTTTCTTTCAACATTTCGACCTGAAAGACTTTGGCCGCGTACGTTTGATTGCGCGCCAGATCGGGCCTCGTCAAGAGAACCCAGGATTCCCCATCCGGACTGACGCTGAAACCCAGCTCATCGTTTCCCGTTTCCGTCAAGGCTTCGCGGAAGCTTTCCACGTCATGATGGCACCTGTCGCTGGAAGCGTAGTCGTCGTTTCCAAAAACGGCGACGACGAGATTGTCCTCGGTCCCGTCCAAGCAAAAGGCTGCCCGATAGACATGATTCAGACGCCGATGCGCGATGATCGCCAGAAGTTTCGCCAACAAAGGCCAGTTATGGTTCACCATTCTGCCGCCTCCCTTCATTGATTCGGACTATTCAGCGGCCACGCAAATTCATTGGGAAGAAACGCAAATAAGGTGCCAACAAAAAAGAGAGCCACAAACAGGATTTTTGGAACCTCTGCCGATGAAGTGGTCCAAAAGTGTTTAGAAATGCGACTTTTACGGCATGCCCGTTGCGTCATATCTAGTTGTGGAGCTTGGCGCTTCGCAAGCTGAGGCAGAGCAAGCGAATTTATGGAAGCCTCCGCTTGAGTATCGTATGACGCATGACCGAGCAACCTTGAAGAGGAGATTGAATCATGCAAGTTCGAGACATCATGAGCCAAGATGTGGAATGCATCAAGGCGGATTGCACGGTTCAGGAGGCCGCCGAAAAAATGAAGTCGTTGGATATCGGCCCTCTTCCCGTGACCGAAAATAATCATTTGGTCGGGATGATCACGGATCGCGACATTGTGATTCGCGCGGTCGCGGAAGGCTGCAACCCGAAGACCGAAAAGGTTCGCGACGTGATGACGCATGACATCGCCAGCTGCCTGGAAGACCAGCCGATTGAGGATGCCGTTCGAATCATGAGCACCAGGCAACTTCGACGCCTGGCCGTGCTGGCCCCCGATCACCGATTAGTGGGACTGATTTCTTTGGGTGACTTGGCGGTCGGCTGTCGCTCGTCGGAGCTCGCGGGCCAGGCCCTGGAGGGGATCTCGCAGCCCGCGACGCCGCGAGGAGTCGCGGTCCTGGGAACTCCGTACTAAAGACGAATCCGAAAGTTATGGCACAGAGAGGAGAATTGTGATGCGACATCTGTTGTTGAAAACCTTGCTTATTGTTGGCTCCATGGGCGCTTGGGCGGCTTTCCCTTCGGACGGGAAGGCACAATCGCAGGCCGGGACACCGCAGTATGCTCAGCCCAACTATTCCCAGAGCGATTGGACCAGCCATTACTATGGCCCTCCGTATTACAACTGGAGAGGCCAGCCTCAGTGGCATTCTCACGAATGGATGTGGCAAGAAGGCCGATCGTTCTATCCGGGCTACCGGTATTACAACTATCCGCAGTACGGTAGCCGTGCCTATGGCGGCGGATACTACCCGTTTATTCCGGGATACTACTACCCGCGGCAGCAATAAAGGTAATGCCTGTAGCAGGGGCGAGAGCGCGTTTCGGCGCTCTCGCCCGTTCACTCATCAGAAGCAAAACTATAAGGAAGGCAGGAAAGCAGGAAAAAATAAAGAATAAATTCTTCCTGCTTTCCTGTATTCCTTATTTCGTTCTTTCTGGTCTTTCTTGATTCCAAGTCGGTGAGCGTTTTTGCAAGAAAGCTTGCATGCCCTCTTGGGCGTCAAACCGCATGGCGTTGTCGACCATGACCTCGGTGGCCAATTCGTAGGCGGATGATTCATCCAAGTTTTTTTGACGATAAAAGGCGGCTTTGCCGAGCCGGATAATGGCCGGGCTGGAGCGTCGGATCAGATTCACCATGTCCATCACCGTCTGATCCAGAACATCCTTCGGGACCACGCGGTTCACCAATCCCAGTTCCAGCGCTCGTTGAG
>WNFO01004221.1_pt1 | contig 12359 bp, 7 predicted proteins | sample 5400251 | NCBI WGS metagenome assembly WNFO01 (sample SAMN13153354, study PRJNA577476) | soil metagenome | isolation source: 100 cm saprolite under Madrone tree | place: USA:California | collected 2016-06-14
CCACTGTCGCTTCCGGGGCGCAGACCATTCGCAATGTGCGCGGCCCAGTAAAAGTTCAATCCGCCTCAGGGTCCGTGCGTGTCGAAAAGATCGAGCGCGACGCCCAACTCTCCACCGCCAGTGGCTCCGTCTCAGCCACGGATATCGGCAACGAAGTCCATGTAACGTCCGCTTCGGGAAGCGTAAACGTCTCGAATACCAAGGGCGACATAATCGTCAATGCGATGTCGGGTGTCATTCGCATCGCTAAGCCTGGGGGACGCATCGAAGCGGATACCGCCAGTGGCGAAGTTGAAATTCAGGGCGCGGCTAATGATGTGCAAGCACACGCCGCCTCGGGTCGCGTCTCTGTTCAGGGAAACCCTGGCGCGAAAAGTTACTGGGAATTGAAAACGATCTCGGGCACAGTACAACTCACCGTCCCGGCTTCCGCGAATCTCCATCTTTCCGCCGAAGCAACCTCGGGTGAAATCCGTACTGACATACCGATCGTCGTCGAGGAGCAAGGCAAGCATTCCCTGCGCGCCCATATGGGCAACGGTGGTGGCCGCGTGGACGTGCATACTGTGTCGGGCGAAATTCACGTGAGCGGCACAAAGTGACCTCATTCACATTCCAGTTCCTGTTCTTGAGCAAAAACATCTAAACACCGGAAAGCTCGTTTTTCGATCGTAGGGGCTCAGCAGGGTGCGCCCCCCTCGGCAAGACTTTGTCAATTGAAGCTGACTCTTGCCAGAAAACTGAAATAGCGACAATTCCTCCTGATACCTTTAGAATCCCGCTGATATGGCTTCCCTGTCCGTCTCCGCTTGCGCGACTGCAATTCTTCTCTGTTTTACGCTGGCTTCGCCAGCCTGCGCTGAAGCGCGTTCTTCAAACGAAAAGAAACAAAACTCCGCCACAAAAGTTTCTCCTAAACAGCCTGCGTCCGAAGAACTACTGCAGCAAGCTATCAACAATGCAGGCAATGATCGCGCGGCGCTGGTCCGCAACCTCGAAGCATTCTTGAAGGAATTTCCGGATTCGCCCCAGCGTCCTCAGATTTATCGCGCGCTGGTGGAAGCCAGCCTGCAATTGCGGGACAACGCGCGCGCCTCCAATTATGCCGAACGCCTCGTCGCACTTAGCCCCGACGATATTTCCATGACCATCCTGACGATTCAGTTGCTCGAACGGGACGGCGACGAAGCTGCTCTCCGGCGGGCGACAAACTATGCCACGCGCGTGCTGGAATTTGTCGAGCGCGACTCTTCCCGGGAAAAATCGCCAAAGATTTCACCCGAAGACTGGGCCATCGAAAAGAAACGCGATCGCATGTCCGTGCTGACGCTGCGCGGGAGGCTCGAGCTGAAATTGAAGGATACGGTTGCGGCCCAAAAAGACTTCGAGGCAAGTTACGCGATTCTCCCAAGCTCGACAGCCGCGGAACAACTGGGCGAAATTGCCGAAATGAAAAAAGATTCCAAAGGCGCGATCGAGCAGTACGCCCGCGCTTTCGCCCTTGCCGACACAACAACGGGAACTTCCAGCCGCCGTGAGATTCGCCAAAAATTAGGAAACGTCTGGAGGCTTACCCACGGCTCTGACGCTGGGCTGGGCGAGTATTTGCTGCTCACTTTCGATGAAATCTCGCAAGCTTCACTCGCCGCCAAACCGAAGAAAAACGCCGATGCCCGCGAGCCTTCGGATTTCATGCTCAGGAAAGCTCCCGAAGGCACGGCTTTTCCTCTCAAAGACACTAAGGGAAAAGTTCTCGCCATCAATTTTTGGGCCACTTGGTGCGGCCCCTGCCATGCGCTCGAACCGCTGTTTGCTCGCGTCGCCGCCGATTTCCAGGCGAATCCCGATGTGCTGTTTCTGGCCGCCGACTGCGACGAGGATGAATCTTTGGTTGCGGGCTATTTGCAAGAGCACAAGCCTCGCACCCCGGTCGTATTTGCCGATGGCCTCGAACGCTTCTTCACCGTTAACGCCTTTCCTACCGTCATGGTGATTGATCGCGCTGGAAAAATTGCCTATCGCACGAATGGTTTCGATCCCGACGCCTTCGAGTCCAACGTGGCAGCAGCTATCCGCCGCGTATTGGCTGAGCCAGACGCCGCATCGGCTGCGGGAAGGCCATCGCCCTAGACTCGCGGAGTCCTAGACACCATCGATGAGCTTTGCGGATATTCCCCAGCCACTTCCTGAGCCGCCAAGATCGTGTTGACGTGGATTTGAATGGTGTCCTCGACGCGTCGCGCATAGCCGCCGGCGAGTGTCGTTGCAACCGGAATTTTGCGCCGCCTGGCTTCTTCGAAAACGCTGCGGTCGCGTTGCTTCAATCCCGCCTTCGTAAGTGACAGTCCGCCGAGTTCGTCTTCGCAGTAAGGATCGGCGCCCCCAACGTAAAAAAGAATTTCGGGCCGAAATTCGTCAAGCGCCTTCTGCACCGTTGGAATAAGCACACCCAGGTACTCATCATCGTCAGCGCGGTCCGCCATGTTGAGATCGATACTTGAAGGCGGCTTGTGCGCCGGATAGTTGTTTTCTTGATGAATAGAAATTGTGAAAATGGAAGAATCATTTCGAAAGATAGCAGCGGTTCCGTTCCCCTGATGTACATCCGTATCAACGACGATCGCCTTTTTCACCGCGCCATCCGCTTGCAGCTTTCGAATCCCCACAGCTACGTCGTGAATCGCGCAGAATCCTTCGCCATGCCCGGGATGCGCATGATGGAATCCTCCGCTGAGATTCGCGCCAAACCCGTCGCGAACCGCGCATTGCCCCGCTAGAATCGTTCCACCCGCGGCCAGCCACACCGCTTCGACCAGCTCCTTTGAATATGGGACTTCCAGTTTCATCACTTCGCTGGCAGTGAGCGTGCCAGTCTTGAGCTTGCGCACCCAGTCCGCCGTGTGTACGCGCAGAATATCTTCGTCGCTCGCAGGATCTGGCCGCAGAAAATCTCCCGGCGCAGCGATGCCTTCGCGAAGCAGCATTTCGTAAATCAACCGGAATTTCTCCGATGGAAAAACGTGCGGCCCAAGATTCAAATCATAGCGTTCGTGATAAACCAGTTTGAACGGAAGCATGGCGCCTGAGGAGGCTAGTTCTCGCGTTCGAGGATGAAATCCGGAAGCGTGGCGAGCGCGCGCGCGAACTCGGAATCGTTGTGGCCATTGAGGCAAGCCTTGGCGCGGCCGGCATAGCCCTGCGCCAGCGTCCGGGCACGATCGAGCGCGCCAGACTCGTGAACGAGCGAAACGATTGTTTCGGGGCGGACAGAATTAAATTCTTTTTCTTGCAGCACGCGCGCGACCAGCTCGCGCGCGTCGCGATGACCATTCTCCATCGCGTAGATCAGCGGTAACGTGACTTTTCCCTCTTTTAAATCACTGAGTACGGGTTTGCCAAGCTGTTCCGCCGACGCGGTAAAATCCAGCAAGTCGTCGACAAGTTGAAACGCAAGGCCGGCGTAGCGCCCGTAATCAGCAAGCGCCTGTTCTTCTTTACCTTCAAGACCACCGAGCACAGCGCCGAGGCGCGCGCAGCCGCTGAACAGGCAAGCGGTTTTATACGTGGCCAGACGCAGTGCATCTTCCTCGGTCACATCGATGCGGCCGATTTTTGCAAGCTGAATTAATTCCCCTTCGACCATTTTCTGAGTCAAGTCGATCAGAATGTCGAGAATGCGGAAATTGCGCTCTTCCAAAGCCATCTGAAAGGACTGCATGTACAACCAGTCGCCAGTCAGCACGCTGCGGTGATTGCCCCATTTGGAATTCGCTGAAGGGCGGCCGCGGCGCGTGTCCGCGCTGTCGATCACGTCGTCGTGAATCAATGTCGCGCTGTGCAAAAGCTCGACGACAGCGGCGAGGCGAATGGCGCTGCGGTCCTTGCGGCCGGCGTAGCTGGCGGAGAGAAGCAGGAGCGCGGGACGCATGCGCTTCCCTCCTCCGCCTAGGAGGTACGCCGTGATTTCGGAAACGGGAGGAAAGGCCGCATCGCTTTGGCGCGCGAGCTCTTCCTCAACCAGGAGGAGGTCGTCGCGGACCAGATCAAAAATCTCTTTCGCCGTTAGAAGAGCGATGGTTTGTCTCCCAAGCTAATTCTTTTCCCCAAGACTGGAGGCCGCAAAGCTTGCCGGCTGTGCGAGCCCAAAGAAGCGTCGAAAATTCCTTGTTGTAGCTGCGGCAACTTCTTCTGGCGACAAGTTTCTCACACTCGCAAGCGTGCGCGCTACTTCCGCAACGTAGGCGGGCTCGTTGCGTTTGCCGCGCCAGGGCTGCGGCGCAAGGTACGGAGCGTCCGTCTCAATCAAGATCTTCTCAAGCGGCAATTCTTTCGCAACGTTGCGAATGTTCTGTGTTTTCGGATAAGTTGAATTTCCTGCAAAGGAAACCAGGAAACCCATTTCGATCCCGCGCCGCGCATCTTCGAGCGTGCTGGTAAAGCAATGCAAAATTCCGCCAAGACCTGTTGGTCGCCAGTGTTCTTCGATCATGTTCAGGCAGTCGGACCAGGCATCGCGGCAATGAATGATGATGGGCAGTTTTGCTTGCTGCGCCAGCACCATCTGGTCGCGAAAAACGCGATGCTGTACCTCGCGTGGAGAGTGATCGTAGAAGTAGTCAAGACCGATTTCACCCCACGCAATGACTTTGGGATGCTTCGCCATCCTGGCCAATTCATCCAAATGTTGCTGTGTGACTTCTTTCGCTTCGTGGGGGTGGATCCCGACGGTAGTATAAATCCAGTCGTGCTGCTCGGCGAAGGGTAGCGCCGCATCGAGCTTTTCCGGGCCAGGGCCTGTGCCGATGGCTAGGAGTGTCGAGACTCCAGCGGCTCGAGCACGTTCGAGCATAGCGTCGCGGTCTTCTGCGAATTGCGGAAAATCAATGTGCGCGTGTGAATCGATGAGTTCCATTGCTGAAGTCTTGCTGAGTAGGGGCGCGGCATGCTGCGCCCCTACAAACACAAAGTCAAAAGCGTACAGCCGGGATTGGCTGTGCTACAAAACCTACTTCAAACGGGCGCCGATTTCGACGTCTTCGTCGGGGAAGCCGGCGAGGACGGGGCGGCCCTCGGGACCTACGGTGGCGGCGACAATCATGCCGTTGGATTCGACGCCTCGAAGTTTGCGGGGCGCGAGGTTGACGACGACGGCGACTTTACGGCCAATCAATTTTTCCGGCTCGTAGTATTGCGCGATTCCGGCACAAATCTGGCGAATCTCGGTGCCGATATCCACTGTGAGCTTTAGCAATTTGTCTGCGCCAACGATGCGTTCGGCGGTCTTGATTTGGCCTACGCGCATTTCGACTTTGGCGAAGTCCTCGATGCCGATTTTCTCCGGCGCGGCTTGCGGCGCTGCTGCAGCACCGCTGCCGGCAACAGGCGTGCTTGCGGGCGCTGGCGTAGTTACCGGCGACGGTGCGTTCTGTGCGTCTTTTTCCATGGCTTCCATCCTCTCCACAGCTTCTTGGTGATCAATACGAGGGAAAACAGCTTTTATAGTCCCCACCAGTGCTCCGGTTTTTAGCTGTCCCCAGATTAGTTGATCTAATCGCTGGTCCGCAGGCGTGCCAGGCAGACCAAGTTGTTTCCAGATTTCAGTGGTTGCGCTTGGAATAACTGGATGGGCCAGGACGGCAATGATCCTCAACGCTTCTGCCGCATCGTATAGAACGTCAGTCAGCAGTTCCCTTTGGCTCTCGTCCTTTGCTAGAACCCAAGGTTTTTTCTGTACTAGATATGCGTCCACTTGCGATACGAGTCGCTCGATATGCTGCAACGCTTGGGAGAACTGCAAAGTATCGTAGTAACCGAGGCTGTTATTCTCGGCTTCTCCCACAATCATCCCTATTTCCTGTCGGAAAATTAGGCCCAGGATACTCTCATTGCTAATTCCGTGCGGAGGAATGCGGCTTTCACAATATTGTTGAATCATTGTGAGCGTACGATTCGACAGATTACCGATCCCATTCGCAAGATCGGAGTTATACCGGACAACCAAATTGTCGTAACTGAAATTGCCGTCCTGGCCGAAAACGGTTTCGCGCAACAGATAGTAGCGAAGAGCGTCCACGCCGAGGACGTGCACGATGGGGCGCGGGCGAACGACGTTGCCGAGCGACTTGCTCATTTTGGCGCTGTCCATGAGCAGCCAGCCGTGGGCCCAGATTTGTTTCGGCAACGGAAGGCCGGCAGCCATCAAGAAAGCGGGCCAGTACACGGCATGGAATCGGATGATTTCTTTACCGACGAGATGAACATCGGCGGGCCAGAAACCGGTTTTCTCATACTGCGGGCCGCCGACGGCGCTGAGATAGGCGGTGAGCGCGTCGAACCATACATAGAAAACATGCGGCTCCTCGCCGGGAACGGGAATGCCCCAGCGAACCGAAGTGCGCGTGATGCTGAGATCGCGGAGGCCGCCTTCGACGAAGCTGAGAACTTCGTTGCGGCGGGCTTCCGGCTGGATGAAATCCGGATGCTTGGCGTACCAATCGAGAAGCGGCTTCTGGAATGCGGAAAGCTTGAAGTAGAAATTGGCTTCGGTGACCGTTTCCGTGGGACGGCCGCAGTCGGGACAGTTTTCGCCGGGCTTCACGTCCACGTAGGCATTGTCGTAAATGCAGTATTGCCCGGTGTAGTGACCGGGGTACACGAAACCATTGTCACGGCACTGCTTGAATAGCCATTGCACAGTGTGCGCGTGTTTGAGATCGGTGGTACGGATGAATTCGTCACCCTGGACGCCGAGTTCGTCCCACAGGGCGCGCCACTCCGCGGCCATTTTAGCGACGAATTCGGATTCAACCACGCCGGCTTTTTTGGCGGAGCGCTCGACATTGACGCCGTGCTCATCGGTGCCGGTGGTCATGACCACGTCGTAGCCGCGCATGCGTTTGTAGCGGCGAATGGTGTCGCACACGATGGTCGAGTAGGTATGGCCGATGTGCGGCAAGCCGTTCGTGTAGTAGATCGGTGTGGTCAGATAAAACTTGGGCTTATTGGCTGGCATGTCTAGTGTGTTTTTCCACCCGCTTCATAGGCACGCAAGGCTTCGCTGATCACACGCTGCAGAGGGATATTTTTCTCGACGGCCAGTTTGCGGCAGTCATCGTATTCGGGTGCGACGTGCAGAATGCGTCCGTTCACGCGGGAAATCTTGATGCGCACATCGCCGAATTCCGTGGCGACATTCAGGAATTCACGCGGGAGCGTGCGACGCTGGGCGCGATAGGTGCGCGCGCCAAAGGTTGTGGTTTCTGCAAAGATAAGTGACATCAGCGCGTTGGTATCCTGGGGCTTGCACAAAACCGTGAGCAGTGTGCCAGGACGATTTTTTTTCATCTGCACCGGCGTGGTGTAAACGTCGAGAGCGCCCGCGGCCAAAGCTTTTTCCAGGAAGTAGCCGTAGATTTGCGGGTTCATGTCGTCGAGATTCGCTTCGATGACGGCAATTTCTTCGTCGAAGCCGGCGACTGTTTTTTCCGCGGCTTCGCCAATCATGATTCGGACAACGTTGGGCTGACCTTCGAGGTCGGCGGTGCCCGCTCCATAACCGATGGCGGTCACACTCATCGGCGGTTGGGGACCGAACGAATCGCAAAGAGTCGCGACGATGGCAGCACCAGTGGGAGTAACGAGTTCTTTTTGCACGCCGTTCGAGTAGGTCGGCTTGCCTTGGAGCAAATTCGCCGTTGCAGGCGCGGGGACGGGCAAAATTCCGTGGGCCATTTTCGCGGTGCCTCCGCCGACGTTCAAAGCGGAGCAAGCGAATTTTTCGATGCCGAGTGTGTGGAACCCGATGCAGGCACCGACGATGTCCACGATCGCGTCCACGGCGCCCACTTCGTGGAAATGAATTTTTTCAAGCGGCACGTCGTGGACGCGCGCTTCGGCTTCTCCGAGCTTGACGAAAATCTCGGCGGAGCGGTGACGCACTTCCGGCGCGAGTTGCGATTTCTGGAGGACTTCAAGAATCGCACCGAGGGAGCGATGCTTTGACTGATCCTCAGTCTCCACCTTGATGTAAGTGGCAGCCATGCCATTTTTCCAGACTTTTTCGGCAGTGAGATTCCAACCGAGAACCTGTAGGCCGCGGAGTTCGGCGCGGAGGTGTTCCAGGTCGCAGCCGGCATCAACCAGCGCGCCGAGCGTCATGTCGCCGCTAATGCCCGAAAAACAATCGAAATAAGCGAGTTTCATGGGATGCCGCCGCGGGAACTACCTGCCCTGTTCAAGTCCCGTTGGAGAAGAATTGATAGTATCGGCGGAGGCAGAATGTGTCAAACGCGCAGGCCATGAGGGCACGCCGGACGGGCCTCATCGACATGTTAAGGTGCAGTTTCGGCGGGTGCGGTGCCTAGACGTCAGGATTGCAGGAGTTACTTCCCCCCCACCCCCAGCCAATTTGCATGAATATCAAAGGAAAGGACTTATAAAGTTGCATTTCGTAAATGATTGATTCTAAAGGACGCGATTCTGGTTTTTGGCTACGAACAGCCCGAATGGCTGCCACTAAAAAAGAAAAGCGGGAGCCCTTCGGCTCCGCTCAGGGTAAACAAGCTCTCGCACTCCACGCGTAGTAATCTACGTAGATAAGTATACCAGAAATTAAGGCAAGTCAAGCGAAAAGTGAAGCCAAAGGACAAAAAAGCGAGGGCTGAGGATTGAGGGTGCAGCGGCGGCGCCGAGATATCGCCCGCGCGGATTGCGCAGCTATCTTTGACCGGGTCTGACAGGCTCTCTATACTGAGTGGCTCCAGGATCGAAGCGGAGAGGGATTGTTTCTGGATTGCGGTTGGCAGTGGGCTGAAGCCGGAAAAGCGGCAGCAAGCTCCGCACTCCAAACGAGGACACGTGTACCAGACACTGACAAAGCGGTTGCGGGAGGCGCTGGCGGGACACATCCGCGAGAAATATGGCGTGGAGCTGGCGATTGTGCTGGAGCGGCCGCCAAAGATCGAGATGGGGGAGGCGGCTTCGCCGGTGTGTTTTGAGCTTGCGAAGAGGTTGAAGAAGGCGCCGCGGATGATTGCGCAGGAGATTGTGAATGGTTTGGGAAGGGTCGAGGGAATTGCCAAGATGGAGGTGGCTGGGGGCGGGTATTTGAATGCGTATTTTGAACGGGCGGTATTTTGGGGCGGAGTAATAGAAGAGAACAGCGGGGAGAGCGGAAAGAGAGCTCAACGCAGAGACGCAGAGGACACCGAGAAGCATAGAAAGATCATTGTGGAGCATACGAGCATCAATCCGAACAAGGCGGCGCATATCGGGCACGTCAGGAATGCCGTGCTGGGCGACACGATGGTGCGGATTCTGCGGCACGCCGGGAACCGGGTGCAGATTCAGAATTATATCGATAACACGGGCGTGCAGGTGGCGGATGTAGTGATCGGCTTTTTGCGGATGGAGCAGCGGTCGGCCGTTGGCGTGAAAATGATGGCGCACGAGCCGAAGTTTGATTACTACTGCTGGGATTTGTATGCGAAGGCGACGCATTTTTTTGCGGAAGACAAGGCGCGAGCGGCGAAGTTGCGCGGGGAGACTCTGCGGGCAATCGAGGAAGGTAAGGGCGAAGACGCAGAAATTGCGCAAGTGGTGGCGGACGCGATTGTGGGATGCCATTTGCGGACGATGGCGCGGCTGGATATCGCGTATGAATTGCTTGCCCGGGAGAGCGAGATTCTGCATCTGCATTTTTGGGATGCGGCGTTCGAGATGCTGAAGAAGTCGGGCGCGATTCAGCTGGCGACGAGCGGCAAGATGGTGGGCTGCTGGATTATGCCGTGGGAAGAAGGGGAAAAGGAAAGAACTTACACAGAGAGCACAGAGGACACAGATAAGAGGGAAGATGACGAGAATTCACAGGACAAGATTATTGTACGGTCAAATGGGACGGTGACGTACGTTGGGAAAGATATTGCTTACCAGCTTTGGAAATTTGGGCTGCTGGGGAAGGATTTTCATTACCGGAAGTGGCCGAATGCGCCAGATGGGCAGACGGTTTGGGCAACAACGAGTGAAGCGAATGATCCGGGGGCGCCACACTTTGGCGAGCCGGCAGCAAGTGTTTACAACGTGATTGATGCGCGGCAGGCGTATTTGCAAAAAGTGGTGGCGGCAGGGCTGCGGGCGCTGGGGCATGCCGAAGCGGCGGAACAGTCGGTTCACTTGTCATATGAGATTGTGGCGCTGACGCCGCGATGCGCGGCGGAAATGGGATACGAGCTTACACCGGAAGAGGCGAAGAAACCGTACGTGGAAGTGAGCGGGCGCAAAGGATTTGGAGTGAAAGCGGATGATTTGTTGGACAAGTTGGAGGCGGCAACGATGGCGGAAGTGCAGCAACGGCACGCGGAGACGAACGCCGATGAACAAAAGTTGACGGCGCATGCGATTGCCGTGGGGGCGCTGCGATTTTTTCTGCTGAAATTCACGCGCAACGCGATTATTGCGTTCGACTTCAAGGATGCGTTGAGTTTTGAGGGGGAGACGGGGCCATATTGCCAATACGCAGTGGTGCGGATTCGCGGGATTCGACGGAAGGGCGCGGAGGCGGGTGCGACGAGCGTCGAGGTTACGAAGGAATCAGTGAACCGCCTGCTTGCGGGAGCGGAGGGAAATTCACTTTGGGAGATGCTGGTGGCGGCGGGATCGCTCGATTACGGCGTGGATGCGGCAATCGCGACGCAGGAGCCGGCGTTCATGGCGAAGTATGCGTTTCAATTGGCGCAGGCTTTTAACAATTTTTACCACAAGCACCATATTTTGTCGGAAGCTGATGAGCAGAAGCGGGCGTTTTTGTTGCGGCTGACGGAATTGGTAGAGGCGCAGCTGGTGCGGGCGTTGACGCTGCTGGGAATCAGCGCACCAGAAAAGATGTGAACTTCCTTCAAGGCGGACCGCATGAGCTCACGGCGGCGTCTTCAAAAAGCGGCAGCGAGTAAATCAACCATCAAGCGAATCGCGGTCTGGGCGGTGCGACCACTGGGATCGCGATAGGGATTGACCTCGACAATGTCGAGGCCGACGAGCTTTCCCTTGGCGGGGATTTGCTTCATTAGTTCGTCGATCTCAGCAAAGTTGAGACCGCCCGGTTCATAGGTTCCCGTGCCCGGAGCAAGCGTGGGGTCCATGGAATCGACGTCGAAGGTGACATAGATATTCTCGCTGCGCGGAATCGCGTCGATGGCCGCAGAAACGCCGCGGCGATGAATTTCCTCGCTGGTGACGACTTTGGTGCCGAGCGCTTTGGCGTTGCCGGCCGATTCAGGATCATTGGCGATGCCACGCATGCCAAGCTGAACGATTTTCTTCACTGAGGGCAGCTTGGCCACGCGCAGAACCCAGGAAGCGTGATCGAGATTGCCCTTGGCGCCGTTCCAGGTATCCAGATGCGCGTCAATGTGCACGACCGTTAGCGGGACATCGAAGGCGCGGATCACCGGGAACGTAATGCTGTGATCTCCGCCCAAGATAATCGGAAAGGTTTTCTTCGCGAGAATTTTCCTTACGGCGGTGGTGACTTTCTCACCGGTCTCTGCGGGGACCGTGGGATAGACAATCACATCGCCCACATCGACCCAGCGTTTGCCTTTGAGGACGGTGCGGTCGCCGTCGATGTAATAGAAGCCGTCGGTCAAATCGTGAGCATACTCCTGGGAGTTTTCACGCAAGTCGCGCGGGCCGTAGCGTTCTCCGGGCTGCCCCCAGGTGCCTTCATCGAATGGCACGCCAAGCACGGCGAAATCAGCATGCAACTTGTCGAGGTCCGGCTCGTAGGGCGCGCTGAGGAAGGTTCTCACGCCGACAAAAGTGGGAGCGGTCTGCGCTGGTGCAAGGGTCGGCAGCGATATCGCTATCAAGCAAACCGAAACTATGGCGACGGCTAGCTTGGGCATGTGCACTCCTACTCCCGGGCGTTCAATGGGAGAAGAGATTCTACTCTTAATAAGACATGACGAGATGGACGAGAGTGCGAAGAGCCACGCCGGTGGGGCCTTTGGAGAGCCACGGCTTGGCGTCGTCATTCCAGGCCGTGCCGGCGATGTCCAAATGAATCCACGGCGAGTCGCCGGTGAATTCCTTGATGAACATGGCGCCGGTGATGGCGCCGCCGCCTTTGCCGCTACTGATGTTCTGGATGTCGGCGAAAGAGCCCTTTATGAAATCGCGGTAGTCGTCGTCGATGGGCATCTGCCACATTTTTTCGCCGACGGACTTGGCGCTGGCGAGAAGCTTGTCGGTAAAGGGTTGGTCGGAGCCGAAGACGCCGACGTTGACGTTGGCGAGGGCGACGACGATGGCACCGGTAAGGGTGGCGGCGTCGACGAGATGCGTGGCACCAAGCTGCTTGGCGT
>WNFO01012162.1_pt1 | contig 12357 bp, 5 predicted proteins | sample 5400251 | NCBI WGS metagenome assembly WNFO01 (sample SAMN13153354, study PRJNA577476) | soil metagenome | isolation source: 100 cm saprolite under Madrone tree | place: USA:California | collected 2016-06-14
GAGCTACATCATCGAGATTAAGGCACGCAATTTTGCCGGGGTCAGAGCTTCGGGCATTGTCGTCGAGGCGAGCCAGACCCTTCCATTTAGCGTCAAGCTCGAACTGGCCAAGGCTTCGGAAGTCATCGAGGTGACCTCGCAGGCCCCCCTCGTGCAGACAGCGACTTCGGATCTCTCAACCCAAGTTGACCGTGAGACCATTCTGAACGCACCTTTGGTCGACCGCGATGTTTTTGCAACACTTCCGTTTCTGGCAGCGCAAGTCACTCCAGGCATTGACATGTCGCCGACCTCCGGCGGAGCTCGGGAATCTGGCACCTCTTACCTGCTGAACGGCGGGGATGATAATGACAACTTCAGCGAGGGCGCAATCAACATTCACCCTCCCTTGGAGTCCGTAGAGGATTTTTCCATCAAGACTAACAGCATGAGCGCGGAATACGGCCGCGGCGCGGGCGCCGTCGTCTCCGTCAACCAGACTTCCGGCACAAACAAGTTTCACGGTGCCATCTACGAGTTCAACCGCAATGCTTTGCTGAATGCGAACGGCTACTTCTACGACAAAGCATTTCAAGCGGACCAGCAACTTCCCGCAGACCAGCGGACTCTATCGGCCAGGCCCAAATACATCCGCAACCAATTCGGCGGCATCCTTTCCGGCCCAATCAAGAAGGACAAGACGTTTTTCTCGTTTGCGTACGACCGCATCAAGTTATTGGCTTCTTCGACCAGTGCGAACAATTTCGTTCCCACTACCGCCGGCCTCGCGTATCTGCTCGCCAATGCAAATGGCAATGGTTCAGGCAGCGCGTCAATTTCGAAGCAGGTCCTCGCGGCCTACCCTCCGCTCACTTCCGACGCCCCTTGCAAAAATATTGATTCGACCGGTTCCTTTACCGGCGCGGGTACGGGTTATTGGGGAAACGGTCTGCCAAACCCTGTGGGCTGCCTCAACTTCACTGACCCCCAAACGGACAGCGAAAATATCTATTACGGTCGCGTGGATCACAACTTCAGCTCACGTGACCGGGTCAGTGCGGCTGTAAACATATACCGACAGTCCTTCGTGGATCAATTTGGGGGTGGCCCGCTCACAACAAAAGGGCCCATCAATGGCACCACCAACAATCACTTTCATAACATAACGGCGAGTGAGACCCATATTTTCAGCCCGCGCCTGATCAACGAAGTAAGTCTTTCGCACAACCGGCATTTTAATGTGTTCCTCGCAGGTGACGGGACTAACACTACCCCCAGTATCATCGTTGATAATCAGACCGGTGGCTGTTTGGGCTTCAACCTGGGCGGTCCTTTCGAAGGCAGCCAGGTTCAAGGGTTCACGCAAGATCGCTGGGGCCTCACAGACAATTTGACGTGGACTGCGGGACGACACTCCCTCAAGTTGGGGGGCGGGGCCACGTCCGGCATCCTTTACCGTAACTGGGACTTGGGGCTGCCGGGGGACTACGAGTTTGGAGAACTCTACGCCATCAATACCGGTGGGGCTGCGGGCACCGGCTGTGCGGCTGGCGCACTGATAACGCCAGCTTGCGATCCGGGCAGCAACAGTACAGCCACGCAGAACATCCCGGTGCTGCAGGCCGACGGCACGATCGCCAACGTGGTGAACCAGCCGAACGCGAATTTCGCGGCCGATTACCCTTATTTCACTGAGACCTCCATCGACCCGGCGACTGGAAAAAAGGCGAGTGCTTACCGCCACTACACTTACCACGACTATTTCGTGTTCGCTCAGGACGACTGGAGAGTTGGCCCGCACTTGACCTTGAATCTTGGTGTTCGCTGGGACCGTTACGGGGCCCCTAGTGAATCTCATGGCATCATGGCGCAGTTCACGAACTTCGCGAACGGAAGTTGCGATATCTCTCAGTTCAGTTGCATTGCTGGTGCCGTAGTGGGTCCAGTCGCCCGGATGTGGAAGACGCAAAATCACGATTTTGCACCACGCGTCGGCTTTGCCTGGGATGTGTTCGGCAATGGGAAGATGGCCGTCCGCGGCGGCTACGGCATCTTCTACGACCGCATCTTCGATAACATCTGGTCCAACGGCGCGTGGAACCCTCCATTCTATGGACTAGCCGACTTTGAAAATGATCTTGGCGATGCCATTCTTTACTCCAATCCTGCGTCTATGGGACCTGCTTATAACCCCAACCTTCCGGGCTGCCAGGTCCCGAACGCCGCGAATGCCAATTGTCCTGGGCACCGCGTTTCTATCCGCACCATGGACGCAAATATGCACGACTCTTCCGGCGAGAACTTTTATCTGGGTGTCGAACGGCAGTTTTGGGGCAACTTCTTGATCCGGGCGAATTACCAAGGGTCCATGGGACGCCACTTGCCTATGCTTACGAACTATAACCGCGTTGACGGCGACGGGTACTATAATTTCGCCGTTGGCCCCACGACTATCCGCGGGAGCCAGAGCCCGACGCGCCCCAACCCGCTCTATACCGGCTTCAACTATCGCGCGGACAGGGTCAGCTCCAACTACAACGCGCTCGTTGCGGAAGTCCAGAAGCGCATGAGCAATGGCTTGCAATTCCAGACAGGATACACTTACTCGAAACTGTTGGACGTCAACTCTGAATTGTTCGCTGGTTGCTCATCCGTTAGTCTTACGGCGAACACTGCACCTTACTACTTCCTCTCGAACACCTTGCCAAAGCTTTCTTATGGCCGGGCTGGGTTTGACCACCGGCACGCCTACAAGTTCAGCGTGACCTATGAGTTGCCCTTCCTCAAAAGTGAAAAGGGCTTTGTGGGCCATGCCCTCGGTGGCTGGCAGATTGGAAGCTTCATGCAGTTGTACTCTGGACATCCGATCGATGTTCACAATGGCCGCGCCCATCTCAGCGCGAAGACAGTGGTGCCTGTGGGTGGTGTAGAGCCAAATGGCACAACCTGCGCTACAACGGGCGGCTGCACAGTATTCGTGCTGGACCAGAATGGAGCTCGCGTCAACGTTGGCGGCGATTACAATCTGGATGGGGTTCTCAACGACCATCCGACTTTCATCGGTTCAAGTCTGAGTTCCGTTTACAGCGGGGGCAGCCCGGCCGATGGGATCTTTTCGGACAACAACCGCATTGGGTGCGGGGAGGCCGGGACTCCAGCTACCGTGAACCTTGCTTTAACTTCCAGCCAGTGCAATGGGTTTACGCCGAGCACCCTCTTCGGCAATCCAGCGTATCCGAGCGGCACTACTCCCTACATGCGCTTTGGCAGCCTCGGGCGCGATGTCTTCATCGGGCCTAAATTCGTGCAGCTCGACTTTGGCTTGAGTAAGTCCTTCAAGCTGACAGAAGGCATGAAACTGGACTTTCGTGCCCAGGGAGAAAACATACTCAACCATCCTAGCTTCGATTGCATTGATTCCAGCGTGAACAGCAGTACGTTCGGCAAATCGCTGTGTCTGGCCCAACAAGGATTGGGCGCGCCACAATCGCGCATTATGTCGCTCGGATTGCGGCTCGCGTTCTAGACAGACTTCCACCGTCCGCAAGGACTGCGCATCAAGCAAACTTGGGGTATGAAGTGCGGGGAGAGTCCGTTGCACTCTCCCCGCACTTCGTTTTTGGGCGAGAGCGCCTCGTGGGCGCCTACGCCTGGGCCACCATGCTGAAAACCGGAGTACTGCTGGCATTTGGAACGGACTACGACGTGTAGCCCATCAGTCCCTTTCGCGGGTTGTATGCATGCGTTACGCGCGCACACTCGGACGGTGGCCCGAAAAACGGTTGGCAGCCGCAGGAGAAATCTCGCTCTAAAACTGTATCCGCTCGTTTACCTCGGGTTCTGCTTACGCGCAGTTCGAGGAAGGGAAGAAGGGTCAGCTTAATCAGGGCGAGTGCGCCGATTTTATTGTCCTACTCTAGCGATCTCACCAAAATGCCGGCCGCGCAATTCACCAAGACCCGCGTCCTGCGCACCGTCGTGGGCGGCCGTTCGGTGATCAGGCTCACTGAATCGCGTTGGTCATCTTTTCGCCGCAATTGCCCGTGGGCTTGCACCCTAGCCCAGAATCTTCGACGTTAGTCATTCTTAGTCCTGATGGTATTGACACCGGAATTCGTCAGTGCATGCTCCGACGCAAGTCCGACCATCCGCAAGTCGCTGTTCAGTATCGTTTTAGTTTTGAATGACACAAAGTTTAGCTCGGGAATCTCTTAAATAGTTATTGACAATGCCCACGCGCAGCCATATATAGCCTCTATAGGTTGCTGTGGTGGCAAGTGGTTGCCCAATTTCCAGTTGAAGCCTGCGCATCGGAATCCCCCGCGCATCGGTGCGGCGTGTATTCGATTTGTAGAAATGCTTGGGACCGCAAGGCGATTGTTTCGTCTATTGAAGTCCATATGAAGATATGGATAGACGGAGATAAAACACAGGATCGCTTTAGACACAGTCGACGTAATCTTTGCAATTTGTGCGCTTTGCTTCTCCCGCTGCATGTGGTCAGGCACTTGCTACGTGCATATCACCGGAAGTGGTCGGGTGGTCCTATTCCATGGGGCGTTCCAAAAGTTTCAGCGCCAATCAATTTTCGGGCTTGGCATTTCTGTAGGCTCCTAGCCTCGGGTGCCGACCCTGCTTCTCCAGGAGGTAGTTGAATGTTAAGCAAGCGAGTGGTTTTGTTGCTGGTTGCCTTGTGTTGTCTCGTTGCTTTGACTCCGTCTGCGTTGTTTGCCCAAGCGGCCTCAACGGGGACCGTCGCCGGAACGGTGATTGACCCCTCGGGCGCTGCCGTGGCTGGCGCGGCTGTCACGCTGGTTGATCCATCGACGAATGACTCCCGAAAGACGACCACCAATGAGACGGGGAGGTATCTTTTCGCGAATGTACCACCTGGCACCTACAACATGACGATTAATAAGACTGGTTTCCGAGTGGCGAAGTTTACTGGCCAGATAGTGACCGTGGGATCCGCAATTACCCTCAATGCCACCATGGAGCTTGGCTCCGTGAGCCAGATCGTAGAAGTTACCGCCAACGGCGCTGAACTGCAGACCCTGAATGCCACGGTGGGCAACAGTGCGGGGGGGGAGCTGTTGCAGTCCCTGCCGTCGATCGGTCGGGATAGCAGTACGTTCGTGACCCTCCAGCCGGGCGTCTCTCCGGATGGAAGCGTGGCTGGGGCGGTCGTCGACCAAAGCACTTTCATGCTCGATGGCGGCCAGAACACCAATGATATGGACGGCAGCATGCAGGTCTACACGCCGAGCTTCGCCGGCGATCCGACAGGTGGTATCGTTTCAAGCCAGATTGGCGGCAGCCCCACGGGTGTGATGCCTACGCCCCTGGATAGCGTCGAAGAGTTCAAGGTCAATACCGCCAACCAGACTGCGGACTTCAATAGTTCCGCTGGCGCGCAGGTTCAAGTGGTCACCAAGCGCGGCACCAATTCCTGGCACGGTACTGGCTACGAATATTATTTTGACAACAACCTTAACGCTAACACCTGGGACAATAACTTTTCTGCGACACCACTCCCCAGTTATCATTACAACCGCTTTGGCGGGGCGGGTGGCGGGCCGATCATTTCAAAAAACATTCTGGGAGGAAAGACCTATTTCTTCGGCAATTACGAAGGCTTCCGTTGGAAGAACTCGGCCACCTACGAGCGGGCCGTGCCCACAGCTAACATGCGCGCAGGTATCCTCACCTTCGGCGGGGTGCAGTACGACCTGAACAACGGTGCCAATTGCGGTCCGGCCGGAACCGTCGCTTGTGATCCGCGACACATCGGAATTAACTCTTTGGTCCAGCAGATGTGGAACAAGTACATGCCGCTCCCGAATGACCCGGGTTGTAGCGGCTTGTTTGGGTCAGCCTGCGACGGAATCAATGAACAGGGATTCAAGGCCAACGTTTCGCTCCCCTACACTTCCAATTTCGGAGTGGCTCGCCTGGATCACGACTTTGGTGCAAAGTGGCATTTCAATGCCAGCTACCGCTACTACAAACTGGTTCGTAGCACTACCAGCCAAGTGGATATCGGGGGCTTCTTCCCGGGGGACACACTGGGTACTCCCGCATCCACCTCCGTGCGTCCTCAGCAACCCTGGTACCTAGTGGCTGGATTAACCACGAACATTACCTCCAACACGACTAACGACTTCCACTTCAGCTATCTCCGTAACTTCTGGTCTTGGGCCGATCCCGGCGGTGTGGTTCAGTTCCCCCAGCTCGGCGGTGCCCTGGAGCCTTTTGGGGAGAGTTCCACTAAGCTTCTCGCGCCCTACAACGTGAACACACAGGGTGTTCGCACGCGCTTCTGGGATGGCCAGGACAAGTTCTTTCGCGACGACATCACCATGCTGAAAGGCAATCACCTCTTCACTTTCGGCGGCGCCTATCAGCGCAACTACAACTACCACCAGCGCTCCGACAACGGCGGGGGTATCAATTACCAGCCCACGTACCAACTCGGTGAGGGAGGTGGCGGGGGTCTTGTGGACTTCTCTGCAACCAACCCTGCTGGCGTCACCAAGACCACCTGGGCTCGCGACTCTTCCGCCGTTCTCGGTATCGTTACGGACTCGCAAATCGCTTACACTCGCTCTGGTCCCACGCTGATCCTGAATCCGCCGCTGACACACGCGTTTGACCAGAGCACCATCCCTTACTACAACGTCTACTGGAGTGACTCCTGGCGCATAAAGCCGTCCTTCACATTGACCTATGGCCTCGGCTGGACGCTCGAAATGCCGCCGACGGAAAAGTTCGGCAAGCAGATCGAGCTAGTGGATGGTGCGGGCCAGCAGCTTGACTTAAAGGCTTACATTAACGCCCGCGAGGCAGCCGCGCTCCAAGGGCAAGTTTTCAATCCTACGGTTGGTTTTGCCCTGGTGGGCAACACCGGCGGCGGACAAAAGTATCCCTATCTCCCCTTCTACGGCTCGTTTAGCCCGCGTTTCGCGGCAGCATGGAATCCAAACATCCACGACGGCTTCCTGGGCAAGATGTTTGGCGGGAACAAGTCGGTTATCCGCGGGGGATATAGCAGAGTCTACGGACGTCTGAACGGCGTGGACCTCGTGCTTGTTCCACTGCTGGGCACCGGACTCATCCAGCCAGTTCAGTGCCGGAACAACAATATGGATGGGACTTGCACTGGCCCGGTTAGTGTTGCCAATGCATTCCGCGTGGGGACGGATGGCAACAACGCTCCGATTCCGACAGCATCCCCGTCACTTCCTCAGCCGACCTTTCCGGGAGTCAACGACGTCTCGGCTGCTGCAGGTGAGGCGTTGGATGTGCATTTCCGGCCCAACGTCGTGGATTCGTTCGACCTTACCATCCAGCGGCAGTTGACCAACAAGATTCTTCTGGAAGTGGGCTACATCGGCCGGAGAATCACTCACGAATATCAGCCTGTCAACATCAACGCCGTGCCCTACATGATGACGATGGGCGGGCAAAGCTTTGATAAAGCCTATGCCGCCATCGAGCAGGGACTAGGGTGCGCCACATCCTTTGCCGCCTGCGGCGCGAATATGCCATCCACGGCACTCGCTGCCACCGCGTATGCCAACACCTTCGCGGCGCAACAATTCTTTGAGAACGCTCTCGGAGGACCGAGTTCCGCCTATTGCACTGGGTTCGCAAGTTGTACCGCAGCGGTCGTGTTCAAGGAGGGCTTTGCGAAGAGTAACTTGCTCAATCAGGCGGTTTGGGGCTTGTGGAGTGATCTCGACAAGGGCGCATTCATTTTCCCCCGCAGCATGTTGAATACGCCTCTCGTTGGCGGTCCGATGAATTGTGGCACGCCCAAAGGCACGGCCACCTGCGGCGGCAACGGCCAGCTCTCCAGTGGCGTCGGCCTGCGTCGGCCTCAATGCCAGCATCGGCTATGGGAATTACAATGCCGGGTTCGTTACACTAAAGGTCACCAACTGGCACGGGCTCACCCTTCAGGAAAACTTCACTTACAGCAAGGCCCTGGGCACCGGAGCATTCGTCCAGGCCACCAGCGAGTACACCCCGAACGATCCCTTCAACCTGCACAATCAGTATGGGTTGCAGAACTTCGATCGGAAGTTCGTGTTCAACACCTACGCCATAATCGAGGCCCCCTGGTACAAGGGCCAGCACGGGATAGTCGGCCGCCTCGCCGGTGGTTGGTCGCTGTCACCGATCCTCGCTATTGGCAGCGGAGCAGCCATCGGCTGCGGTACCAATACCGATGGCCAATCTTTTGGGTCGGCTGATGGTTCCAACTTCTTCACCAACGAAAACTGCATTCTAACAAAGGCGTACTCCGGGGGTTCAGCCTCGCTCCACAACGATGGTAATGCTGGGGAGTTCAACATCTTTCGGGATCCCAATGGCGTGTTGAACACCCTTCGTCCTCCAATTCTGGGGCTCGACACCGGAACTGGCGGGGTTGGCGTGTTCCGCGGACTACCGTATTGGAACGTGGACGTGAGAGTGGTGAAAGACTTTCGTATCGTAGAGCGCGTCGGCCTGCAGTTCCAATATGTCGTAACCAACGCGTTCAACCATCCGGTGTTCGCAGATCCGAACGCCTCGTTCTTTGCCCAGGGCGTCGATCCAACCTCTGCGGCGTCCTTCGGTGTTGTCAACAGTCAGGGCAATAACCCCCGGCAGATGCAGTTTGGAATCCGGCTCAGCTTCTAATCTCTTCCAGCGCGTTTCAAACACTCGCTGCGGAAACGGGGAAGGCCAAATGGCCTTCCCCGTTTTTATTGATGTATCGAGCATGATCGACAGCCAGGAGGTGCAAGTCCTGTTCACAACGTGATGGACGTGAAGTAGCTGCGTCCGAATCACCCGAACCCACGGCGAGCCAAGCTATAAACCGGAAAATTGAAACTCGAAATTAAACACTACAGGCTAAGCGTCTAAAACTGAACAGTGAACACGGAAAACCGAAAACTTCATCACTTCCCGTTGGAGTAGTACTTCACGTCAACGGTGTCGTACATAGTGGCGGTGGCGGCGTGCGTTTTTTCATAGGCGGTGATGTCGGGCTCGTGTTGCAGGGTCGTGCCGATGTCGTCGAGGCCCTTGAGCAAGACCTCTTTGCGCGACGGGACAATTTCAAATTTGAACATTAGCCCGTGTTTGTCGGCGATGGTCTGGTTGGGCAGATTCACGGTGAGCGAATAGCCTTCTTCTTTTTCGGTGCGCTTGAAGAGCTCGTCGACTTGCTCTTCGGGAAGCGTCGCGGGGAGGATGCCGTTCTTGAAACAATTGTTGTAGAAAATGTCGGCGTAGCTGGGTGCAATAACCACGCGGAAGCCGTAGTCCTTCACGCCCCACGGTGCGTGTTCGCGACTGGAGCCGCAACCGAAGTTGGCGCGCGCCAACAAAACCGATGCGCCTTTGTAGCGCGGAAAATTCAGCACAAATTCCGGATTTGGTTTCTCGCCGGGGAGATAGCGCCAATCATAAAAAAGGATGCGGCCAAAACCTTCGCGTGTGAGCGCCTTCAGGAATTGCTTGGGCACCATCTGATCGGTGTCCACGTTGACGCGGTCCAGCGGCATCACCATGCCGGTATGAGTTGAGAACGGTTGCATGCGATTCAGTCTCTCAGAACGTGAGATTTTTCAATATCGCCAAACGGAGTCCAATACGCTGCGCCCTTGTCTCTGTTCCCGTCAGTACGATTCGTGGAAATCAGGATGTAAGTAATGCCGCAGCATGGCTCAGGCCTGGCACAAACGGTCAGTTCACGCAGACGGATTACAAGCGATTCTCCGTCTGCAAGCTCCACGCGCATTCGCTTGCCCACATGCCCATGATTCAGGCCGCGCGTGTCCTGGCATGTGAATCCAGGCTACTCGACGGTGGCAACATCGAGTTCGCGCACGTCGACGAAATGACCGGCAATCGCGGCGGCCGCGGCCATGACCGGGCTGACGAGGTGCGTGCGGCTGTCTTTGCCCTGGCGCCCTTCGAAGTTGCGATTGCTGGTGCTGGCGCTCCGCTCATGCGGCGGCAGGACGTCGGCGTTCATGCCGATGCACATACTGCAGCCGGCGTCGCGCCACTCGAATCCGGCGGCGCGGAAAATCTTGTCGAGGCCTTCTTTTTCCGCTTGGGTTTTGATGCCGCGGGAACCAGGCACGATCAGCGCTTGTTTGATACTTTTTGCGACGTGTTTGCCGTCGACAAAATGCGCCGCGGCGCGGAGATCGTCGAGGCGCGAATTGGTGCACGATCCGATGAAGACGCGGTCCACCGGAATGTCCACGATGGGCGTGCCCGCTTTGAGGCCCATGTATTTGAGCGCGCTCTCCGTGGCCTTCTGATCGTTGAGGTCCTTAAAGTCATGTGGGTCTGGAACGCGCTCGGTGACGCTCGTAACCATACCTGGATTGGTGCCCCAAGTGACTTGCGGAGCGATCTTCTCGGCGTGAAGCTCGACGGTCATATCAAACTTGGCATTTTCGTCGGAATGCAGCTGTCTCCAGCGATCGACGGCTTCCTGAAAGGCTTTACCGCGCGGGACAAACGGACGGCCTTCCATATAGGCGAAGGTGGTTTCATCCGGAGCGATCATTCCGGCGCGTGCGCCGCCTTCGATGGTCATGTTGCAGACGGTCATCCGGCCGTCCATCGAAAGGGAACGAATGGCCTCACCGCCGTATTCGGCGACGTGGCCGTTGCCGCCGCCAATGCCTATCTTTCCGATGATCGCGAGAATCAAGTCCTTCGCAGTGACGCCTTTGGGGCGCTTGCCGTGGACGAGAATGTGGAGCATCTTGGAGCGCGATTGAACAAGACATTGCGTTGCCAGAACGTGTTCGACTTCGCTGGTGCCGATGCCAAAGGCCAGCGTGCCAAAGGCGCCGTGCGTGGAGGTGTGGCTGTCGCCGCAAACAATTGTCTGGCCAGGCTGAGTGATGCCGAGCTCGGGGCCGATGATGTGGACAATGCCCTGATTCTTGCTGTTCATGTCGAAGAGGCGGACGCCGGCCTCGCGACAGTTTTTCTCCAGGGCTTCAAACTGAAGCTTGGCATCGTTATCGAGGATAGGCAGGGTGCGGTCGGTGGTGGAGACGGAATGGTCCATCACCGCGAAAGTGAGATCAGGACGGCGGACTTTGCGGCTCTCCGCGCGGAGACCGGCGAAGGCCTGGGGCGAAGTGCCCTCGTGGATGAGGTGGCGGTCAATGTAGATGATCGAGGGCTGGCCGGGCTCTTCGCGAACCACATGGGAGTCCCAGATTTTCTGGTACAGCGTCCTATATGAAGTGTCAGTTGTCATGGGTTTCCATTGGGATTCTAACACTCCTGCAAACGGGTGCAAATGGGAGGCTCCGGGGAGAGGTTGAAAGCTGAAGAGCAGGGGATAGATCGAAAACACGTGAAACGTCCGCAGGTCTTAACGTCCCGAGCATCGCAGAAACACAAAAAATAAGAAGCCGGGCCTTCCCGCAGGAAAAGAGGCCGGCGGTGAGATCGGGATAATGTTACTGCAGGACCAGGCTGGCGTTAGTGCAACCGGCGCCGGAGGAGTCATAGTAGATCACGCCCGTCTGATCCGTACAGTACATCACCTGACCCGACCCGCCAAGTACTTGGGGCGTGGCGGTGACGATGAAAGTGACCGAAGGAACGGCGCCGTCACCTGTCCACACGAAGGTGTAGCCCGCCTTCCTTCCCTGGGCAAGGAGGTCATCGATCAAGCAGGCCTGTGTAGAAGAGCCAGAGCAAGGATTGGCCCCGCCGAGAGCGGTCAACTGCGCAGGGTAGCCCAAGTCGGGATAGGTGATGGAAAAGGTAACCGCGGCGGTGTTGATCACGCGGAGGGAGGCAACGGTGGAGGCCTCATTGGCGCGAAGGCGGGACCTGAGAAAATTGGGGACGGCAATTGCCGCGATGATCAGCAACACACTGACGACGATGAGCAGCTCGATTAGAGAGAAGCCATTTTGTTTTCGCATGAGTCCCCCTAAGGCTACGCCAAATCCCCCATCGGCAGACAAGCCATGCAGGCCGGTCTGGAACCTGAACTCCTACCAAATCTGAACGGTGGGACTTAGTTCGCGACTCGCGACATACTAAAATTCTGAAGAGTAGGGCGTCAATCCTGTATTTTGCCGTTCGAAGGCCAGGCAGCCCTAACCTGTCCACTGTCCGAGAGTACAGTGTACCGATAAAGGCGGCCGGCGCAGAGCAGCTGTTATTACGCTTTGTTTAGTCAGGTGGCAGTGCTGGAGCGTATCATCCGGGCCGTATTCCTTCGAGAGAGGAGACCTCAGTTTCTAAGAGTGCAGTTTTCTTCTCGGTGGCCCCCTAAGACGACATTTACGGGACGAGGGGATTTCCACTTTGCTGCCTTACTGGCAACGCCTCTTT
>WNFO01004224.1_pt1 | contig 12354 bp, 10 predicted proteins | sample 5400251 | NCBI WGS metagenome assembly WNFO01 (sample SAMN13153354, study PRJNA577476) | soil metagenome | isolation source: 100 cm saprolite under Madrone tree | place: USA:California | collected 2016-06-14
AAAAATCAAGGCCATGCAGACTGGAACGACGAACTGCAGCCGGCGGATCGCCTGCTGAAGATTTTTGAATTGGCCGCCCCATTCGAGCCACGAGCCAGGCGGGAACCGCACGTCTGCGACGATTGCCGATTGAGCCTCATCCACGAAGGACCCGATATCGCGGCCACGCACATTGACCTCCACAAAGATGCGCCGTTTGCCATTATCTCGGCTGATCTCATTCAATCCTTCCGAAAACCCGAAGCTCGCCACCTGCCGCAAAGGGACCGATCCACGGGCTGAGCCGTTAGTCCAGGGCAGCATAATGGGAAGCGCGCCCAATGTTTCGATGTTATTGCGTTGTGCATCGGGCACGCGCACGACGATCTGGAAACGGCGGTCGCCGTTGAAGAGGAGGCCGGCCGGCCGGCCGCCGAGCCCCGCCGCCACGGTATCGGCGACGTCCTCCATGGTCAGCCCGTAACGCGCGATGCCATTTCGGTCGAATTTGATATCGAAGCTGGGAAAGCCCCGGGTCTGTGCGATATGGACCTCCGCAACACCGCGGATTTTTGCAAGCACGGCTGCGACTCGTTTCGCTGTCGCGCCCATTGAATTGAGATCGTCGCCATAAATCGCAACCGTAACGTCGCTGCGTGCCCCGCTGATGAGCTCGTTAAACCGCATCTGGATCGGCTGGGTCATCTCATAAAAATTTCCAACGATGGGCGCCGTGACCTGCTGAATACGCTTCTGCACGTCATCTTTTGTGCGAACTTCGAGTGGCCACTGGTCTTTCGGCTTCAGCATCACGTAATTGTCGGATGCGTTGGATGGCATCGCGTCAAAGACCAAGTTGGCCGTTCCTGCTTTCGAGAACACGAAGCTGACTTCGGGAAGCGCAAGAAGCGCTTGCTCGACCTTGAAGTCGAGGTTCTTCGACTGCTCCATTGAAATCGAGGGGACTCGCACCGCGGCCAAATCTACGTTGATCTCATCGAGCGTTGGGATGAAAACACGCCCCAGGGAAAAAAGTATAATGAGTGCGCCGCCGAAAGTAACAATTCCACCGACGATCACGGAATACGGATGAGCGAGGGCCTTTCGCAGCGCCGGCGCGTAAAGATGCTTGGCCGCGCGAATCGAGGCAACCTCGCGTTCTGCGACTTTGCCACGAACGAGAATCGCCGCCATTGCCGGAACAAACGTCAGAGACAGCAAGAATGCAGAACCGAGAGCCAGCATTAGCGTGATGACCATCGGCGAAAACATTTTTCCTTCCACGCCCTGAAAGGAGAGGCAGGGCACGAACACAAGGAAGATGATGATCTGCCCATATACTGTCGGGCGGACCATCTCTTGCGAGGCTCCCAACGCTTCGGCAAGCCGCTCATCGCGGTCAAGCGGTCTTTCCAGACGCTTCTGCCGTTCGGCGATACGCCGCAATGTGTTTTCCACAATGATAATGGCGCCATCGATGATGAGGCCAAAATCGAGGGCCCCAAGGCTCATCAGATTCGCCGGAACCCCTATCGCATTCATTCCGGTTGCGGCCATGAGGAACGATAACGGAATGATCAAAGTCGCGATGATTGCGGCCCTGGCATTGCCGAGGAGAAAGAACAGCGTGGCAGTCACGAGGAGCGCGCCAATCGCAAGATTCTCTCCTACGGTCGTGAACGTAGCATTAACGAGCTGCGAGCGATCGAGCAGCACGCTCGCGACGATACCAGGCGGCAGGTTATTTCGAATCTCCAGGAATTTTTCGCGAACCGATGTTGCCACTGTCCGGCTGTTTTCTCCGGTCAGCATCAGCGCGGTACCTATCACCACTTCGCGTCCATTCTTACTCGCTGCACCCGTGCGAAATCGCCCTCCAATTCGCAGCTTCGCTACATCAGTTATCGTAACGGGAACGCTGCCGCGCGTCGCGATAACCGCGCGGCCTATCTCGTCCATCGAGTGGATGCGGGCGTCCGCGCGCACGAGGTAAGCTTCGCCAGCTCGCTGGATGTAATTCGCCCCGACTGCCAGATTAGCGGCTTCTAATGCCTTCGCGATGTCCGAATAGGAGAGTCCATAACTCACCAGTTTGGTCGTATCCGGCTCAACAACATATTGCTTTTCGTAGCCGCCGAGCGAGTCGATGTCGGCCACCCCGGGAACCGTCTTCAACTGCGGTTTCAGAATCCAATCCTGCACAGTCCTGAGGTAGGCCAGACGCGCGACCTCATCGCTTAGGCGTTCTCCGTCATCAGTCAAATACGAACCGTCGCTCTGCCATCCTGGTTCGCCATCGCCAATGCCGGCGCCATTTCCGCCGGCACTGGCGTAATCAACGCCGTACATGAAAACCTCGCCAAGGCCCGTGGACACGGGTCCCAGCTGCGGCTCCACGCCCGGCGGAAGATTGGGCTTGGCCTGGGCAAGCCTTTCGGCAACCTGCTGCCGCATGAAGTACAGATTGGCGTTTTCCTGGAAAATCGCGGTGACCTGGCCGTAGCCATTGCGCGAGAAAGATCGCGTGCTTTCGACGCCGGCCAGACCCGAAATCGCAGTTTCAATCGGGAAGGTGATGCGTTTTTCCACATCCTCCGGCCCAAGTGCCGGCGCCGCGTAGTTGATCATCGCCTGTTTGTTCGTGATGTCGGGCAGTGCATCGAGCGGCAAGCGCGTCAATTCATAAGAACCATAAGCGGCAACGATGGCGGTTAGGAACACAATGGGCCAATGGGCCTGGACGGAAAAGGAAAGGACCCTGGTGATCATTGTTCTTCCCCTGCGCCTTTCAGCATCTCCGCCTTGAGCAAGAATGTATTGCTCACTGCGATCGTCTCGCCCACACGAAGGCCGGACACCACTTCCGTGGCACGGTCGTCGCTCTGGCCGAGGACCACCTGATGTCTTCGAAACCCCTCGGATGTCCGAACGAATACGACCGGTCCGGTCACCATGGTCTGAATGGCGTTGACTGGCACGGCGAGCGGGACCGACCGCTCTTCGAATGCGATTGCGGCCGTAACGAACGAGCCGGGCCGCCAAAGACTCTTTTTGTTGTCGATCTCGGCTACCACGCGCGCCGAATGGGTATCCTTGTCCAGCATCGGGCTGATAAATATGACCTTGCCCTCCGCCGTTTCCGTGCTTCCCCGAGCCGCGACCGACACGGTCTGGCCATTCCGAACCCGCGGCGCATCTTCTGGGCTGACGGCAAGCTCGACCCAGACACGATCAAGATCAGCGACCACGAACAATTCGGTCTCAAGATTGTCGCGCCCCACTGCCACGCCGAGTTCAACTTTGCGCTCTACGACGTGTCCCGAGATCGGCGACCGAACTTCCTGACGGCGCAGCAACGCTTCCGGCTGTTTGGGCAGGCTCGCAATCTCTGTTTCGGTAAGGCCGAGAGCGAACAGCTTCTGCCGCGCAATGTCGTTCCTCATTTTTGCCTGTGCGGCATCATTACGAGAGCGGAGGAACTGCTGTTCGCTAGATATTCTCTTCTCCCAGAGAGCCTTGTCGCGCTCGAACAAATCTTGCTGCAATTCGTTCGTCAGCCGTGCCGCGAGGTACTCGCTCTTTGCATCCGCGACCTCGCGACTTTCAAGGATGGCCAGAACCTCATTCTTCTCTACTGGATCGCCAATATTCTTTCGTAACTCGGCAACGATGCTCGACAACTTCACCGCCACATGCGCGATGCGGTCAGCGTGCGGAACGATCGTGCCGGGGACGATGATCCGAAGGGCTATGGTGCCGCCCTGGGCCGTTGCCACTTCTATGCCGGCGGCCTCGATGTCCTCGGTGCTGAGCTTCAGGCCCTGCTGATCATCCTTAGAACCAGCACCCAGATTGGGTTCGCCGGCGGACTCTTGCGCTTGCGGCTGCGGTCCGGACGACAGCGCAGTAAGTGTATGCAGCAGTTGCGGCAGTCCCGGCAGGGCCCATGCAAGCGCAATGCCCATCACCAAGCCAACCGCCAAAAGAGCCAAACGACCGATCATGGCATCTACTTCTCCGGGCCGAACCGCCGCGCGGTCCCGACAGAAGGTGCTGGTCTAAATCCATTCGAGAACGCTGGCATCGCTCCCGGAGGGACCATGGAATCGCGGTGAAGGAGATCGCTGTCGCCAACTGAGCCAGGCAAAATCGCGTCCGGCTCGTTAGTCGCGAAGTCATCGAAGCCGATCGCGAGCCCCTCCACCTCCAGGATGGTGACCAGCCCGTGAACCTCGGATTGTGCCCGCAGCGTCAACGAGCAGGCGATTGTAACGCAGAGAAAGCGAACGGCGATCGATGCGCCAATGAGCGCAAGATTCCGGCGTGAAGCAGAACCAAAGTCTTGGGAATGCATGACGTGACCCACAATCCGCACGGCATCGCCCGCGCGGCTAGCGGCCACGCGCGGCTAGGCTATGCAGGGGGGTCTAGGAGGTCGCCTGAGCCCACCGAGGTCCACGACCCGAAGATGGTCCGGCTTTTCAATTGTCAGCTTCTGGCTCGCAATCTCGGAAATTGCAGAAATGTCCCGGCAAGGAAGAACGCAAATCACGAGCGCCATATCCCAGCCTGGCTCTTTAACATGTTTGGCGAGCGCGTCGTCATCATCATCGATGGCATGCTCGTGAATTGTTCCGTCTGCATGCTTGTGAGTAACGACGTGACTGTGATTCCCGCCATGAGGATGGCTGAAAACAAAGCCGAGGTAGTAGTGGCTAGAGTCGCCGGTCGCCGCTTCCGAAGCGGCGACGAAGATACCTTGGATGGTAAAGGCCACCGCGGCCGCCATCATGATGATGGTAGCCACACGCCAAAAAAATGAACGCCTAGCAAAGCGCAACGCACCGGCTCCGAGGTCTCTTCCAAAATACCCTAGGGGACGATGGTATGACAAGTACCTCGACTGTCAACTGGCCAACTTCCGTTGTTGGCCGAACGCGCCGTTTGTTGCGGCGCAGCAAAATGGTCGCAATTGGGGTGACGCGGACGCGGCATCGGTCGATGGCAAGATAAGTGTTCGCGACGGTGCGCTTATGAACTCGATGGCTGAGCGGCGAGGAAAAGATTGCGCAAGGGCACGGCTGACCCATGACATCAGGCACTGCATACGCCACCACTTACGCCACCACATACCGCATGTGCACCTGACATGTGGTGCCGGCGGGAATGGCGGCGGTTCTCCCACACCTGAAAATCACACCGCAGAGACCAGACTGGCTGGCTGGGGCGCCAGGATTCGAACCTGGGAATGGCGGAATCAAAATCCACAAAACGCTATTGATACGTATAGCCTTTCTGCCCTCATGTTGCATCTGTGTCGCATCAAACGAGTAGCGCACGCTCTGCCGCGGCAAACCTCGCCGTGATTGCGGCGGACCCGTTACCCCGCCCGATGACCGCAGCACCCCAGTGACCGGACCAGTTCAGGTCCGGCCGGGTGGAGTCGGCCATGGGCCACAACCGGACATTCACAGCTTTCTCCCGCACCGAGTCGTTACCTGCCGAGACTGTCGCAACGGTGCCACCATCGATGACGTATTCCGTGCCGGTGATTGCGGCGGCGCGCGGCGAAGCAAGAAAAGCGATGAGCTCCGCCACCTCGGTTGGCTTCGCTGGCCGCCCTAGCGGCATGCCGCCGAGCGAATCCATCAAGGCTTGGCGCGCCGCCTCCTCGCCCGTTCCGGCTTCGAGGGCCAATCTTTTGACGAGCTCCACCGCCGCTTCCGTCTCAACCCAGCCCGGCGACACCCGGACGACACGAACGCCCTTCGGGCTGACTTCCTTGGACAGTCCCTTGCTGTAGTTCGCGAGCGCCGCTTTGGCCGCCGCGTAAGCGATGGTGGCTTCGGCCAATGGTAATTGCCGCTGAATCGAGGTCACGTGAATAATGACGCCCGCGCCCTGCTTCAGCATCGCTGGCAAGAGCGCGCGATCCAGCCGCACGGCTGGGAAGAGCGGTGCGCTGATCCTCGGAACGATCGACGGGGACGCGCCGCGCCGCTTGGTGCTCACCCCTTCCTGACGCACGCAATCGACGTTTGGAACTTGGGTATTTGACCGGGTCGCGACTGGAGAGGTTGTTTTTCATTCTTGCTTCCAAAAATCGGGCACATATTTAGGGGTCTCATAGCATCGCGCTTTCGGACTTCGATGGGAGGCGGGAGTCCAAAAACCAGGGGCCGCTAAAAGCGCAATGGATCTGGAGTCCCCCATTTTTCCTGCACTTTCGGGGCCTAGTCGCAGCGCCCGAAGTGGTCGCCACTTGGCCAGAGAAGTCGGTTGTGGCATCAGTAGTCCGGGATCCGGTTCGACCTGCCCGCCCGAGATCGGCCAACACCGGCTCGTCGGAGCTGGTCAGCAGCAATCCGGCAAGCGCCGGCTCGCCCGCCTTCCGCTGCAGAAGTCGACTTGCCGGAACTTTTTTGAGATCATTGGTGTTTCAATGGATTAGCTTGGCTTGTGACTCAGTGGTGCTAATCCAGCCAGCAGGGCTAAATGCGGTCAGAGTCCTGAATTGAGGGACGAGACAATTTCTCGTGAAGGGTCTGATTGTGATATCCGACACGATCTACATTAGGATTATGAGCGTATTTCGGCTCTCACCTTTGACATCCGCCGTCTTTCTATTTGTGTTCGGACAAACACTTGTAGGGGGCCAAGCTGGCATTCTTGCAGCACAGAGAATCAACGAAAACGTAACCATGGAGGTAGCTGCCAACAACACTGAGGGACGAAGTGAGAGCGGCATTACTGGCCAAGTGAGTATCCGTCCGGTGCGCCCACACGCGACGTACGGGACGTCGAACGTCATGCCTTATCAGGCGAAAATCGAGGTGTTTGACTCAAGTGGACGCATGCTGACGGCTTTCGAGACCGATCCAAACGGAACCTTCCATATTGCGCTTCCACCTGGGAAGTACGTGCTACGACCTCAATCCCCCGGTCCCTATCCACGTGCCTCTGAGCAGACGGTTGTTGTCTCTCCGCGGAGCTTTTCGCAAGTTCGCGTTGTCTATGACAGCGGGATTCGCTGAGTCGAATAAAAGCTTGCCGGAAGCGAATGTTGACTCTCAGTGACAGTTCGAAAACTTGACGGGAACGATCGATGTGAGCCAGTTAGCGTTACCGGTGTTCGCAAGGTACTGGGTAGAAAACCAGAAGGTGCAGTCATCGGTCGGATCTATGCTCATACTCGCATAGTCGCCCCAGCGTTCTGGGCTTAACTGAGAGCCTTTGCCTCGCACCGCTCGCTGCTCAATGGCCATCTGATTGAGGGGATCGCTCGCGTTCCTGCCGGTGAAGCGGATTTCAGGAAAGATCTTTGAGCTCGACACGCTGTATCCCATCAGCAAGTTCCCGACCTTGTCCATTGCGATGCTTGCCATCCAACGAAAAGCAGTGTCCGGTGCGTAAGTCCCTTGCTGGAAAATCTTGGGCATTCCACCGGGATCGCGCAACTCATACCAGCGAATGCCCGACGAGCCGCCAGCAACAACGGCGTGGTTGACGACCAGAGCCTCGTGATCAGTGAAATTGCGGTAGGCGAGCCGAAACATCAAACGATCACTCAGGGTATCGAGCAATTCAGTTGTCCTCGGTTGTTTCACACACTCGCCAGGGATCGCTGCATTTCGGCAGGCAATCTCAAATGGCGCGGTCCTGACGACGGTCGGCCCGGTGAGAGTCGAGCTTGCAGCGCTCGTCCAATCCACATGAAACTGCCAAAGATTGAGCTGATTGCTGTCAATATCCATAAGGTAATTTGGGGCGCCGACTGGCGGTGGAGTCGCACCGTCGAGGTCCGCTGGAAGCAGCCCGCCTTGGTTGGCCACATCAAAGCACACTATACGCGCAGGTTGGCTCGCAAGCATCTTCTCACGTTCGAACGCGCACGCCTTAGCGCCCAGAAAACTATTTCCGCGAAACATGTTGAAGGTGCCATAATACCCGTCGGGCCAGACGCCAAACTTTGGATAATCGTTGAAGTCTGCGAATTGGAACTCGTAGCGCGAATAGGTCCCGGTGGGATCGGCCGACGTAGAAACACCGACGCACTGCGAGAACGGCGTTCCCGATACGGCGAACTGGGTCAGAAGCCATCGATCGGCCATCTTGTCGTAGAGCACGATAGGATCGCCATCATTAAAGTTCTCGCAATTACCGCCGAAGCCGCTCCAGATTAGCTTACCGTCGATGGGACCAAGGACGCGGTCGTGTGGTGCCATTTTGTCGAACACGGCGAGGCCAGTATTAACCCACTGCACGTAGTGCGCTTTGCCGACCGAGCCGTTCGTATCGGGGGGATCGGCTGTGATGCTGAAAGCCGGTGTCCCCATCCCAATGCCTGCAAACGGAGGCATGACCATTCCGGCCGAAAGCTTCAAGGTTGCCTTCTTCTGCAAGGCCGTATCGGCAAGAGCCGCTAGTTTTGCTGGGGGCAGGGGTATCTTCTTAACACGATGCTCGCGAAAAAAGGCGCCCTGCGCCTTTGCTGGTGGCTGAATGCTACTCAACGGTGGCGAAACATCAAACCGGACGGCATTCTCAACGGTTTGGCTAAGCGCCGAGGGAGCTAAGCCCAGTGCACAGCAAAACAATCCAGTAATCGCTATGAACCGCACACCCGTCCTCATCTTCAATACTCCCCACTACTTTGAGACAACTCAACGAATCAGTTGGACATTCAGCGCCTGCAGCACGTCGCTGATATGATTTGCTATTGCAAACTGCGACACTCCACCGATAAGCAGGCCAGTGGCGCGACCTGACTCCCGGTCAACCACGATAGCACCGGAATCTCCCCCATCGGAGAAGACACCGGCGTCGCTGCGGATCATGAGTTGGTTCTCGAACGTCAACATACCCAGGTCGAACTGCACCGCGATCGTCGCAGCCACTTCAAATACCGTTCCCGTTGTGTAGCCTGTCGCACGGCCTGTCTTTTCGACCTGCATGCCTTCGGCAGCTTCAATCGGTTCGGCACTGGCAAGCTGACCGATCTTGGGCATCATCTTCGAACTGACGGTGGCTCCGTCGAGAACTTTCGCAAGCGCGCAGTCGACCAAGTTCGGCTTATCCGCGTTGAGCGGAACGAACGCCGCGAGGGTCGCAATCTGATCCTTGAAAGGATTCCCGCCGTCGAGGAGTCCCGGCTGGAAAATCGCAGTTCCAATCGGCAACGCGTTTTCGTTCGCCAGTACGTGATTATTGCTGAGAACATAGCGGTCGCCATTCGCCGTCACCATGGCGCCGAATGTGCCCGCCATTAGTTCTCCGGCTTGCGCATTGGGAAACTGAAACCCGATGGAGCAGCCGGGCCTTGCCGGCCGTAGACGCTTTTGATTTGCAGGGACACCGCCCTGCAATGCGCGGAAAAGTCCGGTTTCAATAACATCCGTAACCACATTTCCTATCCGCTCGGGTAGGAGAAAGTCTCGCGGAATCGAATTCAGCGGAATTTTGTTTTCAACGTAGAGCCGTACACAATTCTTCTTTGTCGATCTACCCTGCTTGATCTTCCGTCCAATTCCTACGCCCACTACGTTGTGATGGGGATGCGCGCGAACGGCCCAGGTAAGATCCTGTCTTCGCCCAAGCACACGATCCATAAACTGATTAACAGCCGCGTGTTTGGCTTCCTTCAATTCTTCAGAGATTTCACTGCGTATCATCGCCCACGACCGATAATTAAGTAGCCACTTCTATAGCTTTATTCATCGATTACTGTATGAAGCTGATATCTACACTGACACGTCAAGAAAACAGAAGGATTCTCGTGTACTGAAAGTGTCGTGGCCAGCCGACCGTATCTGCCCGCACGACGCAGACCGCTTCATGTAAACCGATTCGAGGCAGGAAATTTCAGCGGCAACCCGCAACTGGCGTTATCATCTCCCCATATAATACTGCGCACAAACTAGGGTCTCTCTTACAACAAAAAGGCGAATGCGGCAAGGGCTACGCCCCGCATCACCATTTATTTGATCGGGAGAGCGCGTCAGCGCTCGCCGTTCAGTTTCTACGCAGGCTCTAAGACGTAATCCTTGAAGTAGCTGGTACTGTCGGTTTTTGACCACAAACCGATCTTTCCAGACACCGGCTCCGACAACGTGTATTCGAGCGCAAGTTGGCCGTCGATGTAAGTTTTGAAGTCAGTGCCCGCAACCGTCATCTTGAGGTCATGCCATTGATCGCGGGCCAAGTGCCACGGCTCACGCCCCGGGCCGCGCTTAACCATCTTCCGGATGCCGTCATGGAAGGTCCAGAGCGTGATATTGTACTCGGTGTCGTTGTAACGGGTGGAAAGCCAGTCGCCGTTTGGCTTGACATTGAACAGAATGCCCGAGCAGCGGTCGAGATCGCCGGCAATTGTTTTGAATTTCAGGCTGATCGTGCCGTTGGAGAAATTGTCCACGCCATTGAGCGTTGCGATTGGGTAGTAGGCGAATTGCTTGACGTTATCGATGAAGTCCTCTTGCGAGGCGTTGTAGAAGCGGCGCGCTCTCTCCGCGAGCAAGGCCGTGCGGTTGTTCTGGTTTGCCTTCCAGGGTTGGCCATCGACCATGATGACCTTCTCCGGTCCGTCCTGAACCACCCGCCATGTCCCGACGATCGGCTGAAACGTAGCGGGCGGTTGCCCGACGCGTTCATTGCTTAAATCCACTTTGAGTTCGGCGACGGAAACCCGCCCCGCCGAAAGCGGCGTTAAGGCGCACCCTGCCGCGGCGATCATGAGGTCCCGGCGAGACAGTCTTTTCATATGAACCTCCTTCTTTGGAAAAATAGTCCCAGGCCGAGCACAGCCAAAGGCCAGACGATGTAAAACAACGGCACGGCGCCGGTCGGCTGAACGGCAAGCGGGTGTCCCCTATGTCCGGCCCCGCCCTCCTGCGGCGGTTGAATCCCGGCGAGTTCATAGATCGCATCGAGCACGCCATCCGTCGTTGTAGCGCGGCCGACGATGCGTTTGCCGCCGAGATCGTACCAAATCTCCCCGTAATGCTCGCTGGCCTGTTCGAACAAGCCGGTCGCCGTGCCGGAGACATATTCAACTGTCACCTCAGGCATCGTGCGGCGGAGTTTGGAAAGGGTCTGCTTTTCAAGGTCGAAGCGCCGCGGGTCTTCGGGCGCGAGATGCGCTTCGATTCTCAATGGTGCGCTGATTTTGCTCAAAATGGCAGCTTCAGACGCACCAAAGGAATTCCGTTCGTTCTCTGAGACGTCCCAACTCGATCTTACAAAAGAAGTCGCGAAGGCGAGAACGGCGGCGACGCAGAGAATGGCGACCGACTCTGTGGCCCTCCGCCCCACCGGCAAACCCAAGCGCATCCAGACCGCGGCAAGAACAAGCGATGACGCGATGAGAGCAAAAGCCGCCAGCACCAGATCGAGGCGCACAAGCCCCCGGCGGAAGGCCTGCAGCATTTCCGACGGAGTGTAGCTCGCGATCTGCTCCCAGATGCCACCCTGGAAGGCGGCCACGAAGCTCAGCACCCATGTACCGACTGTGAAGGCAAGCACCAGGATGGCGGCTGTCGAAGGGTGCTCGGAGAGCGAAGCAGCAGCAGCGGCAAGGGCGATCACGATCCCGGCATTGAGAAGATGTCCGAGAGCGAGAGAGCCGATTTCAGGAGCATACAGGCTGCCACCATAACTCGCCCAGAGAATGCCGGCGAGGACGAGGGGAACACCGGCGATGAGCCACCCGGCTCCAAGTACCATCGCCTTCGCGGCGACCATTGAAAGAGGCGTCATCCCTTGCTGCAATTCCAGCTTGAGGGCGCCGCTGGTGCGATCGCAGGTGTTGCCGGACGTGCCTCACATGGCGGAAGCCGGATATCCGGGCATGCAGGCCGACGCATGGTTCGCCGTCGTCGTGCCGACCCGAACGCCCAAAGACATCATCACGCTGCTCAATCGAGAGATCATCAAGGTTCTGGCGCTGACGGATATCAGGCAGCGAATGGCGACGCTTGGCTTCGAGCCAGTCGGAAGCACGCCGGAAGAGTGTGCTGCTCAGTTCCGCACCGACGGCGTGAGATGGGCAAAGGTCATTCAAGAAGCAGGCATCAAGGCAGAATGATCGCCCGATCTTCAGAGATTCCGATCTCGCCCAATGTCGCCTTCGGGTGTGCGCCGTGACAAGGCGGCGCTTTCCAGTGGGTGCAAGTCCCCCCCGGCGACCGCTCCAGCCGGAAGCAACCGGAGCAGCCAAGGAGGTAACGAACTGGCTGAAGCCTTCGGAATGCGTGTCACGAATTGGTGACAGCGCGAGTGTGCAGGCCGCAACGAGAGTGAACGCTAAGCAGGCCTCGAAAAGGACAATGCGCAGGCCGACCCGACAACCCTTTCAGGGAAGGCTGATACGGCTGGGTG
>WNFO01004633.1_pt1 | contig 12348 bp, 10 predicted proteins | sample 5400251 | NCBI WGS metagenome assembly WNFO01 (sample SAMN13153354, study PRJNA577476) | soil metagenome | isolation source: 100 cm saprolite under Madrone tree | place: USA:California | collected 2016-06-14
TCGCGCTTTACCAGAAAGCCCGCTGTCTTTTTTTCCCGTCCCTCTATGAGGGCTTTGGCCTTCCGATACTGGAAGGCCTGGCGTGCGGTTTGCCGGTGGCATCGTCGAATACTTCGTCGCTGCCGGAAGTCGGTGGTGAACTGGTGACTTATTTTGATCCCTACAATATTGACGAAATGGCTGATAGTCTTTACCAGGCCATGCGGGCGCCTATGGATTATCAGTCACGGCTAAAAAGATATGAATACTCGAAGAGATTTTCCTGGCAAGAAACCGCCCGCGCGACGCTAAACGCTTTTGTTGATTGCGTGAGCGATGTGCAGCGGCAAAGAATGGCGAAGCGAGCCAACTGACTATGAGTAGCGAAGCAGTCAATTCAGAATTTGTAGATGTACGTAAGCTCATCAGGGAATTGAGCGTCGAGGAATTGTGCCAGACCGCTGAAGAATTCTTCGCGCGACTCGATAATTGGGATTATCTTCATGCTAAACCCTTCGCCGCCATCGACGAGACACCCGAGTTGCTCACATGTTTCGCGCACGTCGTGCAAGGCTTGAAGCTACTGCCTGAGATGACGATTCTAGACTTCGGCGCGGGATCATGTTGGACGTCCCGTTTTCTCAGCCAGTTGGGTCTGCAAGTGATTGCGTTTGACGTTGCACCCTCTGCTCTTAAGATCGGCCAGGAGCTTTATAAGCTTTAACCCAACCTCATTTCTTCTTTCCCTGGAAGATTTTGAAGCCTACTTAGACGGACAAGATGCAGGTGAGCGCTACCTTGCCGAGACGCGCGATCAAATGAAGCATCGACGCGTTTTCTTTCTGTTCAAAGGTGAATCCTCTGCTCCTGCCGACAGCCGGCAACGCGTGGGGTTAAAGGCCCAGCTAAACGTCGAATTGGAATCAGATCGCATCGCTGGCGGACAGCCTCTTCGTCTCAAAGCCGTTGTCAAGAACACTGGCAGCACCGTTTGGCTCCCCACTACGGCGCGCGTAGGCGCCATCCACTTTGGCATTCACCTATTCGATCAGAAAGGCATACTGCTCGACTTGGATTATTTCCGCCATAATCTAACGCCGGGTCAAGGCCGTGAGATCCTACCCGGTGAAACAGTCGCAATTGCCACTGAAGTTCCAATGCCCGCGACAGGCGAATATATACTGCAATGCGATCTGGTCAGCGAAGCAGTTTGCTGGTTTGAGCATAATGGATCGGAGACAGTAAGGCTTAAGGTTGAAGTTATTTGAGGCAGCTCATGGGCGGCTTTTGACACTTAACATAGAAGCAATAACTTAGGTCAGCGTCATCACTTAGTGCGGGCATTCTGAACACTTCAGTTTCATCGAACACACCCGTCTTCGCACTTTCCGGCATCGGACAAATGCCTCCTGTTTCAATCACTTCAAAGCCGCCTGTTTTAAGCATCGTTATTAAGTCGCTCGGGACATATTCAATCTTGTGTTCAGGGTGAATGAATTGGTTCGGCGAATGAATCCGAGTTAATTTGCTGTTCGGCGTGTCAAGGCAAAAATATCCGCCGGGCTTAAGCACGCGCCTCGCCTCCGCAATTACACGGACAGCCTCAGGTTTGGTCACGTGTTCGATGCTTTCGCCAGAGAAGACCAGGTCAGCTATTTCATCCTCAATTGCCGACAAATCCACCATCGGGGATTGAATGTATTCTATGGTTCCGTAGTCACGAATCAGGTTTTTCTCTTCAAAATCCCGCGGGATTATCATGCGAGTATCAAAGGGAAGGTCAACTATAATCAACCTCTTAGCTCGATACCTATAGCCGTTCGTATACAGAGCACCTTCAATTACAGTAGGACATGCTCCCCCTAAATCGACGATACATTCGGCTGCAGGTAAAGTCTTAATAAACTCCTTCCGCGCCTCGTGTAGACGATCAGGGAACTTTGGCTCAAAGCGGGAATGATATTCTGGTGATTCGAAAAGAAACTGAATGAACTGCTGCCGATTGAATAGTTGGCCATCCAGACGCTCTAAGTAATACTGAATTCCGCTTTCGTCTGGGGGGCGATTCAAGATTAATAGAAAAGCCATTGCTATGAAGTCGCGATGGTTGACGGAATCGAGCGGATTACCTTCAGCAAATTCAAGCGCATCTTGGACGAGGCGGCTCATCAGACTTGGAAAATCGCTGCTGGAGTTTCTCTCTTCCATTAGCTTGCGAGAATGTATTTGAGTAGTTTCGCTAAACCTTATACCCTATTTCTGGTACGGCTGCTATTGGAACAAGCCCTACATAAGCGCAAAGCAGCAAGAGGTTAAAGATTACTTTAATAGTTTACGCTGATTTACAAAAGGCACATCTTGTAACGTGCGAGCCGCGTAACATCGGGTTCTATCTGCTGGTGCGAAGATAGTTGGCCCGAACCACAAAAATCCGAAGGTCAGAGGCTACTGGCATGAATTGGCAGCGCAAACTTCATCAGCATAGAAGAGATCTCCTGATCGGCTTGCTTATTTTTGTAGTCGGCTTTGGGGTGTTTCTTTGTTCTCCCGTGCGTCCGATTTCGGATTCAATTTACACTTTCGTGGTCAGTGAAAGTCTTCTGAAACACGGCAGCTTTGCGATAGACCAAATCGGCATCCCTCGGCTCGAGCCCAGATTCAACGGCAGCTACGTGGAAAACGGCCGAATAAATGAACTCGAATGGGTGGGGAATCGGCTCTATTATTTTCTTCCACCCGGCACTTCCGTTCTCTCCCTTCCTTATGTAGCGTTAATGGATTTTTTCGGCCTGTCCGTGATCAATAGGGATGGAACCTACAACCTTGGCAAAGAAATACAGCTTCAGCTGATATTTTCGGCTTTTTTGATGGCGTTGCTGGGCAGTATTTTTTATTTTACCGGTCGCTTGGTCTTACCGGAGCGGTGGAGTGTCATTATCGCGCTCGGAGGAACACTGGCAACGCAAGTGTGGAGTACTCTTTCCGGAAGTATGTGGTCGGACACGTGGGGAATCTTCCTGGTGGGACTGGTTGTCTGGATGCTGTTGGCGGAAGCGAGTACCGGAATTCGACTCCGTCCTATATTGGCTGCTACGGTGATGGCCTGGACTTACTTTGTGCGACCGACCAACGCGATCCCAATCCTGGCGATTTCCGTTTACGTACTTCTCTATCACCGTCGGCTATTTGCGCGGTATGCAGTAACCGGGCTGATCTGGTTAGCTCTTTTCGTATTTTACTCCTGGTACAACTTCGGCAAGATGCTGCCAAATTATTATCGTGCGGGCCGCTTGACGTTCGAGCATTTTGGCGAAGCTTTGGCGGGCAATTTAATTAGCCCCGCGCGCGGATTGTTCATCTACGTCCCAGTCACACTTTTTGTCTTTTACCTGCTCGCCCGTTACCGCAGGAAAATTGTTTGGCCGAGACTGGTGGTGCTTTCGTTAAGTATCTTTGCAGTTCATTGGATAGTAACTTCGGGATTCTCGCATTGGTATGGCGGCGGCAGTTATGGTCCCAGGCTAATGTCAGGAGTTGTTCCCTGGCTTGTTCTTTTGGCGATTATCGCCGTTCAGGCGATGTTGAAACAGCGTGAGGAGTTGAAGAATCGGCCCCCTGGATTTTGGCGATTACAAAATGTCGTGGGCGGGTTCTTGTTGCTGGTAAGTAGCTGCATGAATGGAATTGGCGCAACAATGCCGGCTATCATTACATGGAACAACAAACCTGTCAGAGTCGATCGGGATCCAAGCCGTCTTTGGGATTGGAGATACCCCCAGTTTCTGGCCGGTTTCCTGCGTCCGCCGCCCCCAAAGGTTTTTCCGCCTGCCGATGTCAGGATCGATTTTTCACGCAAATCAGCCGACCTGTACTTGTGGTACGGCTGGAGCGAAATGGGCGGTGAATACCGGTGGAGTGACGGAGATGAAGCGACCGTAGTTTTCGGTCTCGACAAGATAGCCGATGCGCAACTGCTAATGAAATTAACCCCATTTATCGTCGGGGGAAAAGAGCAGAGAATCAGCATAAAGCTAAACGGTCAGCTGCTCGAGACGTTGACATTGAAAGATCCATCTCCTCATGAATACTCCCGGATCCTGCCAAAAGAGTTATTGCAAGGGAACAATGTTTTAACTTTCGAATTGCCGGATGCCGTGTCGCCAAAGGAACTCAACCTAAATGAGGATGAGCGCAAGATCGCTCTGGGAGTGTATTGGCTAGAGATCAAAACTCAGGGACCAAGCGGCGTCCAGGATGCACCGAAATACACAGAGGCGACTGGGCCGCTGCCGGATGGAGGATATGCAGTAGAGTTCGAGTTCCTGAACCCGCCGCAGGTTTTAGCCGCCGGCGAGTCCCTCGACTTGCGGGTCAAGGTAAAGAATGTCAGCGGCGCGATTTGGCCGGCCATGGGTGACAGTAGCGGTAAATATCAAATACGGCTGGGAAATCATTGGGCGGACTCGAACGGGCGCACCGTGATTCTCGACGACGGCCGTGCTGCTCTGCCCCACGACTTGAGGCCGGGGCGCAAAGTTGAACTTCTGCTCAGAATCACCGCCCCGCAAATGCCCGGTGAATACACTCTTGAACTCGACATGGTGCAAGAGCGAGTGACTTGGTTTGCTGATGAGGAATCGCCAGCTGCGCACATGAAGATCACCGTTCGTTAGTGTAACCAGGGCGCAACTTCTATGAACGACTCGGTTTTCGCATCCATCAGCCTCGGAATTGTTTGTCCGATGGCAAATCAGGAAGCTTCCGCGGTTAGCTTCGTCAATAGTGTATTGAGCCAATGCGCTTCTTACAGTTTTAAGAGCGTCGAGTTTTTCGCAATACTCGATCGAGCTAGCTGTGACCGCACGAGAGAACTCCTGGATGAATTGAAAAACGAGCGCTCCGAGTTACAAGTTGTGTGGGCGCCAAACAATCATTGTGTGGTCGATGCTTACGTGCGCGGTTATCGCGAGGCCCTCAGCGCTGGATGTGATTGGATACTGGAAATTGACGGCGGCTTTAGTCATCAGCCCGGCGACATACCGCAATTTTTCCAGAAGATGATTGAAGGCTATGACTGCGTGTTCGGGAGTCGATTTTGTGGAGGCGGCAAGATTACGGACAGCTCTCGGAAACGCAAGCTCATTAGTCGCGGGGGCACGATTCTGACCGATGCTCTTATGGGGACGGATTTAAGTGATATGACCAGCGGATTTGAGCTGTTCTCGCGCGACGCGCTGAAATACATCCTCAGTAAAGGTATTTATTCCCGCGCCCACTTCTTTCAGACTGAGATTAAAATTCACTGTCGGAACCTGCGGATTGCGGAGGTACCGATCCATTATCGTGCAGCCAGCCCCGGCGTAAACACGAGCGTGCTCAAAGATTCACTTTACAATCTGTGGCGTATGTATCGTCTGAGGCGACAAGGCCGACTGTAGGAATAATGGAACCGAAAACTGTTTTAGTTGTCACTTCGGTCGCGTCACCAAACGCCGCCCTGAAAGAGTTAGCAAGTGGATGCCAGCAGCACGGAGTCGAATTTTTCGTGATTGGCGATGAGGGCAGTCCACGGCAATTCGAGTTGGAAGGTTGTCGCTTTTACGATTTGAAGGAGCAAATGGAACTGGGGTTTGCTTTCGCGCGCCTATGCCCGGCGAGAAGTTACGCGCGCAAGAATATTGGGTATCTATTGGCCATGCGTACAGGTGCAGCGGTGCTGATCGAAACTGACGATGACAATTTTCCGCGCGCGGAATTTTGGGCCCAACGACACAGGAAGCAGTTGGCGCGACTGATTTCAGATACAGGATGGGTTAACATTTATCGGTACTTTACAGATGCAAAGATTTGGCCCCGTGGATTGTCGCTGGAAAGCATCAATAGTTCCGTTCCAAACTATGACACGCTGATTACCAAAGAGGTTGATTGTCCTATTCAGCAAGGGCTGACTGATGAAGACCCCGACGTGGATGCTATCTATCGGCTGGCATTTCCGCTGCCGCAATCTTTCAGAAGGGATCGCCGAATTGCCCTGGGGAACAATTCCTGGTCACCTTTCAATAGCCAAAACACTACTTGGTGGAGCGATGCTTTTCCCCTGCTCTACTTGCCGGCGTATTGCTCGATTCGCGTGACCGATATCTGGCGGGGTTTTGTAGCGCAACGAATTGCCTGGACCAACAATTGGGGCGTGCTATTTCACGGGCCGACAATTCGGCACGATCGAAACAAGCATGACTTGCTGCGCGATTTGCAGGAGGAGGTGCCCGGCTATTTGAATAACAAGAAAATCTGTGCGGCCCTTGGGGACCTGGCATTGAAATCCGGGCGCGACAACCTCAACGACAATCTGCGTCTCTGCTACTCGGAGTTGGTACGGATGAATATGATTGGCGAAGCTGAGTTGGATTTGCTTGAAGCATGGATCGCCGACATTGAGCGGATAACCCGCAGGACGAATAGCAAGGCGCAAAAAAAATTCTCATGATGCCCCACGGTAAAAATTAAACTTTCGCATCAGTTGCTTTGAACAATTCCACGCAAAAACTACTAAAGATTGCCTGGCTCTCGCCGTTCCCGCCACAAAGAAGCGGCATTGCCAACTATAGTTATTGGCTCGTCAAAGGCCTCAAATCTCACTTTGATATTGATCTGTATTACGACAAGCAGCCGCCGATCACTGAACTCCAGGACGAGTTTGAGGTTTATCCCATCGCGGCTTTCGCCGATAGACATGAAAGTTACGAACAGACAATTTGTCATATCGGGAACAACAGCGATTTTCACAAGGGAATCTATGAACTTGCGTGGCGTTTTCCCGGCACGGTAGTGCTGCACGATTACAACCTCAGTGGCTTTATGCACGAAGCTTTCTATCGCCAGAACTACGAGTTGTATCGTCAGGCATTGCCTAATGGACATGGCGAAGACGGACGCAAGGGGCTGCAATCGCTGATTCATCGGCTTTTTCCTGATTCATCGCAACTCCCGATGTCACAAGCGATCGTTATTCGCAGCAAGAAAGTAATCGTTCATCATCGATGGGTCAGGAACCAGTTTGCTGACAACGCCCACATAGAAGTCATCCCGCACTTTGCCAAGCTCAACTGTCAGCCGGACAAAGCAGGAATCGGAAACTTCAAGAACAAGTTCGCCATCAGAGATGATCACTTCGTCCTAACCTGTCTGGGATTCGTCAATCCAAATAAGCTGCCAGGGCTGCAAATAGATGTAGTGAACCGATTGCTTGACGATGGCTATCCCGTACAGCTGATATTTGCCGGCGAGCCATCTCCGGAAGTTAAAGATCTAGTAGCAAGGGTGCGGTCGAGCAAGTATCACGAGAAAATTATTTTCACCGGATATCTAAACGAAAAGGATTACTTTAACTCGATTTTTGCGTCGGACATTATTATCAACCTGCGAAACCCGTCGATGGGTGAGGCGTCGGGTACCTTGATGCACGCGCTGGCCGCTGCCAAGCCGACCGTCGTCAGCGACACAAATCAGTATCGAGAGTTTCCGGATAAAGTATGTTGGAAGTTGGCCCACGATCAGAAGCAGGCAGAAGTGTTATATGCTTACATCAGAGCGTTGCTGTCTAATCAAAACCTACGAACGGTTATTTCGGAGAACGTCGCGGACTATGTGAGAAATATGCTGGGTTGGGAGAGAATTACCGGCCAATGGAAGCAAGCCATCTCGAGCCTGACCTGACGGCAATCGGAACGTCAGGCCTAAATTAGCTTAGGGATTGATCGTCACGTGCGGCGCAGAGTCAGTTGGCCGGCTCGTTGCAGTGCCTACCTTGACGACTATCGGAAGGTCACCGCGATCGACTGCCGCGGGAAGCGTAAGATCAATCTCCTGGAAGCCAGGCTGATCGAGCACAATCACATTCGATGGGACTATTACGGTCGTGCCAATCGTGACAGTGATTGCGGACGCTGCTGTACCGCGAACGCCAGTCAGTTGGATCTCGAGCACGGTGGGTACCAGTGTGCCCGTGCCATCGTCGGACGTGATGTTGAATGGCTCCATCAAGCAACCGGGAGTAAGCGGCCTAGTGATATTACAGATGAGAGCGCGTCCGCCAGGACCGTTGGTGCTGGTAAAGATATCGGGCTGGGCCGCTACAATTACCACCTGACCGCGAATCACCGTGCCGTTACTGTTTATCACAACCGGATAACTGGCCGTCCCGGAGTTCGCGACCAGACCTGGCGGCACGGCAAAACTAATTGAAGTTGTGGTAACCGAATAAATCCCACAGGCCGCGCCGTTAATTGAGATTGAAGTGCCCTTCAACTCGATCGGCAATGCTGGTGAGCGTCCTGCTTCAGACGCAGCGGTACTACTGACTAACGCAGGCAAAGGCGGCGGACTCAAGGTGAATTGCGCGAGCGCTAATTCACCGGCTGCCAGGCCCGGTGCGACGAACGGGCTGCCGGTCGGGCTGGGAACTGGACTCGCGGTGGGAGAGGCTATTGGAATCAAGCTCGCACCAGTGAACAGTGAAATGGTTCCACTCGACTCGGTAACGGAAGTCGGCAGAAGTTGATAGAAGACCTCCGCCGAGCCATCGGAATTACCGCCTCCGAGTTCTCCCCCGAAGGTAAAGGCAATTCGAGTGCGCGAATTACTGGGCAGCCCGCGCAGACCATTGAAAGTCGCAATACTGGTAATGCGCGTAAACGGCCCGGTCGTGGTAACCGGCAGCGGCGTCAGAAAAAGCTGCGCTGACCGGCTGGCATTTAATCCGGTGCTGTCGTCGGCTGCCGCCGGGAACGTCCCATCCGTTTTAAAGTTCAAAGCCGAGGTGAAAACAACGGAGGTTGGATTCAACCCGCTATAGTCAGTGAAAGTCGGGAAGTGAAATAAATCTCCCGGAACGGCCAACGGGCGCGGTCCTAACTGCGTGAAAGTGCCGGCCGTCACATCGTAGACAAAGGCGGCCGAGAAGGCGGTTGGCGCGGCATTCGCTCCCGGATCGGCGGCGGTCGATTCGAAGGCGATGAATTTGCCATTGCGACTAAGACGGCGTCCAAAGCTAAAAATGGTGGCAGTGGCGCCGGTGGTCGCGTCGTTCTTTGTCTTGGTGACCTGGCGCAAGCCGGCGCCGTCCTTAATATAAATTTCGGCATTCCCATCGGCATTCGTGCTCGTCAAATCCGCATTGGAGACAAAAGCGAGCACAGAGCCGTCGCTGGAAAGACAGGGATTCGAACTGAAGATTGGATTATTAAGCGAAGCCGTTTTGGTATTGGTTACTTGAGTAAACGTCGAACCGGCAACTGTGTAAATAAACACTTCGGGATTTGGAATTGCCCCAGTATCAATATTACCGCCCGTTACGATATCCCGGTTCGAGATGAATGCAATAATCTTTCCGTCATCACTAATGCTCGCCTCGCGATTGTCGTCGGCGACTCGCGGTTCGCTGGTGGTTGACCCCGCGACTGGCGGAGCGCTGGCCGGAGTATTTGTAACTCGTTTGAACGTGCCGGCGGTCAGATCTACCGGTCCTACTTCCGCGCCGCTGGAGAGATCTGCTGTGTCGGCGACAGTGAACTGATAGGTCCAGATCTCCTGATTCATGTCCGTGGCGATCGTGCCTCCCGGATTAGTGCCGTCAAAACTCGCCGGAGTGACGGGCGCATTTGAACTAAAGACAATTGTATAAGTGCGCTGGCCAGCAGTTAGAGCCGGCTCAAGACTAATCATCGGACGGTTGTTGCTGACATCAATCGCGATATTGCTGGGATCTACCGGTGTTGGCGTGGGACTAGCGGTTGGCGATGGGCTGACCGAGGGACTTGGACTCGGGCTGGGTGTCGGCGATGGACTACCCGGTGGATTTAGTACGCTCTTGGTATCGGTAAGCTGGAAAATTCGACGTTGCGCGTAATCGTACAGGAATATCTCGCGATTACCGTCCTGATTGTTACGCGATGCCGTCTTCTCAGTAGCGATATCGCCATTTGATTCAATTACGACAAAACGCCCGTTGGCCGAGGTATCACCAGCGAAGGAATTGCGAGCTGAGTTCGACACCTGAGTGACAAAAGGATCCGGAGTGGAGCTCGATGGCGACTGCGCCGAAGTAAGCGCGCCGGCGATGAGCATACACGCCGCCGCGGCGCATAAAAAAGCAATAACCAGTCTTATCATTAAGAATATGAACGAACGATCAAAGTTCTCACCGGGGCCAACTGGATTGGTGACAGACCAGCCGCAGTGACTACCTTCTAGTACTAAGCAGTCAGGCCGGACATTGTAAGCGTTGCGCCGCGGTAACCGCAAGCCGCCAATCCGCTTAGTTTCCAGCTACCAGCCGTAGGTTGCTCAGATACTCAGGGGTTTTCCTGGCCCCGGCGATCTTCGCTGACGGACGGAACTCTTGCTGGCATTTTGCAGAGGCCGGAAACGTATCAATTGAAGGAGGAATGCCGCTAATCTGTAGGCTGCTGGCGGGTTCGCTTGAGAGAATCTCGATTCTAAAATTTGTGATTGCGTTTAGGGCTGACCCGGTTGAAAATGGCTGGCGGCCCTGTCGCTGAAACCAGCCGTTGACGGAGCGGCAGCTACCCATCGGTTTTTGCAGGATCATGGTGGAATCGACGGTCATCCGAAAAAGAAACGGCGTGCATCGTCTGGCGTGATAGGATTGGCGACCAGAAGTATTTGACGGTTTGGCGCCGGCATGACGAGAAAAATACTGAGCGCAATTGTTTCATTGCTCGCGCTCATCAGCGCGCAGGCTCCGCTGCGCGCGTACACTTTACAATACCGCGATGCTTCAGTAATTGTTGCGCGACGCTGGGTGACCCGGCCCATTATTGTTGCCTTCTCGAGCTCACTCAGTTCACCACCCCCAAACATTAAAAGCGGTAGTGATGTGATGGGCGCCGCACGGCGCGCTCTGGCCAGCTGGGCGAGCGTCGCGGATATTCAATTTCTGGAAACCAGATCAACCGCCCAAACGATTAGCCCGCAGAATGCCGGCGATCGGATTAATCTAATTACGGTCTCTGCCGAAAATGCGGGGCAGTTCGGATCATCTGAAGCGCCGGGCCGAACGCGGGTCTTCTCAGATTCGGGTGGGGCGATCATCGAAGCCGACATAGCCCTGAATCCAAACGAACTTTTCTCGAGCGACGGCACATCCGGCACTTACGATCTGGAATCGACGTTTGCGCATGAGGTCGGACATCTGCTCGGGCTCGAACATTCCGCGGTCATTGGCGCGACCATGCAGCCGCGCCAGGCGCAAAATGGCTTATATGGACTGCCGGCCTTTACCCAGCGGACGTTGTCGGAAGACGATGTTGCCGGCGCGCGAGCGCTGTACGGATCACAGGGCATGGGTTCAATTTCCGGCAGGTTAATCGCTGCCGCCGTGGCGGGATCGTCAAAACCGATCTTTGGCGGACATGTTTTTGCCGAAGATGCTTTGACCGGCCGATTGATCGCGGGCGGCGTGACCCTGGCCTCGGGAGAGTATCGTATCGACGCTCTCGCGCCGGGCAAGTATCGTTTGATCGCCCAAAGCCTGGATGGGCCCGTGGCCGCGGCGGACATCGCATCCGCGGGAGGATCGTATTCAGGTCTGCTGGAAACACTGCCGCCATTTCGCAGTATCGTCCGCTCGGGTCCGTCACCTTCTCGATCGATTGCGGTCACTGCAGATACCTCGACGTCGTTGGGCTTCTTTGTATCTTCGACTCCGTCGCCAACCGTCAAGCCAAGGCTGATTGGAATGAATGGCGAGTTATCGACCACGGTCCTGCCAATAGAAGCCGGAGGTACTTTTACTATTTATGTCGCGGGAGAAGGCCTGGACGAAATTCCTGCGCGAGGGATCTCAGTCAGTTCGCCCTTTATTACTGTGAATCAGTCGACTGTGGCCGAAGAGCAGTTCGACACGCCTTATCCGGTCATCAGTTTCGAAATCACTGTGGACCCATATGCGCCGCCGGGTGAGTACAGCATTCGGCTGCAGTCTCGTGACGGCGAATTTGTATATCTCGCCGGGGCGCTGACAATCGATCATTAATAACTTTCGGACATTAAGAGTCTTAATGGCTTAGATCTCAGGCTGTGGCCTTAATCCCCGCCCCGGGGTGAGTTTCTTTTTCAAACTGATTTTTCCTGACAAGGGCTTGCCTTATTCTTAGGCGCGGCGTTAACATGCAGACGTCTAAAGTTCATTCATAAAAGCGAGATCGGCCCGGGCTTTATCTGTAACCTTCATTCGAAGAGCTTAGCGCCGGAGGTTAATTATGGCTGACTTTCTGCTGTCCATTGTAGGTTTGGCCGCTCTGGGTGGTGCGATTTTCGAGTTTTACAAGTTCGTCACCGACAGCAACC
>WNFO01004226.1_pt1 | contig 12347 bp, 8 predicted proteins | sample 5400251 | NCBI WGS metagenome assembly WNFO01 (sample SAMN13153354, study PRJNA577476) | soil metagenome | isolation source: 100 cm saprolite under Madrone tree | place: USA:California | collected 2016-06-14
GTGATCGGTGCTGCCGTCATCCACAAAAAGAAGTTCGTGCGGCCCCCCTTTCAGACCGTCCAAAACATTGAGCGTCCTGCGCAGCAACTCGGGCAGCACCGTTTCCTCATTGTGGACCGCGATCGCCACCGAAAGCCGGAATCCGGTATTCATTGTTTCGCTCTTCCCTTGCAATAGACCATGTTCCAGAGAGTCGCGCCCAGCACCCCGAGCGGGTAAGGCTCGAAAATGACAATGTCCAGGTGTTGATCGAAAAGCTCGCGCCATGCTGCCAGCGGCCGCAGATATCTTCCGCGGTCCCAATTGGCCAGGAATCGCGCGATCGCACGGTCCCCTGGCGAAACCGGTTCAAGAAGATGGATGTGTCCATCGGGGGATAGCCAAGACTGCAGCCTGTTGAGAATCTTATTCGTCGAGGGCGTATCCATGTGATGCAGAAAACTGTTGATTAGAATGAAATCGAAACCCGCTGCGGCGGGATCATCAAAAGTGGTTGCGTCTGCAACCACAAAGCGGCGGTCGTGTTTGCGCCGGGCGTGCTTAATGTAATCCGGGTTGACATCGATTCCCAAGTAATCCGCGTGTGCAAAAAGATGCGTGTTGGTGGCCGGGCCGCAGCCCACATCGAGCACCCGCCGCGCGCTGCCAATGTCGTTGTGCGCCAGCATAGGCGCTAGCTTCGCTGCTACAAACGGCGCCTGCCACAAACTGTAAACCGCGGTCTTTTCGAGCAGATAGTCCGCCAAACTCATGAACGATGGTTCACCTTATGTGTGCAGACTGCTCGTATCAGGATGGGGCTTGCCTGTCAGGTGGCACAACTGCTTGCGAGTGGAGTGATGCCGTGGGCGTTACGGTGCCACCTGACAGCCACAGCTCTCGCCTTAAGAATTGGACGATGCGACACATCCGAAAATGAAGAGGGAGCGTATATCCAGGCAGGGGATTGGCTACCCGATTGAGAGATCCACAGACACTCCAGGGGGCCACGCGGGATGAATAAAAAGAGAATTCGGGGAGTCTAAGGGACCAAGGAGAGGTGTGGACAATTCCCGGAAGCGGACCGGGGCTTGTATGGGCAAGAAAGAGACAAAAGGGCACGTGTGGTTACAAAAAGTTTCTCTGAAATTACTGAATCTTCCGGGATGAGCGGCAATCTAAACGAGGCTAAGAGTTTAACGTCCGGGGAGTGGGCACCCAAACGAAGCGATAAGAAAACATGTGGCGTCCGGGGTGGGGGCGCGAGTTATACTTCCGGGATTCACGATCTTCACGGCGGGAGTTCCGCCGGAAGGGTAGCAGCAGGGTCAACTTGAAAAAAACAGGAGGTCATTGAGGGATATGACGAAATCAAATAAGTACCTGATTGCGGGTGCGGCGATCGCGGGCTTGCTCGCGGGAACCAGCGCCAGTATTCAGGCTTCCAATCTGCTCCCGGGCGTGAAGTCGTCGTTCAGCGCCCAGGATCAGCCCGCAGAAAAGAAGGCCGACAAGAAAGCAAAAGAAAAGCACGCCTGTAAGGGCCAGAACTCGTGTAAAGGCAAGGGCGGCTGCAAGGCGAGCGACAACGGCTGCAAGGGCAAGAACTCTTGCAAGGGCAAGGGTGGCTGCGCAACCGATGGCTCCAAGATGCCGGACGAAGAGAAGAAGCCGGGATAAAGCCAGCTTCCTCGTGAAGCGTTCTGACTGTAGGGGGGCTGGTAAGAGCTGCCGGCCCCTCTGCGTTTTCGTTTGCGGAGAAGGGCATGCCAGCGAATCGGTTTAATGGGTTTACGGATTACGGGATCGGAATCGGATTGCGCGCGCCGCATTACCAGCATATATTGACGCGCAAGCCGGTGGTGGACTGGTTTGAAATTATTTCCGAGAACTTCATGATTGACGGCGGGCGGCCGCTGAATGTCCTCGATCAAATCCTGGAACAATACAAAGTAGTGCAGCACGGCGTTTCGATGTACTTCGGGTCAGCCGAGAAGCTGAACCGCGAGCATTTGCGGCGCTTGAAGGAGCTGGTGAAGCGGACGAAGACGCCGTGGCTTTCGGATCATCTGTGCTGGGGAAGCGTGGACGGGCGGTACACGCACGATTTGCTGCCGATGCCCTATACGTTTGAAGCGGCGCGGATCACGGCGCAAAAGGTGCGCGAGGTGCAGGATTTTCTGGAAATCCCGGTGGCGGTCGAGAACGTGAGCAGTTATGCGGAATACCACGTTTCGGAAATGACCGAGTGGGAGTTCTTGAATGAAGTGGTGGAGCGAGCGGACTGCGGACTTTTGCTGGACGTGAACAACATTTATGTTTCTTCGCAGAACCACAATTTCGACCCGCTGACTTATGTGAACAGCGTCCCTGCAGAGCGGGTGGCGCAGATTCATATTGCGGGTCATTCGAGGTACCGGAAGTACATCCTGGACACGCACGATCATCCGGTGATTGACCCGGTGTGGAAGCTCTACGAGCGAGCGATCCAGCGCGCGGGGCACACAGCGACGCTGCTGGAGTGGGACGACAGTATCCCGACGTTTCAAGAAGTGCATGATGAAGCCTTGAAGGCGAACCGTTTTCTGAAATCGACCGTGCTGGCGAAGGCCGTATGAGATTGATGGAACTCCAACGAACGATGGCGCGCGCGGTGATGCAGCCGCTCACACGGACGGAGCGGATGCAGCGGAAGGCTCCCGGCGGCGGGAAGATGAGCGCATATGCCTCGCGATTCATCAAGCCGAATGACCGGCTGACGTCGTTTGAGCGGCTGGAAATCTACAACCGGCAATACTGGTTCCGCGTGCTATCGAGCATGATGGAGGATTTCCCAGGACTGCGCGCGGTGATGGGCGAACGGCGCTTCGAAGAGGCGGCGAAGGCGTATCTGTGCGGCCACCCTTCGCAGTCGTTTACGCTGAGGAATCTGGGCTCGCGGCTCGAAGCGTGGTTGCGCAAAAATCCAGAGTGGGCGGGAGCGAAGCAGAAGCTGGCGCTGGACATCGTGAGGCTGGAGTGGGCCGACATCGAAGCGTTCGATGGCAAGGCTGAGGAGGCGCTGCGTCCGGAGGATTTGAACGGAGACGCAGGGCCGAATCTGCAGCTCAGATTGCAGCCGTACATTCAATTGCTGGACATGCATTATCCGGTGGACGATCTATTGCTGGAAGTCAGAAAAGAGGACGAGGACACCGACTTTGCGAGCAACGCGTTTCAGGAGCGGCGGAAACGCAAGCGTGTGCAGGCGGTCGCGAAACTGAAGTCGGCGGAAATCTACCTGGTCGTGCATCGAGTGGATTACTCGGTGTATTTCCGGCGCGTCGACCGGGAGGAATTCTTGATCCTGAGCGCCCTGCGGCAAGGAAAACCCCTGGGAAAAGCGATTGATATCGCGTTCCGGAAGAGCTCGATTGCGCCGGAGGAGCGGGCTTCCAAGGTGCAGGAGTGGTTTCAGAATTGGGCGGCGCTGGGGTGGTTTTGCCGGACGGAAAAAAAGAGCGTAAATCACTGAAGCTTTCGGACGCGCCGAACATCCATTATGGGTATGAGAAACCTGATTCTGCGCGTCAAAAACCTGCAGGACAAATTTTTTAACCTGGTGTCGTATGCCCAGACACCGTTTCTGCTGTTCGTGCGGCTCTACTGGGGCTGGCAGATTTCACAAAACGGCTGGGGCAAACTTCACAACCTTCCACACGTGACCGAATTCTTCGCTGGTCTCGGCCTCCCCGCGCCTGGGCCAACCGCCATCTTCGTCGCTACGTTCGAATTCATAGGTGGCATTCTGCTGGCGATTGGACTGCTCTCGCGTGTCGCCGCCCTTGGTTTTGTAATTGATATGACCATGGCTTATATCACTGCCGATCGAGAGGCCTTGCTCTCGTTTTGGTCTGCGCCGGAAAAATTCTACGGCGCCGATCCCTTCATCTTCCTTTTCGTGGGCCTACTGATTCTGATTTTTGGCCCGGGGAAAATTGCCCTGGACACGCTTCTTGGGCGGTGGTTTCCTGTCCCGGAGGAGCAGGCTGTGGGCTCCCCGCCGAATTAAACTCCCGAACATTCTCTTTTGAAGTAAAGTTGGCTCTTGCGTCTAGTGCCCCGAACCGGATACCTCATGGACTTCGACAGATGCGTTCCGATCGGGGTGCTCCTGCTCTTGTTTCCATTGCTGAGTGCGACAGCCGAAGAAATGACCTCGACATTCGTGATCGGCGGCGCCCGGATTGACGTGACGATTGATGCCAGGAAACTCGACGTTCCGCAGGCAGAACTGATGCGCTGGGTGAAGTCCGCCGCGGAATCAGTCACCGCCTACTACAGCCGATTTCCCGTGCCTCACTTGGCGCTGCGAATCGCCAGTTTTGAAGGCACGGGCGTGCGGCACGGCCAGACCTTCGGGAGAGACGGCGGGTTGATTACGATTTCTGTGGGCAACAAAACGCCGCCCGCGCAACTGGCGGAGGATTGGATGCTGACACACGAAATGGCGCATCTGGCGTTCCCGTCCGTTGAGAGAAATCACCACTGGATGGAAGAAGGGCTCTCCACATACGTGGAACCGATCGCGCGCATTCGAGCGGGACATTGGACAGCGCGGCAAATGTGGATGGATTTGGTGCGGGACTTGCCCAAGGGGCTTCCGGAAGAGGGCGACAAGGGGCTGGACAACACGCACACGTGGGGAAGGACCTACTGGGGCGGCGCGCTTTTCTGCTTCCTTGCCGATGTGGAAATCCGGCGCCAAACGAATAATCAGAAGGGGCTCGAAGACGCGCTGCGCGGAATCCTCAATGCGGGCGGCGACATTCGCGAGGACTGGACGCTCGAAGACGCGCTGAAGGCCGGAGACCGGGCGGCCGGCGTGGACGTGCTGGTAAAGCAGTACGAAAAGATGAAGAATCAGCCCGTGAACGTGGACCTGGCGGCGCTGTGGAAAGAATTGGGAGTCGAAAGCGACGGACGGACCATTTATTTCAGGGAAGACGCGCCGCTGGCGGCGATTCGGCGGGCCATCACAAACGGGGCACCCGCGACGTCGCAAGGCGCTGAGGCTGTGGCGCGTCCTCTGACGATTTTTGCGGGGCGTACGGCAGGGCGTTTATAGGAGAAGAGGCTTGACGTTCACATTTGTGGCGCTGCGAAGAAACGACGAGGGAGGAGATATATGGGAAGCATGAATCAAACAGCGATGCTGCGACTCGGCGGGTTGCTGGTTTTGGCGGCAATGGTGTTCGCGGGATACAGCGCGGTGCGCGCGGAGCAGAGCGGCGGGGCGGACGCGAAAGAGCAGCCCTACGTGGTGGAGTATTATTACAAGGCGAAGTGGGGACACGCTGACGAATTCCTCGCGCTGTTTAAGAAAAACCATTATCCGGTGCTCAAGAAAGAGACGGAGCTGGGGCGAATCTTGAAAGTGAGCATGATTGCGCCGCGCCTGCATGCGACGGAGGACGGGCGCTGGGATTATCGCGTGACGATCGTCTTCAAGAATGCAGCGACCGCTAACGACAACTTCGACAGCGCGGCACTGATCAAGCAGCTTTATCCGGATCAGGAAACGTACAAGAAAGAGGAACAGCGGCGGTTTGAAATTTTAGACGGGCACTGGGACGTGCCGATTAAAGACGTCAATCTCGAAGCGCGCTGAAAGAATCGATAAAAACGAAGCGGCGGCGCGACAGGTGTGCGGCTGCGATTGTTGCCGGAGCTGACTTACCAGATGAGCTTGAGCGCGAGCTGGATTTCGCGCGGCCCATGATCGCTAGTGATGGTGCCGAATCCTGAACCGGGCGCCGCAGCGAGTCCCGATCCCTGGGTGACAAATGTAATCGTGTTACCGGCGTTGCCGAGCGAATACTGCGGGTGATTGAAGGCATTGAAGAGTTCCGAGCGAAATTCGAGCTTCGCAGTTTCACCTGCAGCCCAGCCGTGGTGCCTGCCGAACCACGGGATTTCGAAATCCTTGAAGAACGAGAGATCCCAGTTGTTGATGCCCGGACCGCGAACCACGTTGCGGCCGCCATTCCCGAACGTGCCGAGCTGAGGCTCGACGAATGCAGCGGTGTTGAAGTATTGTGCAAGTGTCCGCCTGCTCTTCGAAAAATTCGGATTGCCAACAAGGTCCGGGCGCTGACACTCGTAAGCTCCGGCACCGGTGCCCGTTCCGGCGACATCCGCGTCCAGGCAGACGTTAAAAGGCAGGCCGGAGCGCCACGTGGAAATACCCACGATCTTCCATCCATAGATTGCTTGCCGAACAATGCCGTGCGATTTGGAAAAAAATGGGATCTCCCAGATGTAGTTGACGCTGAGGGAATTCGGAGTGTCTTGGTTGGCAAGCGCCTTCTCCGATCTCAAATCAAACGCATTCTGGACCGGAGCAAACGCCGCTTCCGTATCCTGATTCGCAGTGTTCGAAATATTCCGGCTGTGCGTATAAGAGGCCTGCATCTGCAAACCGTGTGACATCCGGTGGTTGACCCCGACCTGCACCGAATTGTAACGGCTCGCTCCCGCGCGTTCGTTGTAGTTGATGACGTTGTAGCCGAGAAAGGGCCGAAAGGCGTCCGGGGTGTTTGTGAGTGTACTGTTAATGAGAGCGAGTCTGTTGGCGTCGGAGAGCTGATTGATGTTGCGATTGCGGCCCAGGTGGATGCCGTGGTTGCCCACGTAAGAAACGTCAAAGGCTGTGCTGTTTCCGAGCTGGTACTGCACGCCGAGATTGTATTGGTACGTCGTTGGACTATCGTAGGGATTGCCGAGGGCGAAAATTCTAGCGGGAGGTTGCGGCGTGTTGAAATTGAAAGGTCCGAGCGAAGAAAACGTGCCGCTCGTCACATTCGCAACGATGTCGCTGGGCAACTGCTGGCCAAGCGAACTGGTCTGAGACAACGCGTCGCGTCCAGCGAAGATGCCGAAGCCGCTGCGGATCACCAGGTTTTTCACCGCTTGTGGCTGCCACGCGATGCCGATGCGCGGCTCAAAATCCCCATAATGGTTTGGAAGCGTGGAACGCGGGATTCCCGGCGTCTTGGGCGTGACGAGTCCATTGGTCACGGCGCACAGCGTCGGATCCACGTTGCCCGTCGCTGGATCAAACGCGGCAGCGGAACACTTTGCAGGATCGTACGCGCTGATGCGGAAATTCGAGATGTTGTCCGTGGCGGAAAAGATTTGCGCGAGGATTTGATAGCGCAAGCCCAAGTCCAGGGTCAGGTGCTGCGAAACCTTATAGGTGTCTTGCGCATACAAGGCATAGTCGCGTTCGCGGTCATAGACCGGGTTTAGCGTCTCTTCTTCCGAATAGGTGGCAAAATTCCCGAGAAGCAAATCGCTAAAGGTGTTGAAGCTGAATTGTCCCGCAGTATCGTTTGTGCCGCCATTGGCGGGCTCTTTCTTGCGGTTGAAACGCATAAACCCGCCAAACTTGAGGTTGTGTTTGCCAAAGGCATAAGCCAGATCATCCTTCCACTGGAAATTGTCGGTACGATTGCGGAAGGGAGCTCCGTGACCCAGCGGCGCGAACCCATCAAGAGTGGTTCCCTGATTCAGGGAAGGAAAGGAACCCGACGTTTCCGGAAACAGTTCGGTGTACGTAAATCCTGCCCGGGAAGACAGCGTAGGATCGGCGGAAGAGGAGGTTACATAGGAAAGCGCATTGTTGGAATAGCCGAATTGGAAGTCGTTGAGAAGTCGCGGCGAAAGCTGGGCGCTCACCTTAGCGATGACGTTCTGCCCTTTCCAGGTCCAGTCCGTGCTGGTGGAAGGAAAATCGTCGCAGATACCAAAAATGTCGCAGCCGATGCCGCCAAGACTCTGGGTCATCCCGATGTAACGCAGGGAAAACACGTACTTGCTGCCAAAATTGTGATCCCACCTGTAGAGCTGAGTATTGTCGGTATTGCCGCGATTATTGGAGTTGATCCAATTGAAACCGTTGGAGGCATTGGCATTGGGAGCCGGATAGCGGTTCAAGAACGCAACAGCATTGGGATCGAACTGTGACTGTGGAACATTGGGTTCTCCCGTTAGAACGAGCTCTTGCGGATCGGCTGGCTGTACCACGCACGATGCGCTCTCACCAGGTGCTGTGCAAGTGGGATCGAGGATACCCTGGCGTTGCCGGGCAGTCGGCACGAAGTCCTGCACCACGTTGCCCCGCGTCTCATGGCGCCATTCCGTGGAAATGAAAAAGAAATCGGTGGTGCGGCTGGTATTGTAGATCTTCGGAATAAAGACCGGGCCCCCAACGGTAAAGCCGTAATCATTTTGGTGCAGGCGGCTCTTGTTTTGCCCGCTTGCATTCAGGAAGGTATCCGTGGCATCGAGTTTGTCGTTGCGATAGAAGTCGTACGCTGTCCCATGGAATTGCTGGCCGCCAGACTTGGTCACGACGTTGATGACGCCGCCAGTCGCGCTGCCAAATTCCGCGCTGTAATCGTTGCGCAGGATCTTGAACTCTTCGATGGAGTCCACGGACGGCGTAACTAGCAAGTTTCCGTTTCCGCCGCTGTCAAGATTGTACTCGCCGTCGACGAGATACAGATTGGAGTTGGACTGCGCCCCGCTGACCGAAACGGACGTGTCGCTGAAGAGACCAACACCCGCATTCACTCGGCCGTCGTCAGGGGAGACTCCGGGTACCAGGTCTACAAGTTGATTGAAGTCGCGCCCGTTCAAGGGCAGATCGTTAATTTGTTGCGACCCCACCAGCGTGGACAATTCCGCGCTTTCGGTTTGCAAGAGCGGAGTTTCCCCGCTGACCAATACTTTTTGGCTGACTTCCCCGACGGTGAGTTTAATGGACAAGTCAATTTTGTCATTTACGTGCACGGAGACGCCGCTTGATTCATAGGCCTTGAAGCCCGTTTTCTCGATGGTCAAGCGGTACCTGCCGACAAAAACGTTGTTGAAAAAGAACACACCGGCATCCGATGTGGCGGTTTGCCGTGAAACTCCTGTTATTTCATTCAACAGGGTTACCGCGGCATCCGGGACAGCGGCCCCGCTTGAGTCCGTAACGGTCCCGGAAAGCGTTCCCGTGGTTTCTTGCGCCGGGAGGCTGGGAGCGGAACCCAGCAACAACAGAAGCAGCGTAGTGATTAGTGTTATGCGCACTGAAATTCTCCGATATGAAAAATCATTCTCGGGGATGACGTCCGGATTCGTGGCAATGGCGCGCGCCCGCTCCACGAAGGATTTTCCGATTTCGAAAATTTTGATTAGTTTTCGCACGGCAGCCCTCCCCTTATGCACGCATTCTCGGCCCCGATCCGCGAAAGACAACCGAACCATTGAGTCTGCACCACCCCAGGGACTTGGGAAGACCCCCCTCGCGGGGGTTAGTTAAAACGATTCAATATTCGATTTTTCATAAAATGTCAAGCAAGAAATATGGAGAGGACCTGAGGCACAGGGCAACCGGGCGACCGCGGGCTAAGAACGATGCTGGATCAAGACACAGGAATAAGAGCAACAAAGTGTTGCAAGGCACGGGCCGGACCGGGACAAGGAACAGATAACCCAACGCTGGAGAACTGCTTCGGGCTAAGTGGTGGGGGAGGCAGTGACTTCGATGATGGGGTTGGGGAGCTGGCGCAGGGTGCGCACGAAGACTTCGACAATTTTGGCGTCGAACTGGGCGTTGGCACAGCGTTCGAGCTCAGAGAGGGCTTCGGCGGCGAAGCGGCTCTTCTTGTAAGTGCGGTCGCTGGTGATGGTGTCGTAGGCGTCGGCGACGGCGATAATGCGCGCGCCGAGAGGGATCTTTTCGCCGACGAGACCGTCGGGGTAGCCAGAGCCATCGAAGAATTCATGATGGTGCAGAACCATCTCGCGAATGTGCGCGAGCGGAGTGAGGGGCTCGAGAATCTTCGCGCCGAATTGAACGTGAGACTTCATGGTTTCCCATTCATCCGGATTGAGCGGGCCGCTCTTGTTCAAAATATTTTCGGGAATGCCGACCTTGCCGATGTCGTGGAGGACGGCGCCAAGTCTAATTTCTTCGACTTCTATGTCGGTCATGTTCAGGGCTTCGGCGATGAGCGCGGCGTAAGCGGAAACCTTTTGCGAGTGCCCCTGAGTGTAGTGATCCTTTGCGTCGATGGCGAAGGCCAGGGACGTGACGGTATCAAGGACCGCCTGAGGAAGCGCGTGAGGTCCCTGCGCGGCGGCTGAGGGTTTGCTACTCGAGCTTTCCGTAGCCGCGAGTGATTCGGTGAACTGCGTCAGACGCTGATAGATTTCTTCGAAAGCTTCCGGCCCGGTGGAAAAAAGGCGCTTGAGCGTAACGCCAAGATATGCCTCGAGGACGTCGCGCTTCCACTTTTTGGCTTCGTTGGGATCGAAGTGGTCGGCGGTGGAGACGGTGTTGCCGCCCTGGTGCTTCGAGAGATACATGGAAGCATCGGCGACCTGGATGAGCTCCTGTGGGGAGGAGCCATGGAGGGGGTAACAGGCGATGCCGAAGCTGGCGCTGATATTTTTCTCGCGAAGGAGGGGATCGGCGGAGACCCAGCCGCGCAGCTTGAGGGCCAGTTGACGGGCGTGGTCCATGTTGGTTTCGGGCATGAGGATGACGAATTCATCGCCGCCATAACGCGCAACGACGTCGGAGCGGCGGCAATTGGTTTCCAGGATGTGGCCGACACGCTGGAGAACGAGGTCGCCTTCGAGGTGGCCGTAGAAATCGTTGACAAACTTGAAGCGGTCCAGGTCCATGAGGACAAGAGCGAAGGCGCGGCCGGCACGCGTGGAGCGCTTCCATTCGGCGGAGAGCGCTTCCATAAAAAAACGGTGCGTCTTGACGCCGGTCAGGCCGTCGGTGATGGCCTGTTCCTGGGCTTTCTGGAACGAAAGTGAATTGTGCAGAGCGCCGGCAATAAGGTCGGCCAGGGTGCGAAGGAGCAGCACGTCTTCTTCGGAGAAATCAGCGGGCTGCGAGGACTCGGCATAGAGAATGCCGTGGAGCTGCTCAGCGTAAAAAACCGGGAGGGCGATGGCGGCGAGGGAATCGGGCAGAATGGGCTTTAACGCATTATCCGCTGAGGCGGCGGAACGATAGACGGCCATGCGGCCGTTGCGTGCAACCTGGCCGATGAGGCCAGCGCCGAGCGAAATGCGCTGGCCGAGCGCGCCGCGGCGCCTGCCAGCCTCTGCCTGGATGATGATTTCGCGGGTGGAGTAGTCCAAAACGCCAATTCCAATGTGGTCGTAGTTGAGGCCGTCCTCGAGCTGCTCGGCGATCTTGGAGAGCATCTCGTCGGGATTAAGGGTGGCGATGGCATTGCGGGAGATGGTGTTGAGGAGAGCGAGGTGACGCGCTTTGGTGCGCTCTTCATGGAAGAGGCGCGCGTTCTCGATGGCGATGCTGGCTTCGCTGGCCAGGACGCGCAAGAGCTCAAGGTGGCCTTCGTCAAAAACGCGCTCCTGATCGGAGAAAACGGCCATGGCTCCGATGGCGTGGTCGTAAGCGACGAGCGGGACGCCGCAGAAGCATCCGCGCGTGCGGATTGGCTCCACGGCGAGTTTGCGGACTTCCGCAACGTAATTATCGCGGATGAGGACGGGCTGCCGCGTGCGGATGATATATTCGGTAAGATGATTTCCAACTGGCCGGCTGCGAGGAGGCTTGCGCACGCCATCGATCATTTCCAGGTCGAAGTGCATTTCGTCCCGCAGCGGGTCGAGCGAGCCGATGTAGAAATTTTCCACGTCAAAAAGGCGGCGGAGTTCTTCCCAAATCTTGCGCAGGAGATCTTCCTTGTTGAGAGTGGAGCTGAGGGCCCGGCCGATTTCGTTGAGGACGTGGAGCTCTTCGGAGCGGCGCGAAGTTTGCCGGATGAGATAGCTGTTCTCCACAGCCATGCCGATTTGGTGGCCTAGGGCGAGGAGGAGGCGCAGTTCAGCGGGAGTGAAGCGGCGATTGTCGGGTGTGCCGAGCAAAAGTACGCCGAAGGCCTGCTCTTTGGCCTGGAGGCTGATGGCCACGACGCTGCGGAGTCCCTGCGCAAGGGCAAGCTGGCGGAAGCGGCGGATGGATTCTTCCTTTTCCAGCGCGGAAAGAGAATCATCGCGGAGGTCCCGGAATCCGAGCAAGCCGCCGAGACGCGCGACGAGATTGACAAGGTAGTCGTCAAGCCCTTCTTCTTGCGCCACGCGACAAAAGTCATCGTTCAAGCCCACCGCGACGACGGAAGTGGGCCCTTGCGGGTCACCGTGGTGAAGGAACAGCGCGCCCGCGGGAAGACGTACAACGCCCAGAACGCGCTCGAGCGCCTGAGAAAGCATGCGCTGGATTTCGCCGCCGATGAAACTGGAAGTAGCGAGATTGAGGTTCGAAAGCGCAAGCATGCTGCGCTCAATGC
>WNFO01004227.1_pt1 | contig 12346 bp, 10 predicted proteins | sample 5400251 | NCBI WGS metagenome assembly WNFO01 (sample SAMN13153354, study PRJNA577476) | soil metagenome | isolation source: 100 cm saprolite under Madrone tree | place: USA:California | collected 2016-06-14
CAGGGGTTAGCTTGTTAACTTCCGATTCAGCATTCCCTCTCCCCTCGCGGGAGAGGGTTAGAGTGAGTGGGCTGCGCCAACTTTGGTCACCCTTACCTCATTGCTTTCCCGTCCAGGGAGGGGAAGTTATTAAGCTCGCCGCGAGTGACAAGTCCACCAAAGTTCTCTTGTTGTCTTCCGTTCTAAGCATCCTGATAATTTTTTCTGTGATCCTTGCAGGTTTCGTACGGATCGGATTGGCCGCTGAGGGAAACCGGTTTCTGGTAAGCTACGGCGGCACCGCCGGCTACCAACTTCCCCTGTGGGTCAACAAGGAATTTGGGTTCAGCAAGAAGTACGGCGTCGATCTGGAAATCATTTTAATCCAGGCAGGGTCGCCGAACATTCAGGCCTTGCTCGGCGGGAGCCTTCAATTGACCCAGACGGCTGCCTCTTCGGCGATACTGGGGCCGTCCGCGGCGCGCCGGTGGTAATCGTCGCCACTTTAGAAAACAAGCTCCCGATGCAGCTTATCTCCCGCCCCGAGATCAAGGAACCGCAGCAACTTCGCGGCAAGGTCATCGGGATCAATCGCTTCGGCGGTTCCAACGACGCCGCGGTGTTCATGGCGGTCAAAGCCTGGAAAATAGATCCAAAAGACATCACCATGTTGCAGACGGGCGGCACCTCGGCGCGCATGGCGGCTCTGCTCAGCAAAAAGGTTGATGCGACGGTGCAGTCCTATCCGGAAATCTACCAGGCGCGCAAGCTCGGCATGAACGTTCTCGCGGATATCGGCGATTTCGGGTTCTATACGAACACTTCGAACATCGTCACCCGCGCTTATCTGCAACAGAATCGCGCGGCAGTAAAGGGTTTCATCAAGGGGCAAATCGAAGGCATGCACTACGTCAAGACCAACAAGGAGGGAAGCCTGAAGATTCTCAGGAAATATCTCCAAGTCACAGACGCCGAAGCTGTCGACGGGACTTACGAATTCTTCGCCAAACGGTTACTCAGGTCACCGCGCACGGAGCCGGAAGGAATCAAAAATATCTTGGTGTCCATCGACGCCGGCGATAAAAATCCCACGGATTTCATCGATATGAGCCTGATCGACGAAATCGAGCGGGAAGGATTTGTCAAGAAACTCTACGGTCCGTAGCAGGCTGCTGAAAAGACTTTAGACGGTTTATGCTTCGACTAAGCTCAGCACGAACGGTGAATGATTGGCGTTGCTAATACTGAGCCGATTGCCCTGAGCGCAGTTGAAGGCGCGCTCCAGCGCGTGCCCGTGACACGTGATCGTGCCGGTGACCACGAGCCACGAACACGAATCACGAAGGTGCGCACCTTGCGTGTGAGATCTCCTGAGTAAGCCACCACGAAGGACACGAAGAGCACGAAGAAAAGAAAGAATTTAGCCGCAAAGAACGCAAAGGTCCCAAAAAACACTTTGTGTCCTTCGTTCTCTTCGTGGTGAACCAAATCATTCACTTCTCGCCCCACAATCCTTTGATAAAACCGCTGTCTCTCAGTTCCGTGAAAAAGCGGGGATCGTAGAAATCCTCCGGCTTTGCGGAAGCTGCCTGTGGCACAGTCTTAGCAATCAGCCCTAGAATCAGCTCGACTCCCTTCGGATCCACCTGAAGGGTTCTTTCCATTGCTTTTGACTCAGAGTCGATCGAATAGGCGAGCACTTCACGGTCTTCGACTTTGGTGTATTTTGCAACGATCTGGCTCGTCCCTTCGGAGTTGGTTAGAAAATAGTGAATCGCTTCCGCGTAAGCTCGCATGAACTTCGCTAGCTGCGGCTGCTTGCGTGCCACAGTATCGCGAGAGGAAACCAGCACGGTCACAGCAAAGGGAATCTTCATCGCTGTGATATCCAGAATCACCTTGAATCCTAACCGCTGAGCAAAGAGATCGTGAGGCGCCCCCGAAATCGCAGCGTCAATGGCCCCCGCTTTGAGGGCTGGGATTGCCTGGCCAATATTGCCGAGCTGAACGTATTGGAGATCCTTGAAAGTATCGATCTGAAAACGGGAAAGGGCGGCTTGAGCGAACATATCCGGATTCGATCCGATCCGGTCAATGCCCAGACGTTTTCCCTTGAGATCTTGGACGGTGGCGATTTCTTTCTTGCCCACGATGTTGCCCGTCATGCGGTTCTTGCTTTGTCCGATAATCACCAGACCTTTAGCCCCTCCGACGAGTGCTCGTATCGGAGCAAATCCCCCGATAATCCCGACATCTGTCTCTCCACCGAGCACTGAAGCGGTGCCGACGGGACCGGAAGCGATAAAGACGAGTTTGACGTCAAGGCCTTGCTTCTTGAAGAAGCTGGCTTCCTTGGCGATCCACATGGGCGACATGGAAACCACCGGCGCCGTGTAAAATGCCGTAAGCGACTGAGATTGTCCCCAGCTCGCCTCGGCCAAAACTAAGGATGCGCTAAACACGGTTCCAATAAACGCGAGTACCTTTCCAACAGTGGCCATTGTGAATGCCTCCTAAGGATAGAAATTCGCTTTTCGGAATCTGTGGACCATGCAAGCAAGTCTAGCTGAGAGCGGGGCGGATTATAGCACGGGGATGGACGATGACAACGAGAATATTGACAGGCAAATCATGAGGTGGTACGCGTGCAGCAACTTAGCGATAGCTGGTAGTTGTCCAAGCACGCCGACAGGAAAAAAGAATGAAAACCTTCTCCTCTTCGATAAGCAAAATGATCCTTATAGGGACTTGCCTCTTTGTCTTGGTCACGGCAACCCAGGGTCATGCCGCCGAAGGACTCCAAAAGCTCCGAGTTGCCTACGCTGCGATTACCGCGGCCTTCGCGATCCCTTGGCTTGCCAAAGAGGCGGCGATATTCCAGCGCCATGGCTTGGACGTCGAGCTCGTGTATATCTCCAGCGGGTCACGGGCGGTCCAGACGCTGGTCGGTGGAGGCATAGACGTTGCAGCGATCGGCGGCCCCGCCGGCGTCGACGCCAAACTGGCCGGAGCGGACACCGTATACGTCGCTATTCCGGTAAACCGTGTCATTGTGTTCACGGTGGCCGCTCCTCAAATCCAGCGGGTCGAAGATCTGCGCGGGAAGATGATCGGCGTTACCCGCATCGGAACCGTCACGGATTTCTTCACTCGGTTGTACTTGCGCCAGAACGCGCTCGTGCCGGATCGCGACGTCATGATCCGACAGACTGGTGGTCTGCCCGAGACACTCGCCGCACTTAAAGCCGGGCAAGTACACGGCGGCACCTTCGGCTTTCCCGCGGTGCTTCAGGCCCGCGCTGCGGGATTCCACGTGCTGATAGATTACAATACTTTAGGATTCCGTTACCCGCTCTCCGGCGTTGTGGTGAACCAAAGCATGATCCGTGCACGCGAGTCGGCGATTCGCAGTTTTCTGATGGCCCACATCGAGGCGGTACATCGTTTCCGCACCGACCCGGCCTTTACGATGAACGTCATCGGAAAATATACACAGACCACTGACCGGACGATTCTGGAGGAGACACAGAAGGTCTACGCTTCAGCCTTCGAACGGGTTCCTTACCCGGACCCGGAAGACCTCAAACTTGGACTGACTCAGGTCAGCGAAACCAATCCCCGCGCCCGCGGCGCGGATCCGCGAGACTTTGTCGACGGAAGGCTGCTTCGCGAGATCGAAGCCAGCGGCTTTGTCAAGCGGCTCTATGGCGAGCAGGGGAAATGAAGTTCGAGTTATTGCAGTGATGGATTCAATCACTGCGGGTTTGATTCTCCGCAGTTGCTGCGTAAAGAGTTATTCCCAGACCTCTTAGAGTCCGTCATTCCCGAATGCTTCTATCGGGAATCCAGGTGAGACCGGAACTGGACCCCGATTAAAACATTCGGGGGTGACGCCCTTGGGATAAATTCTCATCGCTGTGTTCTGATACCCCGTCAGCTTGCTGCGGCGTAGTTCATTGCGCAACACTCCAACACTCCCATACTCCACCACACCATTTGTTCAGAGGAATCGTACTCACTAATTCGCTGCTGGCGGTTGCCCTCTTCGTCATGGACTTCCGAAGAGACCGACGAGACCTGTCGCACCCTTGGTGTGGCCGGTCAATTTGGCGTAGAGCTCGTCCCGAGTAAGACCTGGCGGCAAATCTCCCGGCTCCAGATCGGTAGCGATTAAGATAAACGTATAGTGGTGCGGCGCACCCGGAGGAGTGCACGGTCCGATATAGGTCGAGGCTCCGGCGGTACCCTTGCCGCCGACATATTTATCGGACGCCTTGCTGACTTCGCCCTCCGCAAACCCGGTAACCGAGGCTGGAATGCCATAGGCTACCCAATGAATCACGCCCGTTCCGCCCCTGGCTTCCGGGTCGACCATAGTCAACGCGAAACTTTTCGTTCCGGCCGGCGGATTGGACCAGGCCAATGGCGGCGAAACATTCTCACCGACGCAGTTTGCATTACCCGGAGTGTTGTTGGAGTTCTTTTTCTGCAGCGGGGTGCCGTCCTTGAAGCCCGAGGACGTCAACATAAAAGGTTCGGCCGCATTTGCGATTTGGCCCGCGGACCCTGATGCCAGGATCATTCCGCCGGCGAGGAACAAACTTCCAAGACTCAGCTTTATAAGCATGACGTTTCCTCCTTCAGGTTTGTTGAGGTGCTAATTTTGGAACGGAGAGTAGCCGATAAGGTGTTGTTATTGCAACTTCACACGGGTTATAGAGTGGGCTTGACGGGAGTTTGTCTGGTTTGATTCTTCATTATAGAGAAAGCTGCACATCACGCTGCGCTCATGACGTAAGAAATTCAATTAAGGGAGGTAAATGATATGCCGAAGATAACACTCAACAACGTTACGGTCTCAGACGCTTACATGACATTGCTTGCGGACCGCGGGATCGACTACTGGTTTGCCAACGCGGGGACCGATTTTGCCCCCGTCGTCGAGACATTGGCGAAAGCGGAGCTATTGGAAACGAAAGTTCCAACGCCGGTTACCTGCCCGCACGAGAATACTGCGATGCATATGGCGATCGGTTATTTTCTGGTCACAGGGCGGCCGCAGGCCGTCATGGTGCACGTCAACGTCGGCACCGCCAACGGCATGAACGGTTTGCTCAACGCGGCGCGGGGCCACGTGCCGATGCTGTTTACGGCGGGGCGAACACCCACCAACGAGGATGGCTTGACCGGACATCGCAGCCTCGACATTCATTGGACCCAGGAAATGTTCGATCAGGCGGGAATGCTTCGCGAGTCGGTCAAATGGGACTATGAACTGCGCAACGGCAAGCAGCTCGAGACTGTCGTCGACCGTGCGCTTAGCATTTCCAAGAGCGAGCCTATGGGCCCCGTCTATCTCTCTCTGCCGCGCGAAGTGCTGGCGCAGACGATGGATGAGTTCACTTACACGACCCCGTCACGCCAACACGCGGCTGCTCCGGCATTTCCCAACGGTGACGCGGTGGAGGAGGTGGTGGCGCTACTCGCCGGCGCGGAAAATCCGCTGATCATCACAAGTTCCGCGGGTAGAGACCCAAAAGCCTGGACGGCACTTGGCGAGTTCGCCGAACGGTACGCTATTCCCGTGATTCAGTACCGCAACCGCTACATGTCGATTCCCAGCAATCACCCGATGAACTTGGGGTACGAGTTAAATCCGCTGCTCGACAATGCCGACGTGATTCTGGCAATCGATGTTCCCGTGCCGTGGCTCCCGGCCTACGACAAGGTGCGCGAGGATGCGAAGGTCATCCATATGGGCCCGGACCCGCTACACGGCTATGTTCCTGTGCGCGGTCACCCTTGCGACATAGGATTGGCCTGCGGGACCGCTGAAGGATTGCAAGTGCTCAACGAATCCATGGCCGAGCATGAGGCCAAGATAAAGACACGGATCGAGAAGCGCCGGTCGTTACTGGCTGAAAAATGGAAATCGCTGCGCCAGGGCTGGCGTAAGAAACTTGAATCCGTAAAGAGCGCAACGCCGATCCATCCAGGGTGGATTACCCACTGCATCAATGAGATTAAAGGCGACGACACCATCGTGATCAAAGAGTCGCCGCTCATGCAGGAGCACATCGATTTCTCCAAGCCCGCGACGATGTTCAACGCGGGCGCCGCGTCGGGTCTCGGCCACGGGTTGGGTTGCGCTCTGGGCGCCAAGCTGGCTGCGCGCGACCGGCTGGTCATCGGCACTCACGGCGACGGCTCGTATATGTTCGGCAACCCGATCTCAGCGCATTATGTCGGAGCGGAGCAGGAACTGCCCGTGTTGACGGTGCTGTTCAACAACCAGCGTTGGCAGGCAGTGCGGCGGGCGACGGTCGGCTTACACCAGGACGGTTACGCGGCCAAGAGTAAACACCAGCCGATCACTTTTCTGGACAGCATCACGAATTATCAAAAAGCGGTGGAAGTCGCCGACGGCTACGGCGAGAAGGTCAACGATCCGGCCGACGTGATGCCGGCCCTCGAGCGCGGTCTCAAGGCGGTGACAGTAGAGAAACGCCAGGCGGTTATCAACGTCATTTGTTCCGCGTAGACAGTTTCATTTCGAAACGCTGTCCTGAACGAAGTCGAAACGCTCACTACGGATCGAGTTTTCGATTGCGGCGTGGGCGAAGTCGATCCGTTAAAGGAGCTTGCTCATGCGAGCGAACTTGATGCATCGTGGTACGCACATCATGGAGATTCCAAAACGCAGCGCATGTTTGATGGCTGTCGCCTGGACACTGGCGGCCGTCTCCGCTTTCGCGCCTCTGCGGGCGCTGGGTCAGGAGCGGCTCAAGGTCATCTACAGCCAGTTTACGATGACGAACTCGGCTACTTGGTTCGCGCGTGAGGCGGGCCTCTTCGAACGCCACGGCCTAACGGCGGACCTGATCTATGTGGACTCTACCCCCGCAGTGCAGGCGCTGACGGCGGGGCAGGCGCCCCTCGCCACCATGTCCGGTGGGTTGGCCGTCGGGCCCTATTTGAACGGCTTAGATTTGGTCATGCTGGCCGGCTGGTGCAATTTGAACTCGTACCAACTTATCGCTCGTCCAGAGATCCGCCGTGCCGAGGATCTGCGTGGAAAGGTCATCGGCATCGGCCGGTTCGGCGCCGCGGCAGACTGGGGGCTTCGCTTAATTCTCAGGAAACTGGGGATCAATGAGACGAAAGACGTGCAGATCATTCAGGCCGGCGGCGGCGGTCCGTCCACTCGCCTCGGCGCGATGGAGGCAAAGAAACTCGACGCCACGGTGCTCGATTCTCCACAGACCGTGCAGGCCCGGCGCTTAGGGTTCCGAGTTGTGGCGGACGGTGTGGAGCTGGGCATTCCGTTCCTGCAAGGCGGGCTGGTGACCCGGCGGGCTTACATCCGGTCGAATGAGGACACGATCCGGCGCGTCGTTCGCGTCATTGTGGAAGCGATTCATTACGCCAAAACTAACCGGGAAGCAGCCTTGAAGGTTATGCAGAAGTACCTCCGCGTTCAGGATCGCGAAGCTCTGGAAGACGCCTATGAGTCTTTCATCGTCAAGCAGTTCCCGCGTGCTCCTTACGCGGTGCCCGCCGCCGTGCAGGTCATCTTCGACCTCGCCGCTGCGCGTGACCCCCGCGCCAAGACCGCCGATCCCCAGGGATTCATCGATATGCGCTTTGTCAAGGAGATCGATCAGAGCGGAATGATCGATCAGCTCTATGCGCAAACGCGCTGAGCCGGAATCCAAAGCCGACAGCAGAGCACGATCGAGGTGAATAGACGATGAAAAGAGTTCTTCGATTTTTTTTAAGAAGATGCCTTGTTGGGGTTGTTTTACTCGCGCCGCCTCTTTCTCAAGTCATAGCCGCTGAGAAGATTCGCATCGCCACGGCAGGCTTGGCAGCCAGCAGTGCTGCGGTATGGGCGACTCTGGAAACCAAAACGTTCCAAAAGCACGGGCTAGAGGTCGAATATATCATCATCGACAACGGCACCGTCGGCGGGCAAGCACTGTTAGCCGGTGAATTGCAGGTTCTGATTTCAACGGGTGCATTGGCCATCACTGCCAACCTCAAGGGGGGTGACCTGACGATCATTGGCGGCATTATCAATTTCATTCCCTTTCAATTGATCAGTCGTCCGGAGATCAAAACTGCAGAAGATCTCAAAGGGAAGAAAGTTGCCATTAGCCGTTTCGGCTCGGCCTCGGATTTCGCCGCGAGAGAAGCGCTGAAAAAACTTCGTCTCGATCCCGCAAGAGACGCGGCGCTTATTCAAGTTGGCGGGCAGAGTGCTCGTTATGCGGCCCTGGCGCAGAACTCGGTGCAGGCGGCGGTTTTTAATGAGCCCTTGTCTACCCTCGCTGTCAAAAAACAAAAGATGAATCTGCTGGCCGATCTTGCCACTTTGGATCTGCCTTTTCCCAACACCGATTACATTGTCCGGCGCGAATATCTACAAACGCATCGCGCCCAGGCCGTCAATTTCATGAAGGCTGTCATTGAGGGAATGCGTGCCATCAAAGCGAATCGGACTCTCGGAATCCGATCGATTCAGAAGTATTTAAAAATGAACGACGCCGAAGAGGCGGGCATCGCCTATGATTATTACGTTGGGCAACATATGGGAGAGATTCCCGACGTCCCCTCGCGCGCCGCGTTGTCGGCTGGAATCGATCAAATCGTCGCAAAAAAGGACGGCGTGACGCCGGAAAGCCTCAAACTCGTCGACCGTTCGCTCTTAGAGGAAATCATCAAGAGCGGCTTCGTCAATGCGCTCTACAAATAGGAAACAGTGAGAGAGCAACAAGCAGCCCGGACACCATAGACGTGTAACATTTCAATTCAAGGCGACGCATGGAAAAAGTAAGAATCGGCATCGGTGTTTCAAGCATTGGGCGCTTTCTGCCGCTGATCGGCAAGGCGGCAGGTCTTTTCGAGAAAGAAAAGATTGCCGTCGAGATCGTCAATCAGCAAGACGAAGAGAAAGTCGTCGAGGAGATGGTCTCGGGCGAAACGCCGGTGGCTACGCCCAATGCGCCGTCGCTGATTTTTTCGGTGCTCGATGGCAATGATCTAGTGATCGTCGGCGGGATCCTGAACCGTCCGGCGTTTTTCCTGGCGGCTAACGCAGGGGTTGGCGGTATTGCCGATCTCAAGGGGAAAAGGATCGGAATTAATCAACCGCGCCGTATGGCGGGTATGATTATGCTTGCCTTGCTGAGGAGATGGGGCCTGGATGTGCGGCGGGACCTTACGCTCGTCGATCTGGGTGTCAATGACAAAAGCTTCGAGGCTCTAAAAGAAGGACAGATGGATGCCGCTCTGCTGCCTCCCGAAAAAGCGTTTCTAGCGGCGGCGCAAGGGTTTAATGTAATCGCCGATAGCTTCGAACTGGACTGCCACTGGGTTCCTCTCGCAACGACGCGGCGATTTTTGGCGGCCAACAGAGAACTGGTCAAAAAGATCGCGGCTATTTACATAGAAAGCGTTCGGCTCTTTACCAGTGATCCCCAAGCAACGGTGAAGGAAATTGGCCGTTGGCTTCCCGCTCTGGAAAAGAAACCGCAGGTTCTAGAGCAATGCTACAGGATTTTCGCCGAGCGCTTCGAGCCGACGTTGCGGCCGTCATTAACTTCCATCGATTCCATTCTACACGAAGTCGCATTACAGGATCCACGAGCGGCGGATATCAAGGCGGCGTCTCTGGTGGAAGATTTGATGTGACCGGATTCTACTTTCCGCTCTCATCTTTGCTAGATCAAAGATCGAATCATCTAAAGCAGTCTCGCGCCAACCTCAACCAACTCTGACCTATGTGGCTTCGATTGGGCGTGGAGTTTTAGTAGTGCATATCAGCGTTGGCGCCACCGGAGACGGAGACCGCCTCGCCAGTGACGCTGATGGCCAAGGGCGAGCAGAGGAATACGACAACGTTAGCCATGTCCTCTGCCGTGACTAGATGGCGAATCACGCTGCGTTGCCGGAGTTCTTCGAGATAGGCTTCAAGTGTCTTGCCCTGGCGCTTCGCCTGCTCTCGGCTACGCTCCAACACGGCTTCGGTTATGGTTGTGCCGGGGTAGATGGCGTTCACGTTGATACCGAAGGGACCAAGCGTGTTCGCCAGGGACTTTGTCAGGGCGACGCAAGAGATGTTGCGGGCCGGCGTGCTGATGGCGGTACCCGGAGTGCGTCCAGCGCCGCCGCTCAGGTTGATGATCCGACCCCAACCAGCCTGTTTCATATACGGCGCGGCCTCGCGCGCGCAGCGGTAATAGCCGAGGAATTTTTCTTCAAAGTCTTTGACGATCTGCTCGTCACTGATGACGTCCATATTATCAGGGATGGTGCCGCCGACGCGGGCGGCGCAGTTGACCAGGATATGGACTCCGCCCAGAGCTTCCGCCGCCCGCCGGACGAATCCTTTGATCGATTCCGCGTTCAGTGTATCCACGATGAGTGGAACGATCTTATGTCCGGTCTCTTGAGCGATCTCCGCGGCAGCCTCACGCAACGGCCCCTCGGTCCTGGCGCCGATCGCAACGTCGCAGCCTTCGCGCGCCAACTGCCGCGCTATCGCTTTGCCCATGCCGCGGCTGCCGCCGGTAACGATTGCCGTTTTGCCCTGAAGCTGAAGATCCATGCGTCCTCCGAATCCTACTTGCGTTCAACCTAACACGCGATAGCTTTCGCTCCAAGCCGTTGACCGCCTCCGTGAAGGTGAATCGAGTCTGTGACGCAATCGGGCCAGCAAGTTTATACTTTATTTCCTCTTGGAAGGTTGATATGCAGTCGAATGGTTTCGCGTTTTCGGTTAGCAAAGTGCTGAAAAACTTGTAAGCCAGAAAGGGGTGTCATTTATGGCGCGCTTTTCCGCTTTCGCAAATTCTTCCCTTTTATTTCGGGTTTGCTTGGTGCCCGCTCTCACGGTCTGTATCGTTCTACAGACGGCCGGTAAAATCCAAGCCGCCTCCACACCCACCCGAATAATCATCGGTTATCCAAGTCCCGGCCCGAGAGTCGCGCCTCTCTGGATCGCCCAAGACTTGGACTTCTTTGGCAAGTATGGCCTCGCGGCGCAACTAGTACTGGTGCGCAATAATCAGATGCTTACCGCAGGCATCGCCGCCGGCGACATAGATGTGGGTTACACGGGAGGCACCACGGTGCTTGGCGCAGCGGCAGCCGGAGTGGACCTGAAAATGGTCGCGGGCTTTGTGAGCCGCGGCAAGGGCTACATGCTTGTGCGACCGGATATCAGAAAGCCGGCGGATCTGGCGGGTAAGCGCGTTGGCGTGCAAAGCATCGGCGGAACGCTGTGGATGTACGTTATGCTTTGTCTGGAGCAGCTCGGATTGGATACGACGCGGGACCGGATTCGTCTCCTCATCATCGCCAATCAAACCGTTATTGCCCAGGCGCTGGAGTCGCAGGTGGTCGACGCAGCGGTTTTGACCGCCCGCACTTACATTCCTGGGCTCAAACAAAAGGGGTTCGCCGTATTGACTGAAGTAGCGCCGGCGATGGCTGCGACGGGGATCGTCGCTAGAAAGGTCTCCCTGCAGAAAAATCCTGAGACTTTTGAGGCCACCATGAAGGCGTTGATCGAGGCTGAATATTACGTGATGGCTCCCGGCAACAAATCCCAGGTCATTAAGACTATTATGACAAGGCTCAAGCTTTCCGATCCTTCCCCCGCCGAGGAAGGTCTCGTCGACGTGATGAAGGAATTTGAACCGAAGCCTTACCCCTCCATTGAAGGACTGAAGAACATGCAAAGACTGATGGCGCTGCAAAACCCCCGGCTCAACGATATCAATGCAGCCAATCTCTTGGATAACACGTTCATGCACAAGCTGGAGGAAAGTGGGTTTCTCGCCCAGCTTCAGGCGCGCTATCGGAATGATTGAAGATCTTTAACAGGGTCGCCCCGAAATATTCGGAACAACATTTGAACTTTGAACCGGGGCTACTATCTTTGCATCGCGTAGTAGGCCGCGCAGTTGTCCCACAGAATTTTACGCTTGTCGGCCTCGGATAGCGGCAACTTAAGGAAATGATTGACGGCCTCGGGGTAGCGAGAATCGACGTGGGGATAGTCGGTGGAAAAAACCAAATGGCCGTTGCCGACTTGCTCGATGACGTTGTTGGCGATGACTTCGTCTGGCTCGATGGACACGACACAGTGGCGTTTGAAATAGTCGCTGGGCTTCATCTTTAGATCGGGCGCAAAGACATCGCCGTCGAGCTCCCAGGCCTCGTCGAGTCTCCAGAGGAGCCACGGCAACCAACTGCAATTGGCTTCCAAAAACGCCACGCGCAATTTGGGATGGCGCGCCAGCACGCCTCCGCCGCAGAAACATCCGAGGGCGAGCATTTGCTCCATCGGTTGGGAAAAAAC
>WNFO01015461.1_pt1 | contig 12346 bp, 12 predicted proteins | sample 5400251 | NCBI WGS metagenome assembly WNFO01 (sample SAMN13153354, study PRJNA577476) | soil metagenome | isolation source: 100 cm saprolite under Madrone tree | place: USA:California | collected 2016-06-14
CCGCGACAATTGTCCCGACGATGGCGGTTGCACCATCTCATACTCATGGTCTGAGCCGAACCCTGTCGGCGACCCACGTGTCGGCGATGGGGGTTCCGAGACCACGAGCCTATCGTTCGAGCCGAACTCTGTCGACGGTCCTGGGTTCGGCCTCGGCGCATGCGCCCCCATCGATTCATCGTGCGGGTTAAACCAGCTCTCCAACACTGGGCTCGACGATGGCGCATGCACCCCCATCGACTCACGGTCGGACTCTGTCGACATTGCTGGGTCCCAGCCCGGCGGTGGCCCATCCACGGCGTTCGTCGCCCCATGGTCAGGGTTCGACGTTGCTGGGTTCAGCGGTGGCCTATCCACGGCGTTCGTCGCCCCATGGTCAGGGTTTGACGTTGCTGGGTTCGGCGGTGGCCTATCCACGACGTTCGTCTCCTCATGGACGGGATTGAACGGCACTGAGCCCGACGACTCCGGTTTTGGGATATAGTCCTCCATGATCTTAGGCCACAGCTCGAGCAGCTCCGGCTCCCCCCCACGCTTTCCCAGCACAGTTATCGCGTCCTCGTGGTTGTGCACCACATCGAGGCATGCTTGGCGTTTCTCTCGTACCAGTACAGGAGCCGCAAGAGCGAATTTGATGATGGAAAGAATGAGAAAGATTTGAGAGACTACGTCGTACGGACGCATTTTTGTTATATGGGTTGAGTGGATTAGATGGCGTTGCTGGTTGAACTCAATATGTTTAGTTGCCAAAAGGAAAAAAGGAGTGGTGAAGTGCAGAACAAACAAAAGTGAGCTAAAAAATCGGAGAAGGTAAAGGATCGGCAAATGAAAGTGAAGGGAAAGGCACACGCACTATCCAGTACCCAGTAGCGTTAAGGTGAGCAAAGGGCCAGACAGAACAGCGGGAGTTGTCATGTATTTATACTCGCACGCACCAACTTGAAGGCCATGAACAGAAGTCATTGATGGATGCCGGTGAAAAAAGGATCAATGTGTCGGATATAAAAAGCATCGCATCTGAGAAATGAAATGCTAGCAAGCAGTTGCCCCACTTGAAGTACCTGTGTTAAATAAATCAAGATCATGATCGCCTCGCCAGTCAGCGGTGTGATTACGTCCGTCTTGGCGGAACGGCCAATCTTGGCATCTTTGGTCGCTCCAATCGCCGGAGACCTGCTGGCTGTCTGAGTGGGTCGAAGGCTGATGAAGAGTGTGTGAGATGTGAGTGTGGTTGCAGCCTGAGAGTGTGTGAGTGGTTGTGTCGAGAGACAAACATCAACACACAACGCGATCTCAACATTTCAGCGTCACGCCACGCGGCCACCGAGCGGCACATTCAGCCCGTCACATGCCGGCTTCACATCCCTTCTGCGTGCCCATAATCCTCATCTCTGACGGCAATGAGCCATACCCTTCCACGCTCTCCTCCCTTCTTTTTCACTCCCGCTCGCCTTCGTTCTCCCCGTTCCTCAATTACCACAGATCGTATTGCTCGCTCTCAACCTCGACAATGTAAACCTCAACAACCTCAACATCGATCATACCCATTATCATGTCCGTACGAAACGCCAATAATCTGCACACGTCGGCACAGACGATGTTGCCCGGTCCTTACCTCAACCAAAATGGGTCCAGGCGTGTCCGAGGTATTGCGCACGTCGAAGTTAGGCTGCTCCTTTCACAAAAAAAATCGACATGTTTTTGTCCATATGAAATAATCCCACCTCTTCAGACACTCTCGCCGTGGTTCTCCTGGCGGCTTTCTCCCGCGCCGCTGCTTCGTGCATTAGCATACGCTGGCGCACAGCCACGCCTCGAGGTTCCACCTTGTGTGGCCTTAATTACCTTTTGGTCCCTCGTGGGCCTCGTGCTCACATCTTATATATGTTTCCCTTTTGTCTCGTCGTTCTCCTGTTTCAGCTTTACATTGTACTCCACTCAGCGTGCGTCGCGGGATAACCCACCGAACGTACCGCGTTGTTGATCACCATTATGCAATTGTCTCGTCGGTTATTGAATGGACCTATTTTCAAAACCTTCAGCTGATGAATGTGTCCAACGTCGAATAGTCACCTAGTCTTGGAGATAATTACTGAGCCTTGGCGACGAATGACGGAAAGAGCTTCCAGGATTCTTCATGCGGGTTCAATGGTGGATGGCCACCTTGTGCCTTCCCACCAAGGGCGCCTAAATTTCCATGGAGCCACATAATAGTCCTGTACAAAGATTGAGGCCTCATATCGAGGGGCGTAGGAGTGATTGCTTACAGAAAGTACATTAACCTAGGAAATTATGTCTTTTATGCCCCACTGACTGAAGTGAGGGGAAGAGTCACACAAAGCTGCTTTCAGTTGTTGAAGAGAGGAATCCACCGCCGGCACACGAACTTGAACCTGCCTCTCTCCCCCAAACTGACAGCCAAGAGCCCCAATATACATGGCTTTTGACAGAAGGTGTGTTTTATTACTCTAGCAACCTGTCTCCGTAACTCGTTTGAGTGGACAGTAACCCGGTGCCGGAGAAACGCAAGTCCTTCGCTTTGCCTTTCTCTGCATTGCCGCATTGACCTAGGCGTATGTTCGGACTCTGTCGACGATACTGCGCCCGGCAGCGGATGCACGGCCTCGTACTCATGGCCCGAGTCGAGCTTTGTCTGCGACCATTGTCCCCACGATGACGGATGTACCATCTCGAGCCCTTTCGGCGACCCTGGTGTCGGCGGTGGGGGTCCCGAGGTCACGAGCTTATCGTTCGAGTCGATCTCTGTCGACGTTGCTGGGTTCGGCGGTGGCCCATCTACGACGTTCGTCGGCCCATGGTCGGGATTCGACGGTGCTGAGCCCGACGACTCCTTCGGTTTTGTGAGCCAGTTGTCGAGGAAGTCAGTCAACTCCATCTCTTGACCCCCACGCTCCCCCAACACAATTATCGCGCCCTCGGGGTTGTGCACCACATCGAGGCATGCTTGACGCTTCTCTTGTACCAGTACAGGAGCCGCAAGAGCGAAGTTGATGATGGAAAGGATGAGAAAGATATGAGAGACTAAATCGTACTGCCGCATTTTTGTTCGATGTGTTAGGTGGATAGCGTTACTGAGTTTAATGTGTTTAGTTGCCAAAAGGAAAAATGGAGTCGCGAAGTCCAGAACAAACAAAAGTGAGCTAAAAATATCGGAGAAGGTAATGGATTGGCGAATGAAAGTGAAGGGAAGGGCACACGCACTATCCAGTACCCAGAACGTTAAGGTGAGCAACAAGCTGAACATCGGGAGTTGACATGTATTTATACTCGCACGCACCAACTTGAAGGCCATGAACAGGAGTCATTGACGGATACGGGTACAAACAAGATCAATGTGTCAGATATAAAAAGCGTCGCATCTGAGAAACGAAATGCTACTAAGCAGTTGCCCATAGATGTGTTGAATCAGGCAATAATCAGGCTCATGATAGCCAGTCAGCGGAGTGATCACGTCCACCGGGACAGCCAATCTTGGCACCTTTTGTCGCTCCGATTGCCGGAGACCTGCTGGCTGTGAGCTGAGTGGGTCAAAGGCTGATGAAGAATATGTGAGATGTGAATCGTGCCACTGAATCCGACTGTCGTTGCGTCGAGTGCCAAACATCAACACACAACGAGTCGGCCGAAGACCTGCCGCCCGTTGAAGAGAGGAAGAGAGGAAACCGCCGACACACGAACTTGAACCCGCCTCTCTTCTCAAAACCGATGGCCATGAGCCCCGATATACATGGTTTTGACAGAGAGTGTGTTTTACTACTCTGGCAACCTGTCTCTGTAACTCGTTTGAGTGGATTGTGACTATGCGCTCGCCACGTAGCGTCGAACTCAGCTCGCTTCGACAAATTACAATCACAATAGCCACTGATATATTTGTCGTGGTTGTTACGGAACGCACTCTCAAGCATAGGTCAAACCAGTCTCAACTTCTCCCATGTTAAAAACAGAAACACCCACGGTTGGCTGGTCGGGACCCTGCCCATTTACTGTCTTCAGAGGCGTCGTTGACTCCCATCACTTGAATTCAATTCAAACCCATCAACCCACCACCATCTCTACTTTCTAACGGACTATCATGTTTCTTCATTATAATCTTCTACTCCTAGCGACCCCACCCTTTGTTACTTCCGCGGCGCTCGTCTCGCAACACAGACGTCTCGATCGGAGGTCCCATTCCCCTGCCCCTCTTCAGCAAGTACGGTCTCTTGCAACCTCGCAACCCTTCAGTCAGGTTCTGTTTCATCGAGCAGACAAGACACCGGGGTGGGTGGAGACGAGTATTTTGGGACGAATGGGAAGAGAGAAGAAGGGAAGGGGAGACGTCGGAACGTGTATCTCCCCAAACCCACCCAACACCGCAACCGATCGTTTGAACTCTGCCCTCCAGTCTTCCGGCCCTGGTTTCATTTTGAGCCTCTGTCCCAATGCACAGTACATGATTCAGGCTCCGATTGTCTTCACGGCACCTAATCAGGAGATCAGCACTCAGGGCTATCCCACGGATGGCTCTAGGGCGACTCTCGTCGTGAACGGTCCAGTCGCAAATGGCCGGGGTCATACTACAGCAGTTGACGGTACTTGCGGAAACTGTAATGGTGTCAAACTGCGCAATATCCAGGCAGATATCTTCGCACTTTCGATTGTTGACTCCTTGTTTACTTCATCTCCAGGTCAATGGAAATCGTGCAGGAGCTGCTCCAACCCAGGGTGGAGCAAATATAGAGATGGGCGGCGCAAACTCGAATCAGCTGATCGAATACGTGCATTCTTATGATACGCGCAGTTGGTCTTGCCTCCACGTTTCCGAGGGCAAATTCCTTTGCAATAACGTCGTCGTTCAGAACAATGACATTGGCCCTTGTGGGTCAGACCAATTTATGCAGTGGGCTGATGGTATCAGCGTCAGCTGCCGTTCAGCAGTCGTTCGTGGCAACACGGTGACCGACCCGACGGATGGTGGCATCGTCATTTTCGGCTCTCCGGGCACACTTGTCGAGAACAACATCATTCAGGTTAAAAATGTGAGCCGTACTTTCTTACACCGTTTCACTGGAGCCTTATCACCTGGTCAGCTTATAGCACTTGGTGGAATAAACATGGTTGATGTGCAGCCATGGGGCGGCAACTACGCTGGTACGGTTGTGCGGGACAACACCATCATGGGGGGGTTTGCTGAACATTCGACATCAGCCTCACAGAAGGGCGGCGAGAACCCGGACAATGCCATAATCAAGTATGTCACCTTTCAATGAGCACGTCATCTCTACTTACAGGTTGCAATAGAATCGGTCTCGCCATTGGGCCTGAGACGTGGTTTGTCAATGCTTTCGGCCGCGATGTCAGCTACTCGGGTATCGTCTTGGACAATAAGTTCACAGGCGCCTTTGGATATGGCATAGCCGTGACATCGGCTCGAAACTTCACCGTTCAAGGAAACACGCTCTTTGGGAATACCGCTTTCATCGGCTCCCGGGGACCAAATTGTAGCTCCTCTGAGTCAACACCACCGAGTGGCTCCTTTATCATCCAGACCTCAAGTATGACCGCATCCGATATCCAATCTGATTTCCAAACCGTGCAAAACGCCAAAGGGTTGACCTGTGTCGTGCCTCCAAAAGGTGGCAATTACTGGCCGAATGGTGGCAACGGTGGCGTATCAAATTCAAATTCATAATCATTGGTGGACTTTTTGTCCGGACTTTCGCTAGCATTCCCATCAGACCAGGGGTACCGCCGGAAGCAATTCATCTCTGCCCCATCGCATGCCCATCGGCCCAGTCTGACCAAACATAGCCGATATGCTCTCTGCGAGAGGGAAGACTGTCAATTACGTTTACTTGAGTTTCGAAGATTGCGATTATTCAATGTACTATATATCTAACACAGCCTTCTAGCTTTTTCTGGGAACTAGCGTCGCTTACTTTTTCATTTCCCTCTCCACTTACGAACTTTGGTTTCGTATATTTTCTTTCAATCAGAGTGCGAGCAATGCTCCCATTTTTTTGGACGTGAAGTCGAAGCAGCGCGAACTTTCAGATATACGCTTCGCCCAGGAACTTTATTTCTCGCGAATTGCTTGTTGGTTTACTTCTTACAGTAACCTTTCGGCCAGGCAGATACGGTAATCACAAACTGCCAGTGAAAGCAAACATTCCTCTCCCCCACGTGAATAAGAAATGGAAACGCATTGGAGCCCCCGGAGCCCTATCTGCACTCGGAGTCGACACGACACAACTCGGTTCCAGAACCGGTTGAACGCGCATCGACAATATCGAAGTCCGGTCCCCCTCAACAAAAAAACCCCGGGCCCGACGCGTCCCGGGACCCCTCTCAACCATCTCGAGGAGCGTCGCTGTGAAGGGACATTTGTCGGACAAAAGGGCTCCGAGAACTCTCTACAGCAGAGTGCCCCGTTTCACATTTCCCCAGTTGCATTGGAACAACTGGCAGATAACTATCCATCATGCAGCTCGTGCAGCTCCGAATCTCCGCTGCCCTCCCACAGGCTGTTGCAATAATCAAGCTACCGGTGCCACCTTCGTCTCAGACACAGTACCTTCCGATTCTCAAACATGGGCATTACTGTGACTTATTGTACTGCGGTGCCATCTCGATACTTACCGTCGCAAACTCACGTGAGTCCCCTAGCTCATCTAGTAATTACGTACCGCGCTGCTCCGGGCCACGGGCCATGCTAAATTTGTACCCTCCTCTTTACTCGAAGAAATCGGCTGAAGAGCTGCTAAGATAGTGAACACGAGCCGGTAACGAAGCCCCCTCGAGAGACACGCTTGACATGCACCCCTCCTTTTTCTGGGCCCCGAGTCCGATCCAAGTCCGAACACATAAGTCCGAACACCCAGTTTATCCTCTTCCTGCTCTGCACTTTTCCTTTTTCGCCTCGATACCCATCGCCGAACCGAGATCCTCATAATCTTCTCGACTTCGTCACCCGGGCGACCCAAATTGAATCCGCGTACGCGACTTAGTACACACCTTGTACGTGAGATGAACCAGCCTGGGAATGTTAACAATGAGGTCATCAATGACTGTAGCGCGGATGGAACGCGCGAGTGAGTCCGGGAGGAGAGAGATAAGATAAAAGAAGAGAGAAAATGAAGGGAAGCGTCCTGAGACGGCTGGCACACACAGAAAGCGAGACTGAAAGGGGGTCTAAAGAAGTCTATCTGTGAGAGATAAGAGTCGGCTTAAATACACCAGAGTCGACTAATTGATAAGAATGAGTGTTGTGGTGTATGCGTCGACATTGTACTGGAAGCACAAGGAATTGTGACTAAGCGTTAATCGCCGTTGTCCAGAGTATAATGAAAAAGGATGAAACAAAAGGGATAAGATAAAGGGAGGAGGCAGTGAGGGAAAGAAAAAGGGAAAACGTGTTGAACGCGAGGCTGATGGGCGCTCCGATGTGGCCATTCCGTTCCGAGCATGGATCTAGGACAGCAGAGCAGCTCGTACGAGCGCAGCCGCACAGTCCACCTTACAATAACTATCGTAGTAGCTCAGGCTCGAGCTTATTGACAAAGGGATATCGACTCGAGCCCTCAGGTCTTCCAAGTATCCCCTATGGCCTCGGAATACAAAATACGTGAGAGAAGGGAGGAGAATGGGTGTTGGTAGAGGCGGATTTGTTTGGACGAGTCGAGATCTAAATGTCAGGAATCCAATGGCAGGGGCTTCGAGATAGGGTAGTGCAGCCAGGCAAGCGGCCATCCTCACGGGTGAAATGTAACCGGCATCCGGGATATCCCAAAGGCAAAGAGAGAGGATGTGATTGGCAGACGAGGCGAGTTGGGGGAAGGCCGGAAAATGAATCTCCAGCAGGGTAAATGACCGCAGACGCGGTGTCCATCCACCCAAGAACGTATCAGGAAGGACCAGCGTTGTCGGTTTCGGCGATGAAAGACGAAGATATGCCAGAGCTGGGAATCGCACCTGCATCGCGGCGGCAAGTCTTTTCAATACAAGACCTTTGATCCCATCAATGGTAATCTCAGATACGCGATGATTGCATCCGAGTGCCGCGGTGATGTTTTCGACACCGTTTTTGTTCTCTGCGTGCCAAGGGAAACAAGTAATGGCGAGGGGAAGGGGTGGCCAGATAAGCAGCGAGGACTTCGTGCGGGTATTACCGTTGCAGGCATGAAGTAAGTGTAGATGCCCCGGTGATGCAAAGACGATGCGCCGCCATCTGTGGTATACATGTACGAGCGTTTCCCACAACCATGTGAGGAGGTACAGTTGATCCTCTCGGTAACGATTGGATACTTCTAGGAGTGCATCGTCGGGGAGCATGTTAATCGTCACCTGTTCTCATGATACGTGGGGTCTATCAGCGACTGTTTGCGCCGAGCATTGCGAAAAGGAACTCATGGTGCACCTGCTCGACTACATAGGTGCAATGAAAGAGCAAAGATGAGTACATCATATCCGAAGAGTAAATCACTTTGACCTCGTTCTGTCATCTCGAACTTGAAGCATTCGGCGATACCGTCTTTCTGAACCCAATTGATGAAGTGGGAGCGCTGGTAAATAATAACTGGGAAGTGCTGGAGGACAACGCAGGACCTTCTTGATGAGCACGCTTTCAAGCGTGGCTATGTGCTCCTTAGTTGCTTTGGCGATGGGTGCAGTAAAAATTCTTTGGACGTACTGATAAGAGCTCATAGGTGAAAATAGCGTCCGAGTGCGGAGTGGTTGCTTTGAGATTACGCCTACAAGGGTACCACCTTGTTGTAGTATCGGAGCACGATGGTCGATTGAATACGTACCCTAATACACCGCCTCAGGGTCATACTGCGCGTGTCTCGTTCGCCTCATGCCAGGCTCATGGCTGAGCGCTGAACGTTGAACGCCGAAAACTGTGTTTTTAATACTGTCGCTGAACCGATAATGTAACCTATTCGGGTAGCCATTCTGCACCAACAGGCTTCATCTCTTGGTTGCAGCACAGGGTTGGTTCCGACTAGAACGTTGCCACGTAGCCAGGGTCACGGTTCGGCGGACAATGCGGCGGCCCGCGACTTCCCGTCTTCCTTCATCTGCCACTTGTCACGGTGATACTCTGTGAAGCCAGGCTATCCTTAATTAGCATGCGGCAGCTTAAGCAAGATCACTTTACGTGGTACGTCCTACTTTATTTCGCTATGTGAACGTGATTACAGAGCTGTAGTTAGAACCCAGTTTTGGACTTGGACATAAGGTGCACGTGACTCCACCACGTTATCTCCTTGTGTTCAGCTGCTGAAGCTGAAGCCTCAGAAGCGCTCATGCACTCATGCCTAACAGGCGTGGCAGGAGCGTGCTGGCTTGCAGTGCTAAGCCTTGCGGTACTACTCTAGGGTTCGTCATGCCTCTGCCTCAAGCTAGACATACCACGTTCCCTCCCTTATCCTCTGCTCTACCTTTATCTCTCTTTACATCTTTTCCGACTTACTTGTACCATGAAGTCCCTTTCCAGCCGATTTAGCAGAGGTCTTTCAAAGGGCAAAGATGAAGAGCCAAACGATATAGCATTACCTTCCACCTCTACCCCGTATCAGAACAAAAACCTTCCTCCACTTCCTCCCCCCACGGCACATCCCAAGGTTCCTCTCACCGAGGTCGCGGTAGAGGAGTCCACTGGCGCAGCCGTCACATTCGACATTACATCGCCTTGTGCCAATCAGGATTCGGCTTCCCATCAGAAGGATAACGATCCTCTGCTTCTTTCCCTCAAGGAATGGCCACCTCAACTCGAGCAGCCCCAGCGCTCAATCGGCACAGCTACGTTGATAACCTCTCTCGAGCCCCTCCCCGGGCTTTCATCACTCCCCATTGCACCCACTGGTGATAGGTCGGATCACATCACCATTGCTACGACAAATTCTACGATTCCTCGCTCCAACGTCGCAGTAGAGGCGTCTGCTGACTCGGACACCGCCGCCGCCTTCGATATAGAATCGCCACGCGTTGATCAGGACTTGGCCGAGCGAAGCTCACGCGAGAATGGCGGCTATGACCTGCTAAATGAAGTCGCATTTATCTCCTCACCTCCGAGCCCAACCTCAGCGACTGGTAAAGCTACTACAATACGCCCACCTTCTCCACATCCATTTAAAGTGGATCACGATGACGATAATCCCATCGATCATTCTTTGCCTCATACCCGGCCTCCTTGTTGGAGTGACCGAGCAGAAGAAGATCTGGTAACTCATCTTGGACCAAGCGAACGGAGTCGACAGGAGATAATGTGGGAAATAGTCACAAGCGAAGAAAGGTGAGAATCTGTACCTTTCTTGCTGGCAAATTTTTTCAACAACCTTGTAGATATGTGGCCGAACTTCTCAAAATGAAGGATACGTTTATAAACCCCCTTCTTCACCCATGTTCCAATCCTTCGTCGTTTATACTAGTCGAGCATAACAACATGTCGCCGGTGCAGACCCTCGTAGAGTCGCTTGAGCGCTTACCAATCGCACCTGCAGCGGGATCTGACGATTCTGAAGACCACAATACCAACGCCAGAGCGACTTCCCATGCGTCTCGTAGGAGAGGGCAACCCAAATCGAAGTCCGTTTCGGAATGCGATCCCCGCGAGCCTCTGGATTCTCGGACACCGAGAAGTTCCTTCGTGTCCATTTTCCTCTCCCGTCTGTCTCTGAGATCACATCCCCGCCGAAATCGGAAGTCATCGCCTGCTGCACCTTTGGTTAGCAGGCCTTCTGTGGAACTCTCGCCTACAGAAAAGGATCAAGATCGAGATTGCATGTCCACTTCTACGGACCCGACTGTACTAGGGATGCAACAGATGTTCACGGAAACCTCCACTAAAGCGGACTTGTTCGCTAATGATGGCGTTGCTCCACATCAATTGCCGGACGACTTGCGGCTGTGCCTTGAAGGCATAGAGAGTATTCTCGAGGATCATCTTAAGCTCATCGGGGCTCTACGGAAACGTTACAAAGAGCAATATCCTCTTGTAAGGACCTTGGCAGACGTTTTTATGAACAATGTAAGATCGTTATCCTTCTCTCTTACTTCTTTGATCATCGACTCACCTGGCTCTAGTTACACATCTTCCGGGGCTATGCGGGCTATATCCTGCATCTAGAACGGGCTCTCAACCAAGCCAATGATGCGTTGTCAGCAAGGACATCCACAAAACGTCCAAAACATCAATTTCCCAGGATCTGCGGTCTTCTGCATAAACTCGAGACAGATGCTGAAGACAGTGGCGAGACTGGGCTAGCTATCTCTTTATTGAAGCCTTTCCGGCGGCTTTTCAGATACCCACAGCTATTTCAAGCCGTCCTTTTTCACACTGATCCGTGGATGTTTGAATACGATGGAGCCGACCAGCTGGTTGCAGAAGTCGAGAATATCGTTCGTGGCATCGAGGATGAAAAGACTCGAGAGGAAGAAAGCGATAAGACCCGCGATGTCCTTGCACGGATCAAAGGATTAGACAACGTAATACAATTTGCTATCCCCAAGCCATCTCGTGTTCTTGTGGAGGAGCGAATGCTGAACCCTAGTGAGTCGAGTGACGCTGGGAGTACGAAGGCAGTCGGAAGGAAGAGGTCTTTCAGACTTTCAAACGATCTACTCCGAAGTGGCAGTGCAGTCGGCATCGGTAGCAGAAAAGACCTGTGGCTAGTCGTCTTTAACGACGTCGTGCTGCGTTGTCAACGCATTGGTATAATTTCTCACCCATTGGGCGCTGCACACTCTTCAAGGCCACGTTTTCTATCCGAGCTTCGAGACAATTCCAGATTCGCTAACGTGACTACCGGCCGTCCCAAGTCATCCGCGCGGCCGCGAAATCTGTACGAATTCATCAAGGCAAGTGATTCTTCTCAATAGTGGACCTAATCTGATTGTCTGTTAGATTGAGAATTGGTCTATAGACAACGTCAATCAAGGAGTGGTGTCAATGGAAGAGTAAGTTTTGCCGCCGTGTTGTACGAAGAGAAATTACTTAGTCGATCTGTATAGTGTGGCGCGTTCAAGGGCTCAGATCTACTCTTCTGTTCGGCCTCGGTTTATACCGGAGGGTGATGAAGGTCGATCGGTACATGGGAGCACGGATAATATCAGTCTGCAGAAGACCTTGGCCGAATCTCAGCTCGGCCCAGGGCATGGCGCACGACGAATTGAGTTCCCTTCGTCTTCACTCTACACTGGGTCATCTCTAGCAAACGTTGAATCCGGTAGTCGACACGTTTCCGCGAACTCCTTATGTTCTGGAAGCCGCCCATCCAGTCGCTCAACTGTCACCAATTCCAGCCGTCGTTCAGTCATGTCAGAGGATGGGTTTTCGGTCAGGGCA
>WNFO01008364.1_pt1 | contig 12342 bp, 11 predicted proteins | sample 5400251 | NCBI WGS metagenome assembly WNFO01 (sample SAMN13153354, study PRJNA577476) | soil metagenome | isolation source: 100 cm saprolite under Madrone tree | place: USA:California | collected 2016-06-14
TTGGCCCCACTCAAACCAGCAAACCCCTGGCATCAGGCGAATTGCGACGTCAAATCGGACTGAAGCTGCAAGCCGAGGACACCTGCAATTTGATCTATGCCATGTGGCACATCGAGCCAGACACAATGGTCGCGGTCTCTGTCAAGCGCAACACCGGGATGCACACCCATGAACAGTGCCACGCGGGTGGATACGTGAACATCAAGGCGCAAAGGCGCATCGATTTGCCGCCGATACAGCCGGGTCAAACCCACACACTACGCGCGGAACTTCACGGAAATGATCTAACCGTGACGGCCGACGGCAACGTGGCGTGGTATGGCAGCCTCGGAGACGAACCGCTGTCGCTGCAAGGACCAACGGGTTTTCGCACCGATAATGCGCGGTTCGAATTTCAATATTATGCCGACCCTCCCGCGGATGCACAGACGCGACGTGGCGCGCCTGGTCCCGAGCATTGCGTCATGTCCGAAGGAGACTGATTTACGCCGCCGTAACATCCAGGAGGGAAAGGCGATCTCGGCGGTGCTGGATCACGAGGAATCCCTGCCCCATCCGATGGAAGGGCCAGGCACAATAAAAATGCCGACAACAGGGCCGGGAACATCGCCGAGCGCGGCGGCGCCCGTCATGGCAGGTCGACGCCCTGCCATGTTCGAGCGTGCCACGGAGCCGCGCTGGGGCTCTAGGCTCACATCAAACAGGCCTTCACATAAACGCGATCGTGAGCCCCATTCCGACTAACGCGTATAAGCCTGCAACGGTTACGCCGAGACAAACATCGGCCATGACGCTCTCGGGCTGGAGCTTGCTCTCTCTGCCGGGCACTGCACTTCTCCTTGGCTATGGTCCAACCCAGATAGATCACGCGGGAGGTGGGGAATTGTTCCGGCTCCAAGGCACAAAAGCGTACAGACGGAGAAATGGGAACTTGACGAAGTTTCATCCGCGCGGAACATCAGGCGCCCGCGATTTAGGGTCACCGCCTTGAACAGGCCCCTATGTTTCTCTCGCCGATGTCCGCTTCGGAACCCATTGCGGGCTCAAGTCAGACATCACGTTCGTCCGCGCTTCCCTCAACAGCAGTACATCTATCGAACGTCTCCAGGGCGCGAATGGCGTGTTGCGAGAGCACGGCTTGCAACCGCGATGGCGAGCGCGCCGACGATCAGAACAGCCGCGACCGCGAACGTGATGCTCATACCGGTTGCCACGGCCTCGGGGCGCGCCGTCGTGATGTCGATCGTCGCCGAAGCAGCTGCGAACACCGCACCCATGACGGATGCGCCGGTGATGAGCCCGAGATTGCGCGACAGGCTGAGCATGCCGGAAATGACGCCCCGCTGGTCCGGGCTGACATGCATGAGACGTGCGAGCACTTACTCGGCGCGGTCAGCGACTATTCAACAGGCCGATCCGCACGCCAGCCCATTTCCCAGAAGTCGGCTTCGAGCCGGGTGGCCTCCTTGAAGATCACGATCAGCTCTGCCTCGCGGGCCGGCGTGGCGTAGAGATCGGCGAGAGCTTCGAGGTGCGCCCGCGCTTTCGCCGCGACCTCCTGGTAGGGTGCACCGGCGTACTCGGCGATCCAAACGCGATACGGGTTGGTTGCAGCGTACGCATCGGGGCGCGAGGCGAGGCGCGTCGCGATCTCCGCGTAGCCGATCACGCACGGCGCAAGCGCCACCTTCAGCGCCAGCAGGTCACCGCGCATCCCTGCGTCGAGCACGTAGCGGGTATAGGCCAGCATCTCCATCGCCGGAGGGGCCTTTTCAAGATCGCCGGGCGACAGGCCCCAACCGGCGCAGAGTTTCACATGCAGGTTCATCTCGATGTCGAGAATGGCCGAGAGGCCGGCCGCCGCTTCGCGCATGTCGGCGAGCTTGGGCGACTTGTAGACACAGAGCGCGTAGGCGCGGGCGAACTCGATGAGGAACAGGTAGTCCTGAACGAGGTAGTGACGAAACGCCGCCTCAGGGAGCGAACCGTCGGCCAGCCCGTTGGTGAAGGGGTGCTCGGTGTAGGCCCGCCACTCGGCGGATGCCGCGGTCTTCAGACGCTCGAAGAAACTCATGATGTTTTCGCAGGGTTTGCTTCTCAATCGCGTGGCTTTGGCTCGCTGCCGGGTGATCGGCAGACCTTTCAGGCCAAGAACACTATTCGCTCTTCCCGCAAAAGCGGACACCCGTCAAGGCAGCGGCTACCTATTTCGTCGAGCCAAGCCGGCTGTGTCGGATCCCATAGGCAAAATAGATCACGAGGCCGATCGCAAGCCACACCGCCAACCTCACCCAGGTATCGACCGGCAGGCCGAACATCAAGAAGATCGACGTCGCGGCGCCGGCCGGCGCAACGATCCAGATCGCCGGCGCCCGGAAGGGACGATCGAGTCCCGGCTGCGCGATCCGCAGCGCCAGAACGCCGAGCGACACCACGGCGAATGCAAACAGCGTTCCGATGCTGACCAGTTCGCCCACCAGATCGATCGGCAACAGCGCGGCGAGGATGGCCACGACGACGCCGGTCGAGATCGTCGAGACATAGGGTGTGCGAAACCGCGGATGGATTTTGGCAAAGGCCGGCGGCAGCAGGCCGTCATGCGCCATCGCGCGAAAAATTCTCGGCTGGCCGAGCAACGAGACCAGAATGACCGACGTCAGGCCGAAGATAATTCCGAGCTTGATGAACGGCGAAAGCCAGCCCACGCCGGCCGCATCGATGCCGACCGCAATCGGATCGGCAACGTTCAATTTGTCGAAGCGAACAATGCCCGTGAGCACGAAACCGACCACGGCATACAGCACCGTGCAGATGACCAGCGAGCCCAGAATGCCGATCGGCACGTCCCGCTTCGGATTCTTCGCCTCCTGGGCCGTGGTCGACACCGCGTCGAATCCAATATAGGCAAAAAACACCACGGCCGCGCCGCGCACCAGGCCCGACCAGCCATAAACCCCGGGACCTGCATTGGGCGGAATGAACGCACCTTGCGGATTAGCAGGTGCGATCCAGTTCGCGGTGCTGAAAGCAGACACGGTACTTGCGACGAACAGCACGATCACGACAAGCTTCACCGCCACCAGAAAGCCGTTGAAGCGCGCCGTCTCGCGAACGCCCGCCACCAGGATCGCTGTGATCAGGATAATCACGGTAGCTGCTGGCAGATCGAGGACCGCTCCCGTCAACGTCCAGGCATGCGTTGCCGCGTCGAAGGCCAATGGCGGCGAAACAAATCGGGCTGGAAGCACCAGTCCAAAGTCTTTTGCAAGACTGACAACATATCCGGACCAGCCGATGGCGACCGTGGCGGCCCCCACGGCGTATTCGAGGATCAGGTCCCACCCGATGATCCAGGCGATCAACTCGCCCAGCGTGGCATAGGCGTAGGTGTAGGCACTGCCGCTGATCGGGACGGCCGATGACAGTTCGGCGTAGCACAATCCTGCGAACGCACAGGCGACCGCGCCGAGCATGAACGAAAGCGCTACCGCCGGCCCGGCATTGGCCGCGGCGGCATGCCCCGTCAGCACGAAAATGCCGGCGCCGATGATGCCGCCGATCCCGAGCGTCACGAGGTTAAGTGCAGACAGCGCTCGCCTCAGCGGCCGCGCGCGGCCGTCCGCGCCGCCACCTTGCGCGATTTCGCTCAACAACTCGGCGGGGGATTTGCGGGCCCAAATGTCTGCCATCGGGAATCAGTTTCCAATGCTGGAATTGGTTCGAAGAGTTCTGGAATGTTCGGCTGGCATCCGGCTGCGACGCGCGGCCGAGCCCCACCTTGTCCAAATATCAGCGGTGCTCCCGACTTTCTTCCGCGGTGAGTTCAGAGCGGCAGGCTTTTTCCAATGTCGGCAAATCGGCTTGCACCAGCTTCCACAGGACGGGTGCGGCGATGCTCTCGTAGTTGTGGCGCAGTACGTTGCCGATCCCCGCAACTTTCTGCCAGGGGATTTGCGGATTGCGCGCTTTCAGGTCATCCGGAAGATGACGATTGGCTTCGGAAATAATCTCAACACCGCGCTCGACGAGCCATTGCCGCTGCCAATCCTTTTCGAACGCTTCGAGCGACACATCCGCCAATACGCCATTGACGCGTTCGATCGCCTCGATGATGTCCGTCAAACGAGGGATGAGCGAACGTGCGATCACTAAAACACGCGGACGGCTGTTGCTTCTATCGCTTCCCGCAGGGTCTTGTGCAGACTGTCGCGGGTCATGATGTCAGTCTTACGGCCGAGGATGCTGGCGGCGTATTCCTTCACGTCCATGAGTTCGTACACGCCGAGCTTGCCCTTTTGATAGTCGAAAAACAGGTCCACGTCGGAATCGTTGTTCGCCTCGCCACGCGCCGTCGAGCCGAACATGTAAAGATGTTCGACGCCAAGCCGCTTCAAATCGGCTTCGTGCCCCTGCAATGTCCTCATGGCTTCATCGCGTTCCATAACAATATTATAGCAAATCCGAGCGGCTGTTTCCACGTCTTTCGGTTTCGCCAAGACCTATACGGTGCGGAGAAAGGCGAACCGGCCATCAATTGAACTTCTCACAAACAGGTCACGCGCTCGGCGGCGAGATAGCCGAACAGCAGGCCGACCCCGAACAGCAGCACGAGACCGGCCGCGCCGAATTCCACGCCACGCATCACCAGCGTGCCGCCGCCTTCCGTCCCGGCGCTCAAACGCCGCGCCAGGTCTTTCGCCGACACCGCGATCACGGCGATGGCCGCAACCGTGATGGCGGTGCCGAGCCCCATCACGAAGGTCGCGGCGATGCCGGTCCAGAACGCCCCCTGTGCCAGCGTGAAAACCAGAACCAGGATCGCGCCCGAACAGGGTCTGATGCCGACGGCAAAAATCGCGCCAAACCCGCGCCACCAGCCGCCGGGTCCGGCGAGTTCGCTTGGCTCAGGACCGTGGGAGTGGCCGCAATGCTCGTCATGGACATGCTGGTCAGGGCCTTGATGGTCATGGTCATGATGATGATGATGGTGATCATGGCCGCGGCCATCACCAAGGCCGGCCGCCGCCATCGCGAGCGCCGGCCGCGGCGCCTGCAGCGCGCGGATGAATCCGCCACCCTTGGTCCAGACCAGCCGGGCGCCGAACGCCGCGATCAATGCGTAGCTTAAAATCTCGATCGCCCTTTCGGCACCGCACATGGTTTTGGCCGTGGCGTTGAGCAGCCAGGCGCAAATCGCGACAATCACGACCGCGACCAGCGACTGCATCAGCGCCGATGCGAACGACAGCACGATGCCGCGCCGCGCGGTTTCCTGGTTGGCGATCAGATAGGACGAGATCACCGCCTTGCCGTGGCCGGGACCGGCGGCGTGAAAGATGCCATAGGCGAACGAAACCGCGAGCACCGTCCACACCGCTGACCCGTCGGACTTCGCGGCGCGAATGGCCGAGGACATCTCGCGATAAAATTCCGATTGTCTGGCAAGCAGCCATCCGATGATACCGCCGACCTGCGGTTCGGCGCTCGGGCGCGGACCGCCGAACGGCGTCTGCGCCAACAGCGCTTGCATGGCGCCGTCGAATATCAGAATGGCAGCCGCCGCCGCGGCGCAGATCGCCAGGCCGCGCGCGAAACTTGAGGGGGATTTCTGCATCACGGACACGCCACCGTGATCTTGTTGGCGAACATCACGCCGTAATTCGAGTTCTGGCCGCTCAGAAAAGTCTGTTCGTCGAGTTTTTGGGCATTGGCCGAGCCGTCATTCGGGCGCTGGAACTTCATCTGGCAGGCGGCGGGAGCTCCGACCAGTCTGACCGGGTCCTTGTCGGCGAATTTGAAGTCGATGAAAAACTCCGGATCGAATACCTCCAGCGCGAGCTCCTTCGATTTCAGCGGCGTCTTGAGCGGAAGCGTGAAATGCAGCGTCAGCGCGGCATCCTTGTATTCGAGGAAATAGTCGACCGGCTCCTCGAATTTCTCCTTCTTGCCGTCGGCCTTGGCGAAGGTGAAGAATTTGAATTCCTTCAGCGATTCGACATTGGTCTGGGCCAGGGAGCTAAGTTCCTCGCGGCTATAGACACCCTTGGTCTTGGTCTCGATGCCCTGCAGCGCGTAGGTCGAGAACATGTCATCAAACGTCCAGGCGTGACGGACGCCGGTGATCGCGCCGTCGGGCGCGTAGATCAGCTCGCTGGTTGCCGTGATCCAGACATGCGGATGGGCCTGCGCCGTGCCGGCGGCGAGCACAAGCGCGCCGGCGAGCCACAACAGACCAAGTAAGCGGCGCGCAACGTTCACCTCAGGCCGCCTCTGGCGTTTCCAGGAGGCCGCGCCGGCGCAGCAGCGCGTCGGGCTCCGGCTCGCGGCCGCGGAACGCGACATAGGCGTCTTCGGGATCGCGCGAGCCGCCCGACGAATAGATGTCGTCGTGCAGGCGCTTTGCCGTCGCGGGGTCGAAAATGTCGCCGGCCTCCTCGAACGCGCCGAAGGCATCGGCATCCATCACCTCGGACCACATGTAGCTGTAATAGCCGGACGCATAATGATCGCCGGAAAAGATATGGCCGAATTGCTGCGGCCGGTGCCGCAGCGAGATTTCCGCGGGCATGCCGATCTTTTCCAGTTCCTGGCGCTCGAACGCCCGCACGTCCCGGCTGGCGGAGGCCGGCTGGGTGTGGAATTCCAGGTCGATCAGCGCCGAGGAGACGAATTCCACGGTGGCAAAGCCCTGGTTGAATTTGCGCGCGGCGATGAAGCGCTGCAACAGATCGTCCGGCAGCGGTTCGCCGGTCTGGTAGTGCCGCGCGAATTGCCGCAGCACCTGCGGCTGCTCCTGCCAGTGCTCGTAAAGCTGCGACGGCAGCTCGACGAAATCGGTAAATACGCTGGTGCCGGACAGCGAGGGATAGAACACGTCCGACAGCATCCCGTGCAGGCCGTGGCCGAACTCGTGAAACAGCGTCCGCGCGTCGTCCGGCGACAATAGCGACGGCTGGCCGTCGGCGCCCTTGGAGAAATTGCAGACGTTGATGATCAGCGGGGCGACGGCGCCATCGAGCTTCTGCTGGTCGCGCAGCGAGGTCATCCAGGCGCCGGAGCGCTTCGAGGCGCGGGCGAAGTAGTCGCCATAGAACAGCGCCTTGTGGCGGCCGGCCGCATCCTTCACCTCCCAGACCCGGACGTCCGGATGCCAGACCGGAATATCCTTGCGCTCGCTGAAGGTGACGCCGAACAGGCGGGTGGCGCAGTCGAAGGCGGCGTCGATCATGTGGTCGAGCACGAGATACGGCTTGATCGCGGCGTCGTCGAAATTGGCGCGGCGCTGCCGCAGCTTTTCGGCGTAGTAGCGCCAGTCCCACGGCGCCAGCGCGAAATTGCCGCCCTCCTCCGCGACCAGCGCCTGCAGGGCATCGCGATCGGCCAGTGCGCGGGCCCGCGCCGGTTTCCAGACCCGCTCCAGGAGGCCGCGCACCGCCTCGGGCGTCTTGGCCATCGAATCCTCCAGCCGATAGGCGGCAAAGGTGGAAAAGCCCAACAGCTTCGCGCTCTCCTCGCGCAAGCTCAGGATCTCGACAATGGCGGCATTGTTGTCGTTGTCGTTTTTGTTGTCGCCGCGCGCGGTGAAAGCCTTGAACACCTTTTCGCGCAGATCGCGCCGGGTGGAGCTTTTGAGGAACGGCTCGACCGACGAGCGCGACAGCGTCACGATCGCCTTGCCGGCCATGCCGCGCTCTTGGGCAGCGACCCTTGCCGCCGCGACAAAGCTGTCCGAAAGGCCGTCGCAGTCGGCCTCGCCGAGTTCCAGGAACCAGTCCTGCTCATCGCCGAGCAGATGATGGCTGAACGCCGTGCCGAGATGCGCCAGCCGCTCGTTGATCTCGGCCATCCGGTTCTTGGCGGTTTCGTCGAGCCCGGCGCCGGCGCGGTGGAAGCGCGTGTAGGTCCGCTCCAAGAGCCGGGTCTGCTCGGGCGTAAGGCCGAGCGTGGCTTGGTTGTCGTGCAGCAGCGCGATCCGGCCGAACAGCACCGCATTCATCATGATCGGGTTCCAGTGCCGCGCCATCCGCAGCGACACTTCCTTGTCGATCTCGAGCAGCGCCGGGTTGGAATGCGCCGACACCAGATCATAAAACACCGCCGACACCTTGGAGAGCAGTTTTCCGGCGCGTTCAAATGCCGTGATGGTGTTGGCGAAGTCGGGCGTGGTCGGATCGTAGGTGATCGCGGTGATCTCGGCGGTGTGATCGGCGAAGGCCTGCTCGAATGCGGGCAGAAAATGTTCCGGCGCAATCTCGGCGAATGGCGGCGTCTCGAACGGCGTCTGCCACGCCATCAGCAGCGGGTTCGGCGTGGCCTGCGAGGGAACCAATGTTTCCAAGGTTTCTGACATGACAATTCCCGTTTGCGTCCTAAATGATTGAGGAAGTTATATCACACGCTGGGACGTTTTTGGACCTTTTGCGCTTGATAGCGCGGGCCTTTTCGGAGAGATTGCGGCTCCCCCGACAGGACCTAGCCCAAAGGACTTGGCCCCATGAGTTCGCAGCCTTCCCCGACCAGCGCCCGCCAGATCGCCTGGCCCAGCGTCGTCACCGTCATCAGTGCGGCGATCCTGATCGGCGCCGAAGTGTTCGGCGCGGCGTTCGCCGGCGGCTGGGCGCTCGCGATCCTGTTCGGCCTCGACGACACCGGCGCGCACATTCTGCAGGCGGTGCTGTTTGCGATCGGCGTCTTCATCATGGCGGCGTTCATCCGCGCCGCGCAGCGCGTCGAGCCGTTCACGAGGCGCGCGTGAGTCGGCTGAGCAGCAAAGCCGCGCGCAACTAGCGTCAAACGCTAACGCCTCATTAAAGAACCTTAACATCCGTTCACGTTCAGCGTCGCTCAGGCGCGCGAAGCGTGGCGCTGCGAGCACGCGCCAGGGAAATTTCCCCACAGCCTAAAAAAAACATTGCGAAGTGGACTCAAAACCCCTATTTCCGATCTTGCCCAATTTCGCACGTGCCTGTGGTCGTGTGTCAGTCGGTAGGTATCCGGACAAGAGGCCGGACAGCCGCCAAGGGACGAAGAACCGAGGGTCGCTCAAGTCAACCTGGACTTGAGAGTCCAGCATCTCTCTCAAGAGATGCCGTTGAAGGTCTCTTTGCTCCTTGCAACCGTGACTGGCAGCCGGAGGCGAACCGGCGCACCTCGTTCTCAACGGGGGACGCGACTTAAAGCAACGACGGATCGGGCTTTTTTGGTCTCTGCCGGCTTTCCACCAGCCGGCGCGAATACCGAAGAGTGAGCTTTCGGCCCCGTCGCGCCTCCATCGCGCGAAGTGGCTGAGGCGCTTCGATCCGAGATCATTTTTGAACGGGTCCCCGTCGCTGGGCCGTTTGGGAGGGTGCTATGACCGAACGCATTCAGGAATTCCTGCGCAACCGCCGGAATGAGGGCCAGGACGTCGAGCCGTGCCTCGTCGTCGACCTCGAAATCGTGCGCGACAACTATCAGAGCTTCGCCAAGGCGCTGCCCGACAGCCGCGTGTTCTACGCGGTGAAGGCCAATCCGGCGCCGGAAGTGCTCTCGCTGCTGGCCTCGATGGGCTCCTGCTTCGATTGCGCCTCGGTCGCCGAAATCGAAATGGCGCTCACCGCCGGAGCGGCGCCGGAGCGGATTTCCTACGGCAACACCATCAAGAAGGAGCGCGACATCGCGCGTGCTTTCGCGCTCGGGATTCGGCTGTTTTCGGTCGATTGCACCGCCGAGGTCGAGAAGATCGCCCGCGCCGCCCCTGGCTCGAAAGTATTCTGCCGCATCCTTTATGACTGCGCCGGCGCCGAATGGCCGCTGTCGCGCAAGTTCGGCTGCGACCCGGAAATGGCGATCGAGGTGCTCGACCTCGCCAAGCGCCTCGGGCTGGAGCCTTACGGCATCTCGTTCCATGTCGGCTCGCAACAGCGCAAGGTGAAGGCGTGGGATCGGGCTTTGGCGATGGCCTCGACCGTGTTCCGCGACTGCGCCGAGCGCGGCATCAACCTGTCGATGGTCAATATGGGCGGCGGTTTCCCGACCAAATACCTCAAGGACGTGCCGCCGGTGGTGCAATATGGCCGGTCGATCTTCCGCGCGCTCCGCAAGCATTTCGGCAACCAGATCCCGGAGACCATCATCGAGCCGGGCCGCGGCATGGTCGGCAATGCCGGCATCATCGAGACCGAAGTCGTTCTGATCTCGAAAAAGAGCGACGAGGACGAGGTGCGCTGGGTCTATCTCGATATCGGCAAGTTCGGCGGCCTCGCCGAGACCATGGACGAGTCGATCCGCTACGCCATCCGCACCCCGCATGACGGCGCGGAAATGACGCCCTGCGTGCTCGCCGGTCCCACCTGCGATTCCGCCGACGTCCTGTACGAGAAGATGCCGTACCCGCTTCCGGTGACGCTGGAGATCGGCGACAAGGTGCTGATCGAAGGCACCGGCGCCTATACGTCGACGTACTCGTCGGTGGCCTTCAACGGCTTCCCGCCGCTGCGGACCTACCACATCTAGAGCATGATCCGGAAAAGTGGGAACCGGTTTTCCGAAAAGATCATGCTCAAATAAAAAGATGAGATCGTGATGCGATTCCACTTAATCGCATCGTGATCTAAATCGGGGGCCGGCGAGCCGGCTCCCTCCCCCACATGCCCATTTGCCGACGACGTCTGCTCCAGGCAGGGCGCGAGCCGCCATGCGGCGAAAAAGCTGGTAAATCGGCACCTCACCCGGCTTGATTTGATCCCCAAGACACGGCATTGCGGGGCCAGTCTTTAGTATTGAGGTTTTGCCATGTCTCGTCGCCTGATTTCCACCGGTTCGCCCTTTGAAAAAACCGCCGGCTTCAGCCGCGCGGTCATCGACGGCGATTTCGCCTTCATTTCCGGGACCACCGGCTACGACTACGCCACCATGAAATTGCCGGCGGATGTCGCGACCCAGACACGGAACTGCTTCAAGACCATCGAAGAGGTGCTCAAGGAAGCAGGCTTCGAAATGGCCGATATCGTCCGCGCCACCTATTACATCACCGACGCCACTGAGGCCGATACGGTGTTCGCGGTCTGCGGCGAGAAGCTCGGCGAAATAAGACCGGCGGCGACGCTGCTTGTTGTTGCCGGACTCTACAAGCCGGCGATGAAGGTCGAGGTCGAAGTCACCGCGAAACGCCGCAACCCCTGATCGCTCCTCCGAGCGTCCCCCTGATCCCCAAAAGACTGGTTGCCATGAGCCCGCACGAGCAGACGATCCACGCGAAGATTTCCGGCCCCATTGTCATGATCGGCTTCGGTTCGATCGGCAAAGGCACCTTGCCGCTGATCGAGCGGCATTTCGATTACGACAAATCGCGGTTCGTCATCATCGACCCGCACGAGGACGGCGCGATCGCGACCCAACACGGCGTGCGCTTCATCAAGCAGGCGATCACCAAGGACAATTATCGCGAGGTGCTGGTGCCGCTTTTGACCGTCGGCGGCGGCCAGGGCTTTTGCGTCAATCTGTCGGTGGACACTTCCTCGGTCGACATCATGACGCTGTGCCGCGAGATCGGCGCGCTCTACATCGACACCGTGGTGGAGCCGTGGCACGGCTTTTATTTCGACAAGAACATCGGGCCCGAGAAGCGCTCGAATTACGCGCTGCGCGAAACCCTGCTCGCGGCCAAGCACAAAAGTCCGGGCGGGCCGACCGCGGTCTCCACCTGCGGCGCCAATCCCGGCATGGTGTCGTGGTTCGTCAAGCAGGCGCTACTCGACCTCGCGCGCGACACACATACGCCGTTCAACGAGCCGAAGAGCCGCGAGGGCTGGGGTCAACTTGCCCAGAAGCTCGGCGTCAAGGGCATCCATATCGCCGAGCGCGACACCCAGCGCTCGAAGAGGCCGAAACCGATGAACGTGTTCGTCAACACCTGGTCGGTGGAGGGCTTCGTCTCCGAGGGGATGCAGCCGGCCGAGCTCGGCTGGGGCACCCACGAAAAATGGATGCCGGATAACGGCCGCACCCACAAGGACGGCTGCGGGGCGGCGATCTATCTGCTGCAGCCCGGCGCCAACACCCGCGTGCGCTCCTGGTGCCCGACGCCGGGCCCGCAATACGGCTTCCTCGTCACCCACAATGAATCGATTTCGATCGCGGATTATTTCACGCTGCGCGACGGCCAGCGGGTGATGTATCGCCCGACCTGCCACTACGCCTATCACCCCGCCAACGACGCGGTGTTGTCGTTGCACGAAATGTTCGGCGCCACGGGAAAGATGCAGTCGAAATGGCACATCCTGGACGAAAACGAAATCGAAGACGGCATCGATGAACTTGGCGTTTTGATTTATGGCCACGCCAAGAACGCCTATTGGTACG
>WNFO01004233.1_pt1 | contig 12338 bp, 13 predicted proteins | sample 5400251 | NCBI WGS metagenome assembly WNFO01 (sample SAMN13153354, study PRJNA577476) | soil metagenome | isolation source: 100 cm saprolite under Madrone tree | place: USA:California | collected 2016-06-14
CTGCACATTGCGACGCACGGCACTTACCGTCAGGACAACCCCATGTTTTCCGGTATTCGTTTGGGAGACGGTTACCTGAATCTGTACGACCTCTATCAGATGCGCCTGTCTGCGCGGCTCGTGACACTGAGCGGTTGCGCAACGGGGATGAATTTTGTCTCCGCCGGCGACGAACTCCTGGGATTGCAGCGAGGATTGTTCTTTGCTGGCGCAACCTCTTTACTCCTTTCGCTATGGGATGTTCACGACCGCAGCACGGCCGACCTTATGCAGGCTTTCTACAAGAGTTACATTTCAACGAACGATATGGCCGCCTCACTGCAAATCGCCATGAAGCAGTTACGCGAAGAAAGCCCCCATCCCTATTTCTGGGCGCCCTTCGTGCTTGTCGGCAAACTCACTGAAAAACAAAGAGTTAGCTGAGTTTTCACTCTGGCTATATCATTCTCGACCCTGATGGCCCTTATTCCATGGGTGCGGTTAAGGGCCCATCCGCTGGGGAGCGGAAGAACAGCGAAAGGTAAATGGGGGATGGAAATGACTCACTTTACGGCAATGGAGTGGATTGATTTTGTGAATCAGGCGGCTTCTCACGGCAAGCATAAGACGATGCAGAAGCACCTGGAAAGCGGTTGCAAACGGTGCACGGAGACGGCGGCGCTATGGGAGAAAGTCCGCAACACGGCAGCAGCAGAAGCTAGTTACCAGCCTCCTGCGGAAGCCCTGCGGATTGCAAAAGCGGCGTTCGTAACAGCCGGCTTGGCCGCCAAACGCAAGGAAACAAACAGCTTGATCGAAGTGCTGTTCGACAGCTTTCTGCAGCCAGCCTTGGCAGGCGCGCGGTCGGCCAGCACGGGAACCAGACAGATGCTCTACCGGGCTGATCCTTATCAGATCGACGTCCAGATCGAGGCGAAGCCGGAAGGCAATCGCCTAGCGGTCACAGGACAACTGCTCGACGTCAGCCATCCCGAAGTCGTTGGCCGCGGCGTGCAAGTCACCATCTCCAATCGGCGTGGGAAGTTGCTTCACACGGTTACGAATCAGTTCGGAGAATTTAGCGGCGAGATCGATAACTCCGGCGACCTGGAGCTGTCCTTCCCAGGACGCGATGAAATGCCCATCGTCATTTCCTTACGAAATGCCTTGAGGCAGTTGCCTGGAGGTGGAGAATGACGGACAACAGCATGGCCGAATTTTCAGGTATTTACCGGATGGTACGGAAGTACCGAAGAAGGATAGTTCTCCTGCTTGGCACAGAAAACACAGCCGTACTATTCGCCCAATACGAACATTAGGCAAGACTTAGCGTGCTTCCTATTGTGCCGGCGGTTTGGTGATTCCTGAGCAGGAGAACAGGGAAGGGACCAATTACATGAAACGCAGCTTGCAAATCGTTGTGATGCTGATCGCTTTCACCGCTGCATGTGTGAAGCCAGCGGCAGCTCAGAACCGCTATATCGTCCGCACGACAGGAGGATTGACCTCCGTCCTAAATCTCTGTTCGCTCTTGGGGTGCCAGGTTCAAGGCTCGCTGGACGGCGACCTCAAGCAGACCTTTCTGGTGACCTCTTCCACCAATCTAGTCGTTAATATCCTGAACTTCTCAGTGAATCTGGTGGAGTCCCTCCTGGGCATCCAGAGCATTGAGCCGGACGCGCTTCTGCCGGTTCCGCAAACGCCGCTCAAAAGCATTTCTTCGGGGCTCTATGACACCACGCTGGTTAGTTACTACGGCACGATGGTCGCGCACGGATATGCAGCTCAGCCCGCCGCTCAGATCATCCGCCTCTCCGATGCGCAGAACGGCTTCAACGTACGCGGCACGGGGATCGTCGCCGTCATTGACACAGGTGTGGATCCATATCATCCGGTTCTTTACCCTGTGCTTCTGCAAGGTTACGACTTTACGCGCAACCAGCCGGGTGCCTCGGAATGGCTCGACGTATCCTCCACTAGTCTAGGCACAACTACTTCACCGAATGCGCAGCCGGCGATGGTGCAACAGTCCAGCGCCGCCATACTCGATCAATCTTCCGCCGCGATTCTGGATGGCTCGCCCTACGTGGCCTTTGGTCACGGCACGATGACTTCCGGGCTCGTCCACCTGGTTGCGCCGAAGGCCAAAATCCTGCCCTTGAAGGCTTTCTCGTCTAACGGAACGGGCAATCTCTCCAATATCGTGGCCGCTCTGTACTACGCCGTTCAGAATAAAGCGAACGTCGTGAACATGAGCTTTGATCTTTCTTATCCTTCGCCAGCGCTGTCCCAGGCGATTTCTTACGCCAATAAAGCAGGCGTTGTGCTGGTGGCAGCGGCTGGCAATGAAAATACCAGCGCGCGCGTCTACCCAGCCTCCATCTCCGGGTCCGTGGTGGGCATTGCCTCTACCACGAATTGGGACACGCGCTCTTCGTTCTCCAACTATGGCACTGCCGACGTGTGGATTGCCAGCCCTGGCGAGAACATCATCAGCACGTATCCCGGCGGAACCTACGGAAGCGAGTCCGGAACGTCGTTCAGCGCTCCGCTGGTGGCCGGGACCGTGGCTTTGATGCGTAGCGTCAAGCAGCCGCTCAACCAATCGAGCGCAGCGAACGCTATATCCCACGCGATTCAGCTCACGCCCGATCTCAACCATGGCCGCCTCGACGTATATAATGCGATCTCCGCTTGGCTGAACAGCTCTAGCTCCGGCTCAACATCCGGCTCGTGTTTCTTGTTGTGCCTGTAGGCATCGTGCCGAAGAATCAAATTCCGACAATCACAGAGGCTCCCCACAAGTTGTGGGGGCCAGAGTCTCTGCGGATCAAGCAGGTCGAAGAAGAGGTTTCCGCGCTCCGCAATTCGGTAATCTGCGCTTTCAATCAGCTCCTGGATCTGAAGGATCTCAATACCGGCGTGCACAGCACACGGCTCGCCGAATGGGGCATGCGCGTAGGGCAGGAGCTCGGTCTGGATGAGGAAGCACTGCAGAACCTGGAAGTTGCTGCGCTTCTCCACGACATCGGCAAAGTGGGCATTCCCGACGCGATTCTGAAAAAGCCCGGACGTCTCGACGAAGACGAATATGCTCTTATGAAAAAACACCCGGAATACGGCTGGGTGGTGTTGCGCATGCTTCCTGGTTTCGAACGAGCCGCGCTTGACATCCTTCACCATCACGAGAGCTTCGATGGAAAGGGGTATCCAGCGGGTTTGAAGGGAGCGGAGATTCCCATTGTCTCGCGCATCGTGTCGGTCACCGATGCCTTCGACGCCATGGTTTCTTCTCGGCCATACCGGAAAGGTCTTCCACACGAGGAGGCCGTGCGCCGGCTCATCCTGGCGAGCGGTACGCAATTTGACCCGGACGTTGTGCAGTGTTTCCTCTCTTTCGCACAAGCAGAAATGGCCACGGTGTTCGCCGCCGCTGGCACCTCGGTTTCCTCGGCTCTCTAGACCTCTCCACGCCTGCGAAGAAATGGCCGGCGAGTAGAAGAACCCTCTCCCGTACAGCCTCCGGGCCTTCAGCTCCTAAATCGCGGCTTCCGAAATCCTCACTCGTACCCAGCTTTTTCCGCCAGAAATTAGCCCGTTGACTCACCCGGCCGCGAATGGAGAAAATGCCGGAATGAGTAAAGGCATCGTTGAAGAGACTGTATATGTGTTCCTTTTCCGATGCGAGAAGTGCAACAGGCCGATAATTTCTTGGATGCTGTCACCAAAGCACGGCGGTTATTCGTTAGAGAAAGCCCAAACCAAGACTCTTCCCTTAACCTGTGTCATGGAAGGATGTGGATGGTCTGAAGCCCGATTTGGACGTGATGCAATCGAAAGCTGGGCGGTTCCGTGGACATACGCAACCACCGGGCCGTTTGATCAATCGTGAGAATGGTTTGAAACGAGTCCGGTCTTGGGCACTCCGAGTTGGAGTCTCATTCAAAATGTTTCCCTTGGCATTTTGTGGGTTTATAGCTAGCAAGAACGCGACTTCACCTTGGAGAGGCGGCGCCACCGAAGTTGTTTTGTCGCGAATTCTGCATCGAGGAGCGAATTTCCGCACGAAAATGGAGCGGGTCTCTGAGGCTTTGCAGTTCCCGGTAATAATAAAGTGAAGTAGGGCGTCTCCCGTTGAACCTTAGATTTCTCAGCAACTCCATTTCTTCCGTGGTGGCGGACCCGCTAAGGGAACTGTCATTAAGGAATTCTTTGAACCCCGGCTCTACCTCTGGTTTGCCGGGTTCCGTTTCAACAAACTCAAACCTCCTAGGGTCGCCCGAGGCTATTCTTCGATTTAGCACAATTTCCATACCGAAAGTCGTTAGATCGACGTCCCAGGATTCAATCAAGGGATCCAGGAAGGAAATACAGTTTTCAGGCGACAAGCTGAAGACGTCCGTGTCCAGGAACTCAAGGAGGGTAACCCGCATTTGTTCGTAGCTGCGGCCGGCGATTCGAGCCACCAAGTGGAGCCAGTTTTCACTGTTCAACTCTTCTTTGGCGACCTTCTTGGTCACGTCCAAAAGCTTTTGAGTGACGAGGCGTTCGAGTTCGCCGAAGGGCTGCTTCTCAAAAATCGCGCGTATCTGTTTTTCTTTGCCGGGTACGCACTTACGGACAATCAATTCTCGAATTTCTCCAAACATGGGAGCGGGCGGGCCCGCCAAGTCTCTCTTCAATTGTTCCCTGCGCTGGAGCTCGGCCAGCTTCGAAAGTCTATCGCTCGGAAGCTTCAAAAACTTCGCCATTTTTTCATAAATATCTGTTCGCTCAGGCGCGGGGGGCAGTTTCTTGCGGGCCAGCAACTGGGAAACATAGGACTCCGTGACTTCGGCGGCAGTCGCTAGATCTTTCTGCTCAAGCCCCAATTCATCCAATCGCCGTTTAATCACAAGGCAAACATCCACAATGCGCCCCCACGTGGCTTAACTCCACAGCTTAACTATGAAAAATATGCCAGATACTGCTTGACACGTCAAGTTAATTAACCTACTGTGGTTAACGTACTGAGGAACCCTTTAGAACGACTGAACCGATGGTGGTTATCTGAATCGCCCTTTTGGCATCGAGAACAGAGGAGAGTGTCATGTTTGCACGCAGAGTTCACATGCATCTTAAGCCCAATAGCGTTGCGGAGCTTACCCAGAGGCTGGAGAAAGACGTCCTCCCTCTGCTTCGAAAACAGAAAGGATTCCAGGACGAAATCACGTTCGTTGGACAGAGCGGCACGGAAGCGTTCGGAATCAGCTTGTGGGACAAGGCATCGAGCGCGGAAGCCTACAACCGGGAAACGTATCCAGCAGTACAGAAAAAGCTGGCAACACTCCTCCAAGAAACTCCCAAAGTCGATACCTACGAGGTTGTGAATTCAACCTTTCACAGGATCGCCGCTGCCGTCGCTGCATAGGGCTAGGTGTTATTTCGTCAAGGGGCCAGCCCAGTCTGCCCCGGCGTTTCCAAATCGACTAGGCAAAGAGGAATGTATGTATTTACTCGCATGGATCTTCATTGGCGCCGTTGTTGGCTGGGGAGCAGGAAGAGTCTTTCAAGGCAATGGCTATGGGCCGTTTATGGACGTCCTCATGGGGGTTGGTGGGGCGGTAGCGGGCGGATTCCTGATACGCTCCGCGGGCTTTGGCGGCTACCGTGGAACGATCGTTACAACGATGGTCGCAATGATTTGCGCAGTGCTTGTGACTGTGCTCACCGCTTACGTGAACGGCAGAAGGATTTACGCCCGTCAACAATGAGAGTCTCGGCGCACGAACGCGCTGGGATTGGGCCTGACCTCGGGCGCTGCTGTTCGCATGTAAGGTTGCAAGCCGAGGCTTTCAAACTGTTAGGCAGTTTTGTCGTAGGCCAGGGTCACCGTGAATCGATGCTTGGGTATCCAAGCTTTAGGAAGCTCGAGTGTTAGCCAACAACACGTCTGGAACCATCCTCATTAGAGAGAGAACGCTCTTGCCAGCAGGCTTGGCGGTGGAGAGTGAAGTTTTCTTGCCTGGCTGGAGAGTCGTCAAAAATCCCGACCGCTGTACGCTAGCGCGAAACATCGAGGGTGCGAATTGGAACTTTTTCTACCTGGCCGGTGAAATAAGAGCCATCGTCTTGGGACGCCACCGGCCAGGAAACCTGCGCAGTGCAGTGAAGCGTATGCTGGCGAGACAAGAGGGACAGAAGTTTAACTCCCTGGAGATTACGAAAGTCATTTCGAAACGGTTCCTCGGCATTCCTTTTATGAGTGTTACCGCCCATTCGCGGCATATCCAACAAGGCATGGGCCTGGTCCCGGCAAAGGATTTTGTCTTGAGAATGCCTGCTGCTCCAAACGGAGAAGTGGCCACAAGGCAATATGCGGCTCTGATTTCAAGTTCTTAGGAATTCGTAGGAGACATAAAAATGAAAATGATTCGCAGTTCAATTATTTGTCTTGTTGTCCTTGTCCTGCACCTTGCGGCGCCATTGCTTCGTGGACAGGATCTTTCCAAGTACCGGACTTTTTCACTCGGAACGAGCATGGCTACGGTGCTAAGGCATACGGACCAGAAGTTAGCAGACGTAAAGGTGATCCATGGCCGGCCAGCGCTGATTCAGGAACTGACTTGGTGGCCGCCGAACGTTCCCGGGGCTTCCTTCCGGTCTGATACCGTCGAACAGATTCTCTTTTCCTTTTACAACGGCGGGCTCTACAAGATTTCCGTAACTTACGATCGAGCCTCTACGGAAGGGCTCACCGCGAAGGACATGATGAAGTCCATTTCGGAGAAGTATGGCCCGCCGACAAATATTGCGGCGGAGGCCGATTCCGCGACGAACGAGCGATATGACATGAAGCAAAGGGCCGTCGCTTCCTGGGAAGATTCACAATATTCTTTCGATCTTGTCCGCTCTTCCTTCAGCGATGTTTTTGGGCTGGTCATTTATTCGAAGCAGGTCAATGCGGAAGCTGAACTTGCCATTGCGGAAGCCGTGAAACTGGACGAACAAGAGGGCCCGAAGAGAGAAGCTGAGCGCCAGAAAAAGGAAACGGCCGACCTCGAAGTGACGCGGCAGAAGAACCAGAAAATCTTTCGTCCGTAGTTCTGGCATTGGGCCGAAACAAGCCATCTTTGGACGTATTAGAGAAATGGATTATGTGGAGGCTAGCGAAATGACTGTACATGTGACTCCGTTACATGACCGCGTCCTAGTACGCAGGCTGGAAGAGAAAGAAACCGCGAAGGGCGGGATCATTATCCCCGATACGGCTAAAGAAAAGCCGCAAGAGGGAGAAGTAATGGCCATCGGAGACGGTAAGATTGAAAAGGGCCGTCGTGTGCCACTCGACGTGAAAGTGGGTGACCGGATCCTGTTTGGCAAATTCACCGGCAGCGACATCAAGATCGACGACCAGGAGTACCTGATCCTCCGCGAGGAGGAAATTCTGGTGAAACTGAGCGGAATGGCCAAGGCGGCGTCCGGAAAGAAGTAGGTTCCGAACCGAAGATTTCGGGCGGGGCAGAAGTGTTCAATCACCCGGGAGGGTGAGGTCCAATGGCAAAACAAATTGTAACCGGAGAGAATTCGCGTCAGGCGATTTTGCGCGGCGTCAACATTCTGGCCGACGCGGTAAAGATCACGCTCGGCCCGAAGGGGCGCAACGCGGTGATCGAGAAGAAGTTTGGCGCGCCGGTCATCACCAAAGACGGTGTGACGGTGGCCAAGGAGATCGAGCTGCAGGACCCGCTTGAGAACATGGGTGCACAAATGGTGCGTGAGGTTGCGTCCAAGACGTCGGATGTGGCCGGCGATGGCACCACCACCGCGACCGTGCTGGCACAAGCAATCTTCCGTGAGGGTGTACGAACGGTGGCCGCGGGCGCCAACCCGATGGCGCTCAAGCGCGGCATCGATAAGGCCGTGGAAGCCGCCGTGGGAGAGATCAAGAGGCTGTCCCGCGAGGTGAAGGGCGACATGATTGCGCAGGTGGGCACAATCAGCGCCAACACCGACAAGCAGGTGGGCAGCATCATCGCCGAAGCGATGAAGAAGGTCGGCAAGGACGGCGTCATCACCGTGGAGGAATCGAAAACGATGGAGACGACCCTCGAAGTCGTGGAAGGCATGCAATTTGACCGCGGATACCTCTCGCCCTACTTTGTGACCGATCCGGAGCGCATGGAATGCGTGCTCGAGGACGTGCACATCCTGATCCACGAGAAGAAGATCAGCTCGATGAAGGACCTGCTGCCTTTGCTCGAACAGACTGCTAAGTTGGGCAAGCCGCTCCTGATCATCGCTGAGGACATCGACGGCGAAGCGCTCGCCACTCTCGTCATCAACAAACTGCGTGGCACGCTGCAGTGCGCGGCCGTGAAAGCTCCTGGCTTTGGGGATCGCCGCAAGGCCATGCTCGAAGACATCGCGATCTTGACAGGCGGCAAGGCCATCACTGAGGACCTTGGCATGAAGCTCGAGAATGTGAAGATCGAGGACCTGGGCAGCGCCAAGAAAGTGACCATCGACAAGGAGAACACCACGATCGTCGCAGGCGCGGGCAAGGCCAGCGAGATCCAAGGCCGAATCAAGCAGCTCCGCGCGCAGATCGAAGAGAGTACTTCGGACTACGACAAGGAAAAGCTCCAGGAACGCCTGGCCAAGCTCGTCGGTGGCGTTGCGGTCATCAAGGTGGGCGCGGCGACGGAGACCGAATTGAAAGAGAAAAAGGCTCGCGTCGAGGACGCCATGCACGCCACCCGTGCGGCAGTTGAGGAAGGCATCGTCTCGGGCGGGGGCACGGCTCTCCTGCGCTGCTTGACAGCCCTGGAGAAGCTCAAACTCCACGACGATGAAGCCATCGGGGTGAACATCGTAAAGCGTGCGCTCGAAGAACCCTTGCGTCAGATCGCCCAAAACGCCGGGCACGAAGGCGCGCTGGTTGTAGGCCGAGTACGCGAGTCGAAGGATGAGAACTTCGGCTTCAACGCAGAGACCGGTGAGTTCGGCGACATGGTCAAGGCCGGCGTCATTGATCCAGCTAAAGTTACCCGCCTCGCACTCCAGAACGCCGCGTCCATCGTCTCACTGATGCTGACAACCGAAGTCCTGATAGCCGACTTTAAGGGAGAGGAAAAGATGGCCGCGGCTGGTGCAGGCGGCGGCATGGGCGGAGCGTACTAAACGCTGGTCTATCAGTGCGCGGTTGCGCACGAACGCAAAAAACAAACGCAATCATGATGCTGTATTCCGACTATCGGCTGAGTGTGGCCCTCTTCGATCTTCAACAACCATAAAAATGCCTGGTTTGGGGAGATTCCCAAATGTTTGCGTCAGTCGCGGACCACGAACGCGATGGATATGCTCAAGAGGTTGTGGTTCCTTGTGGTATACGGTGGCAAAGGACGGAAACACCATCAGTCTCTGCTACGGTGCCGCCGATTCGAGCATAGCGGTTACTTGATTTCCGTCCAGAAAAGCACACCCCGAAAGTGGCTCAATCTGGGGGTTCATTCCGTCTGACCAAAATACGCGAAGGAACGAATTCTGGAATCGGCGGAAATGCTTTAGAATGAATGTCACTCCAACTGTGGGCGTGTAGCTCAGCTGGGAGAGCACCTGCTTTGCAAGCAGGGGGTCGCCGGTTCGATCCCGGCCACGTCCACCAACCATCCGCCTGCAATTTCAATCACTTGTAAATTTGGCCTTTGCTCGACCTCACCAAATTTGGGAACAATTGGGATTCAACTGATCCGCGGCTTGTCTCGAGCAGAAAGCGGAGCATGTGCCAAATCCGCTGAACGACTCTACAGCCAGTGGCTTCGTCGGGTCGACGGTTCGTCCCCTATCTAGCCAGAGTCAACAGCAAAAGAAAAATTCGCTTGACATATTCCCATATGGGCATGTAATGTGAGCTGGTGGCACGAGCAGCGACAACGTCGGATGCGTTCAATGCGGTCGCCGAGCCCCGTCGGCGGGAAATCCTGAACTATCTGGCGCTGCAGGAGCGCCCTGTCGGGGACATTGTGGCGAGCCTGGGCCTTGAGCAACCATCCGTCTCCAAGCACTTGGGTGTCCTGCGAGACGTTGGACTGGTCCGCGCCCGACGCGACGGCCGCAGGATGCTGTATCGAGTGAACGCGGAGGCGATCCGGCCGCTGCACGAGTGGACGAGCACGTTCGAACGGTGCTGGCAGCATCAATTGAAACGTGTGAAGGAGCGAGCGGAGGGGAAACGCGATTCGTGAGCGGAGTGCAATTGGATTTCAGCCGAGGTTCAAGACAAATTCTGGTTTGAGGAGGAATGATGGCTTCTACAGCACCAAAGATGGATCGAACGATCGAAGAGTTGACGCTGAACGTAACGCAAGAAATTCATGTGGGCGCATCGCTGGAGGTGACGTTCTCGGCGCTGCTCGAACAGCTCGGGCCCCAGAATGACACGCCCGACGGCAAGTCGATGCCAATGAAGATCGAGCCGTGGCCGGGCGGACGGTGGTATCGAGACCTCGGTGGTGAAAACGGTCATTTCTGGGGACACGTGCAAGCGATCAAGCGGCCGACGCTTCTGGAGATCAGCGGGCCGCTGTTCATGTCGTATCCGGTCGTTTCGAACGTGCAGTACCGGCTGAGCGAGGTGGACAGAGGAACGCTGATCAAATTCCACCACACGGCACTGGGACTGATTCAGGATGACCATCGAGCGGGAGTTGGCACGGGCTGGACGCACATCAACGAGAGCATTCGAAAGCGGGCCGAAGCGCGGCGGTCGCGATAAGCGCAACCGCTCCGGGAGGCGAGACGTATGTGTCCAGCGTGCATCGCGAGTGCGGCGTTGATGGTCGCAGGGGTAGTGTCCACGGGCGGGCTGACGGCGCTTGCTGCAAAACTGCTTCATTCGAAGAAGGGCGAGGAAAGAATTTCGTCAGAACCAAAAACAAAGGAGAGCTGATCATGGCTACGGCGAAGAGCAAGATGGAAAGTCCGAGAATCGTGTCGCAAGCGGAATGGCTTGCGGCGCGAAAAGAGCTGTTGAAGAAGGAGAAGGAGTTCACGCGGTTGCGGGACGACCTGAGCCGGCAGCGCCGAGAACTGCCCTGGGAGAAAGTAGAGAAGGAATACGTGTTTGATGGCCAGAACGGCAAGGAGACGCTGGCCGATCTTTTCGGCGGCAGAAGCCAGCTGATTGTGTATCACTTCATGTTTGGTCCTGAGTGGAAGGAAGGCTGCCCGAGCTGCTCGCTGCTGTCGGATCATATCGACGGCAGCGTTGCGCACCTCGCGGCAAGAGACGTGAGGCTGGCCGTGGTTTCGCGAGCGCCGCTGGCGCAGATCGAGGCGTTCAAGAAGCGGATGGGGTGGCGGTTCAAATGGGTGTCGTCCTACGGGAACGACTTCAACCGCGACTACCACGTGTCGTTCACGAAGGACGAATTGGCAAAAGGCCAGATGTACTACAACTACGTCATGCAACAATTTCCGAGCGAGGAGGGGCCCGGCACGAGCGCGTTCTGCAAGGATGGGGCCGGCAACATCTTCCACACGTATTCGAGTTACGGCCGCGGACTCGACATGCTGATCGGGGCGTACAACTGGCTCGACCTTGCGCCAAAGGGCCGCGACGAAGATGGGCTAGCGTATACGATGGCGTGGGTGCGGCACCACGACAAGTACAGTGACGGCCAGTTGGTCGACCCGACTCAGACGTACTCGCCTCCTCAAAAGCTCTGACGCCACGTGCTGTTCCGGTGAGAACCACTAACGAGCGCTCACCATTGCAGCGAAGGCGCCTGGATCGGCTAAGAGGCTAACCGAAAAAAGGCTCGCGGGTTAAGCGGGCGTTGCCTGCAGGACTTCTTTCAGCAATTCCTGTTTATGGGGGGTGAGTTTTTCCCCCTGTTCCGTGAGGTAGAAAACATCGATGGCTTTCTGTCCTTCCGTGTCGATCAACGCGACTTCGATATTGCATCCGAGGCGCGCCAGTGTGGATCCAACGTCATATAGCAATCCCGGGCGATCCTGGGCCACAATTTCCAGCAACGTACTTTCCGTCGAAGAGCTATCGTCGAAACTGATCCGCGTATCGACAGCCACCTTCGGTGCCTTTGCGCGGCTGGTGGAGTCCCGGCTCTTCAGAAGCGGCTCAAGCGGCGCCTTCCCGTTCACCACGTCGGCCAGGCTCTTCCGAAAGCGTTCGATCTCGCTGGGATTCAGCTCCAGCGTGCGGTGCAAGTCTACAAAGTGAAACGTGTCGAGGACAACGCCAGCAGCATTTGCAAACGCGTCGGCTTTGAGGATGTTCATCCCCCAGCCTGCCAGCACGCCCGAGATCGTGGCAAACAGCGCCGGCCGGTCAGCCGTCAGCAAGGCCAGCGAGAACG
>WNFO01009757.1_pt1 | contig 12338 bp, 11 predicted proteins | sample 5400251 | NCBI WGS metagenome assembly WNFO01 (sample SAMN13153354, study PRJNA577476) | soil metagenome | isolation source: 100 cm saprolite under Madrone tree | place: USA:California | collected 2016-06-14
CGCGAATCGTTTTCTCCGAATAGTTTTCGCGGATGAAGGCGTGCTCCTTCCATAACTGCAGGTTAAGCCGAAAGAGCCGGGCAGCGTCGTCATTGATGACCGCGACGCGCCTGACTTCGCTCGCCACATCCTGAAGCCCTTGCGGCGTATCGAGTTCAGCGATGAGTGGCCCGGCATAGAGGGTGTTCGATTGGCTTTGGAGCATCGCCTCGACGATTCCGACATAGGTGCTCATAACGGGATGGACAGTATCGATACGTTCAACCTCCTCGAGCATGAGAAGCCCACCGTGGTTCAGTTGCGTCGCCCATTTTGCGAGCGCATCCGCGGGGTCAGCCAGATGCGTCACAAGAAAGCGGCAGAAGATCGTGTCGGCGGCGCCTGTCGGAAACGGAACGCTGCATACATCGTGAAGTTCGAACGAAATGCGTGCGCTCGCGGTTGCGCGCGCGAGTTCGACGAATCGTTGCGACGTTTCGAGACCGACGACGCGGCTGAATCCGAGCTTTTCGCAATCAGATGGGTCGTGAAGCCGGGACCGCATCCGAGGTCGATAGCGATCTTTTGCGCAAGATTTTGTGCGAGGCCGAGCCTCGCTGCTGGCGCCTCGCGCAAGAACGCGCGCGTCGAGTGCTCGAAGACGTGCGCAAGAAGTTCGAGCCGTCGCGCCGCGATATCGGTATCGCCGAAGGTGTACATGGGCTTTATCGAGGACTCTCTCAAGGGTTCAATCTCGCCACGCTTTCAATCCCATAGCGAGATGATAAGTAATAGCGACGAGAAAAGCACAAAGAGGAGGCCGGGTACCGTGCGTCGCGCGAAACCAATCCGCTCAGCGTTGTTTGTTCCTGGAAATCGTGAGGACCGGATGCTTAAAGCGCCGAGGTTCGGCGCGGACGCCCTGATCCTCGACTTGGAAGACGCGGTGGCGCTTGCCGACAAACCGCGGTCGCGTGTCACTGTGCGCAAAGCGCTCGAAGAACTCGGCAAAGCCGGACAGACGCTCTTCGTCCGCGTTAACGATTTTGAAACCGGAATGACCGGCGAGGACCTCGAAGCGGTCGTATGCCCGCACCTGTATGCGGTAATGCTGCCGAAGGTGACCGGGCCTGACGACATCAAGGCGGCGGACACACTGATCAGCTTCTTCGAGCGCAAAAACGGGATGCAACCCGGTTCGGTGTTGATTAACCCGTCGCTTGAAACGGCGCAGGGGATGCGGCAGGCGTACGAAGTCGCCATCGCGTCACCGCGCATCGTGCATATGGGCGGCCTCACCGGCAAGGATGGCGATATCGCGCGCGCGATCGGGTTCGAATGGACACCGGAGGGTCATGAGGCGCTCTATTACATCGCGAAGGTGCTGCTCGACGCGCGCGCGGCAAATGTGCCCTATCCGATCGGCGGGCGCGGCTGGTGGGATATTCAGGACCTCGAAGGGCTGCGCGCCGAGGCGATACGGACGCGGCAATTCGGCTATACGGGGATGGTGCTAATCCATCCGTCGCACGTGCAGATCGTCAACGAGGTGTTCACACCGACGAAGGAGAAAATCGCGCATTGGAAGCAACTGATCGCGGCGGTCGAGGAATGCGAGCGCGAGGGCCGCTCGGTGGTGATTTACAACGGGATGATGGTCGATACGGCGCACGTGAAGGTCGCGCGCGACATGCTCAAGTGGGCGGCCGAGTTGGGGGTGGTGTGAGCGAACAGGGAACGAACAGACGGAGTGCAGGCGGGCGCAGGGGTAGCAACACCCTTACCCACTCGCGAAAAGCGCTTTTTCTCGCCCGAAGGGAGAGCGAATCGGGGGGAGAGCAGAGATATAGGTACTAACTCTGTTTACGGCGCATCATGCCGACGCGACGCGCCTTGACGACGACCTCGCCGCGCTGGTTTACGCCCCGATGCTCGAATATCACGACGCCCCATTGCGGGCGTGACTTCGATTCGCGCACCTCGATTATTTCCGTCTCGGCAGTGATCGTGTCACCGATGAAGACCGGCTTGGGAAATTCGGTCTTTTCGAAGCCCAGGTTGCCGACCGTAGTACCCAAGGTCAGCTCTCCGACAGAAAGGCCAACTACGAGTCCTAACGTGAAGATGCTGTTGACGAGGCGCTGGCCGAACTCGGCTTTTTTCGAGAACTCGACATCGAGATGAAGCGGCTGTGGGTTCATCGTGAGCGCGGTGAACAGCAGGTTGTCGGTCTCGGTAACGGTACGGCTGGGTTGATGGCGGAAGACATCGCCCACGCGAAATTCTTCGAAGTATTTGCCTGCCATAATTCCCTCGTCAAAGCGGCGTCATGTAACTGTTACATAACAGGGTCACGGTTCGAATTCGACGGTCGTTGCTGAATTGCCTGCGTTTCACCCAGGCATCGTCGCAACTCCGCTGTCGCTGCTTTCACGTTGCCTCATACGTATGCCGCGGGCTTCGGTGTCGCCGCTCGCATCCCGCCTCATAAACACGTCGCAGGCTCGATGTCGCCGCTTGCACCTAACGAAGTCGCACCTCGCTGATTCAAGATGCACGGTTGGACGCCATTGGGGGGTGGGCGCCAGCCGTGTCGAAACGGCGTTGTCAGCGCAGCGATATGACAGCGCAGACGTGCTATACTCGATTTATGCCAAAACTGGTTTGTGTGTCTTGTCAGGACGAAACGGGCGCGATCATGCGAAAGGGGCTGCGCGTCTACGATAATGATGGGTTCTGGAGTCGTCCGTTTAACGGGATTCTGTGTGGCGTCTGCGTCGCCAAGGCCCGTAAGCTCCACTCGGCGAAGAATCGTTGGTTGCTTCAGCGAATTGCCGAACAGAGAAATAGCCTGCCCGGGTGATGACTCACGCCTGGCAAACAGCTACGGCTCTACAGGTGTCATCGAAGTGAACGAATGTACGAAGACGTGCAATTAGCCCGTCGGCCCCAGGGGGTACGTTGACGGCGCCCCTGCGAGCCGGTAGAATTCTGCTACAGCCAATAAAGGCTGATGCGCGCGTTGGATTCCGTGACGCCTTACTCCCGAACAATCAGAACCATTCGTCTGGCCTCACCGCCAACGTGAATCCGCTGGCTCTGGACATAGAGTAGATTTGTCTTTTTCCAATTTTTCCATTTCCCCCGAAATTCTTCGCTCGATTCACGACCGCGGCCATCAGCAGGCGACTCCGATCCAATCGGGCGCTATTCCCCAGGCTCTGGCCGGGCGCGATCTGGTCGCCACCGCCGAAACCGGCAGCGGCAAGACCGCGGCTTACCTGATTCCGCTGATCGACAGGCTCTATCGCCGGCCCGCTGGCGGACGAAGCACCACGGGTATCCGCGCCATGATCCTGTCGCCGACGAGAGAACTTGCGGCCCAGGTAGCCCGGGAGTTCGGGCTCCTCGCACGCAATACCCGCTTGAAGGCTGTGGTGGTCGTGGGGGGCGATTCGATGAACCGCCAGTTGCATGATCTGCATAACGGCGCGCAGGTGCTGGTGGCGTGTCCCGGACGGCTCATCGACCATCTCGAGCGTGGAACGGTGAAGCTCGATCGCATCGAGGTGGCCGTACTCGACGAAGCCGACCGGCTGCTGGACATGGGCTTCATGCCGCAGCTCAGGCGGATTATGCGAATGGTGCCGCAGCGGCGCCAGACGCTGATGTTCTCGGCCACGATGGGAGCGGGCGTCCGGCAAGCCGCGCGCGAGTTCCTGAGCAATCCGGCGCACGTCAATGTCGGTGAACAGACTACGCCGCCAGCGTCCATCCGCCAGACGATCTATGCAGTGACACTGGACAACAAAGGGCCGATGCTGCTCGAGCTGCTCAAACGAGACGAAGTCGAGAGCGCGATCGTCTTCACGCGCACGAGGAGCCGCGCCGACCGCGTGGCCAAGATGCTGACCCATAACCGAATTGCGGCGATTGCGATCCACGGCGACCGTTCGCAGGATCAGCGCAAATCCGCACTCGCCGGATTCCGGGCCGGGAAGTATCGCGTGATGGTAGCAACCGACCTGGCGGCGCGCGGGCTCGACATACAGGATGTCTCACACGTAATCAATTTCGATGTGCCAGATGAGGCCGAGGACTACATCCATCGAATCGGACGAACCGCCCGGATGGGCAAGGCCGGTGAGGCGTTAAGCCTGGTGACCCCCGAGGATCGCGTATCGCTGGGACGAATCGAGGGGACCTTGGGCAAGCACCTAGAGCGCGAGGTACTAGCGGGCTTCGATGCACCCGAGCTTTCGCCGGCGAATCCGGTTAAGGTTTTACGCTCGGCAAGGGCGCGCAGACCTTCAACGCGCAACCGTCTGCGTGCCCGTTGGGCTTGACGTTCCGCGCCAAGCCGAGCCGAGCACGCCTTCGCACCCACGGGCGATCAGTTGGCGCTCGCGGGTTGCGGGCTGGTCTCTGGGCTCGATTCGGGCGAGAGTTCCTCGAGCGTCTTACCGCGCGTCTCCGGCACGTAAGCCAGCACAATTACCGCGCCGATGATGGGCCCCGCCGAGAATAACGAGACGGCATTGCCAAGTCCGCCCATCGGAGCGGAAAGAAGTCCAGCCATAAGGGGAGCCAAGGTCCATCCGAGCTGGCCAAGCACCTGTACCGTCAGGCTGAAGCCAGTGGCGCGGGCCACGGTCGGAAACAGCTCGGCTGTGAGAGTGGCCGTCGCAGTGCGCGAGCCCTGATAGGTAAACATCGTCGCCATGAGTCCGAGCAGAATCGCGCGATCGCTCTCGCTCCGGAAAAGCAAGGCCATCGAGATGCTCGCGCCGAGGAAAAAAAGGATCGCCGTCGCCCGTCGTCCGATGCGGTCGAGCAAATAGCCGGAAAGCAGGGTGCCGAACGTGCCCAAAAGGTAGGCGAGCACGACTGCGTGGCCGACCTGAGCGGACGTCCAGTGATGATCACGTTTGGCGTAGAGGCTGAAGAACGAGATGGTCGGGCCACCGACGAGGCCGATACAATTGCATAGCGCCGCCACCAGAATCAGGCGGCCGCGGTACTGCCCGCCACCGGACGCGATGCATCGCTTCATCGGATCAAAAAACCTACAGCGCGGGCGCGCTTGCGTGATACGAGTTGCTTCCGCGTCGCTGAAGCGAACCGTCTCGCGCATCGAACGGCGCAAGAGCGCGACCATCAGCAGAGGCGCGACCCCCAGGAAGTACATCCCGCGCCATCCCCAACTCGACTCCGCGACATAGCCATAGAGCGTCCCGGCGGCCGCTACGCCGAGGAAAGCAATCATATGAAGGAGCGAGATCACCCGGCCGCGCGACGCGTCGGGGAACTCTTCGCTGATGATCGTTACGGCGATGCCGAATTCTGCGGCGAGAAAAATCTGCGCGGAACTTTGAAACAGTGTGAAGGTCGTCACGCCCGAGGAGAGCGCCGTCAGCAGCGTAAAAAAGGCGTAACAGAGGACTGTATTCGCGATAACCGGTTTGCGGCCGTAGCGGTCGGCAAATATCACCACGAAAAATGACAACATTCCGCCGAAGCGCACCGTCGTCGCGATTGCGCCGACCGCCGCGTCGCCCATGTGAAAGGTGCGTGCAATGTCGGGCGTGCAGAGATGGAAGATGGTGATGTCGTAGCCCTCGAAGATCGTCGCCGACACGAGCATCCCGAGCAGAGCCCACAGGTACCGCTGCGCCGGCCCGTGCTGACGTGGCACCGTCGAGGCCTCTTCGGCGGTATGTGACGCGAGTGCGGTCTCCATTCGTTCGGCGCGACAGAAATTGTCTATAAAGGCTCTCGATAAGGTTTTTCAGATTGCGGTGGAGGCGGCAAGCTCCCCTTGCGAGATCGGCGCAAGTTTTCACGATGTTTTCACCGGATCGCGGCATTAAGACCCAACGGGGCGTGGTATCCCGATGCATAAGCGTTGTATAAGGTATGGGTCAAAGCTGGGGCCCGGTCTCGGTGATGTCGCTATCAGCCTACGGCTCACGAGCCGTCGAAGATGCGAGTGTGTGACCGGCCCGATATGCTGAAACGAATGAAAACTGGGCGCGGACGCGCGGGATGGCGCCAAGGCCATACCCGATCAGCGACTGGCGCCGATCCAAAGGCGCATAGCCACTGAGGAGGATGCCATGCACGTAGGTTACGGCGTAGCTATTCAGAACCCTAACAATGCCCTTCCCGACCTCGAGGTATATCGCAACGAGGTACGGCTTGCCGAAATGGCGGAGCCGCTCGGCTTCGACTCGGTGTGGTCGGTCGAGCATCATTTCGATGATTATACGATGGTGCCCGATGTTCTCCAGTTTCTGACGTACATGGCGGGCCGGACCAAGCATGTGAAACTCGGTTCGATGGTCGTCGTGCTGCCGTGGCACGACCCCATTCGCGTTGCCGAGCAGGTCACGATGCTCGACCATCTCTCCGATGGCCGGTTCATCTTGGGCCTGGGACGCGGCCTGGCGCGGATCGAATACGAAGGGTTCCGCCTCGATCAGAATGAGGGACGAAACCTGTTTGTCGAATATGCGCAGCTGATTCTCAACGCGCTCGAGAACGGCTACATGGAAGGCGGCGCCAAAACCAACCAGCCACGGCGCGACATCCGGCCGTTCCCCGCGCGTTCATTCCGCGGGCGGACCTATGCCGCGGCGGTGTCGCCAGAGTCGATGCCGATCATGGCGAGACTCGGCGTCGGCCTGCTCGTGATTCCGCAGAAGCCGTGGGACGTGGTCCAGAAGGATTTCGAGGTCTACCACAAGGTCTGGCGCGAGGTGAACGGCGCAGAGCCGCCACCAAAGCCACTGTGCGGGGCCTTTGTCTTCGTCGATGAGGACAAACATCGCGCCGAAGACCTCGGGATGAAGTACATCATCGACTACTACCACACGGCGATGAAGCACTATGAGATGGCGTCCGAGAATTTCGGCTCGCACAAGAGCTACGAATTCTACAGCGGCGTCAGCAAATATATCGCGCGGCACGGAATGGAAGGCGCGGCGAAGGATTTCGCCAAGCTGATGCCGATTGGAACGCCCGCGCAGGTGCTCGAGAAGTTCGAGTTCATCAAGAATACGATCGACAACAACGGCATCATGGGCAATTTCAGCTACGCCGGGATGCCGTTCGACGAGGTCGAGCGCAACCTGAAATGCTTCGCGAAGCACGTGCTGCCGGAACTCAAGAAATGGAAGACCGCGACGCTGAATGAACCGGTGGATCTGCCGATCCGGGCAGGTGCGCGCGCTGCCTAGGACGATTTGCGACACAACAGTAGATAACCGCAAGAGGGGCAATCCATGGATTGCCCCTTTTTGGTGCATTTGAACTGGCGACGCTTTCTGGCAAATTCTGCTATAAGGGGAAAGCGACTCGAATTGATGGGCGCAGGGCCCTTGAATATTCCAACCCAGGAGGATTGAGCAGTATGGGCGAGATCCTTGCCGTTGGCGTGACTCACTATCCACCGCTCGCCGGTCGTGATGAGACAATGGCCGCGATCGTCACGCGGATGCTCCAAAACCCTGATTTACCCGAAAAATGGCGGCACCCCGAGAGCTGGCCGGCCGCGATGCGCGAGGAATGGGGGAATGACCAGGGAGCGACCAACGCCAAGCATCATCGCGAGACGTTGCTGGCGGGCTTCCGCAAGGTCCGCAGGGCGATCGACGACTTCAAGCCCGACTTCATCCTGGTCTGGGGCGATGACCAATACGAGAATTTCAGGGAAGACGTAATCCCGCCGTATTGCGTATATGCTTATGATTCTATCGACTTCAGTCCGCCCCCGAAGAACGTTTGGAACGAGCCGCCGCAGCATAAGTTTCATCTGGATGGACAGCCCAAGGCGGCAAGATACCTCGCGACCAAGCTGCTCGAGCAGGGATTCGACCCGGCGTACGCCTACAAGCCGCTGCATCATCCGCTCGGCCATGCATTTGCCAATGCGGTTTTGTTTCTGGATTACGAGCGCAAGGGGTTCCCGTACCCGATCGTGCCGTTCGCGGTCAATTGTTACGGTCGTTACGTCGTATCCCAGCACGGTGGTCTTCCAGACTTTGCGAATCCGCGCGGCGAAGTCCTGCCTGATCCGCCTTCGCCGAGTCCGCAGCGCCTTTTTGATGTGGGAGCCGCGACCGCGCGAATCATGTCTGAAAGTCCGTGGCGCGTGGCTTTGCTGGCCTCTTCGGGATGGTCGCACGCCTTCCTGACCGCAAAGAATCATTACCTCTACCCTGATACGCCGGCGGACAGGATGCTCTACGAGGCGTTGCAGGCGGGCGACTACGATACTTTTAAAAATCGCTCACTGGCGGCGGTCGAGGACAGCGGACAGCAGGAAGTGCTGAACTGGATGTGCCTGACGGGCGCGCTGAAACAGCTCGGCCTAAGGCCAAGCTATACCGAGTTCGTCAGTACGTGGGTGTTCAACTCATCGAAGTGTTTTCTCATTGCGGGACCGACCGCATGAGTTGCACCTGAATTAAGCTTTGCAGGCGCACACCAATGGCGCTCGAGTGGCGACTCGGAAAATTGCTCGGTTTGACGATTTGTCGTTGTGGGCATGGCGTCCGCCCGGCGAGCGACAACGGAGCGAGGCGCTTGAAAAATGAAAAAACTGGACGGTAAGGTCGCGGTTATCACGGGGACCAGCTCGAACATCGGCGGCGGAATCGCGGAAATCCGCAATCGATCGCGCGAATGAGGCCTTCGGCGGCGTGGACATCCTCGTGAACGGCGCCGCGATCTTCAATACCAAGGGCGTGCTCGACATGCCGCTCGCGGAATGGAATCAGCAGATCGGAATAATTCTCACTGGCACGTTTCTGTTCACGAAGTACGTGGCGCAATCGATGATCGCGCAGGGCCGCAAGGGCAATGTCATCAACATCATTTCGAGCGCCGGCCACCAGGGACAACCGGGCAACGTCGCCTACTGCACGAGCAAATGCGGATTGCTCAACTTCACGCGCTCGGTTGCGATGGAGTTGGTCGGGCACGGAATCCGCGTGAATAGCCTGACGCCGACGGCAACTGACCCATCGGAGGGAATCGAGCGCGGCGTCCGTTGGGGCAGGGAGATGCCGAATGCCGATCGGATCAAGCAGGCGTTCGAGCCGTTTCGCAAGCGTACGCCGATGCAGAAGCTGCCGAGTCCGCGGCATTACGGGCGGGCGGCCGTTTTTCTTGCCTCGGATGATGCCGAGATGATCACCGGCATGGACCTGCGCGTCGATGCCGGCACGGTGGCGCGATATTGGGCCTGGGATCCGACGTTCGACCTCTAGCGGATAGAGAACTTAATCCTGACGCGAGGAGCGCGCATCATGAAGGACGTATCGTTGGACAAGTTCATAATCGACGATCAGGCGAGGGGAGTTTTCCGCGTGAATCGGCGCTCTTTCACCGAACCGGAATGCCTGGAAATCGAGCGGCAACGAATCTTCGAGAATTGCTGGATCTACGCCGGCCACGAGTCGGAGGTGCCCAGGACGGGCGATTTCCGTTCGCGCCGGGTCGCAGGCCGTCCGCTGATTCTCGTAAGGGGGGACGATCGCGAGGTGCGAGTGCTGCTGAACACCTGCACCCATCGCGGCTCGCTCGTATGCCGTCAAAGTTCCGGCAACGCGAAGACGTTCCAGTGCCCTTACCATGCGTGGACATACAATCAGCGCGGTGAACTGATCGGCGTTCCCGGCGACGATTCGTACAGCGAGGCGGCTCTTGACCGGAAGGAACTCGGTCTTGCGCAGCCTGCGCGAGTGGATAGCCACCGCGGATTTATCTTTGTCAGCTTCAATCCTGCGGCCCAGGATCTGGATGAATACCTCGCCGGCGCCAAAGAGTATTTGGACCTGGTATGCGATCAGTCGGAAATCGGGATGAAAATAGTGGAAGGAACGCAGGCGTATAGCATTCGCGCCAACTGGAAGCTGCTGGTCGAAAATAGCATCGACGGCTACCATGCACTTCCCACGCATCAGCGTTATTTTGGCTATCTGCGGGAAAGCGGTGGAATCCCCAGTGGCTATCCGCGGCAGCCAGAGAAGGCCCTGGATCTCGGCAATGGTCATGCGGTGATAGAGTTCGATGCAATGTTCGGCCGGCCGATCGCGCGCTGGGTACCGGCATTCGGCGAGTTGAGCAAAGCCCGCATCGAAGCGAAACAGCGGGAACTCGAGGAGCGTTTCGGCAACGAACACGCCAATCGTATAACTCAGACGGGCCGTAACCTGCTCATTTTTCCGAATCTGATCATCAACGACATCATGGCCATAACTGTACGCAGCTTTTTCCCGGTCGCACCGGACTACATGGAGGTAAACGCCTGGTCGCTGGCGCCGGTTGACGAGACGCTCGAGGATTCCGCGCTCCGGCTGGATAATTTCCTGACGTTTCTCGGACCCGGGGGCTTCGCCACACCTGACGACGTCGAGATGCTCGAGTCGTGCCAGCGCGGATTTGCCAATCACGAGGTCGCGTGGTCGGATATCTCGCGCGGGATGCAGCGTGAACATCCCGCGATGTCCGACGAACTCCAGCTCAGAACCTTCTGGCGGCGATGGAACGGGCTGATGACCGCGCCGCAGGGGCGCCGGGCGCGGAGGGCGGCATGACTTCTGCCGATCCCCAGACGCGCTACGAGGTCGAAGAGCTTTTTTTCAAGGAAGCGGCTCTGCTCGACGAATGGCGTCTGGAGGAATGGTTGGAACTCTTGACCGAGGACGCGACGTACCATGTCCCGCCCACTGATAGTCGCGACGGGGATGCGAGAACCACGCTTTTTATCATTGCTGACGATGCGCTGCGGATCCGCTCGCGAGTAAAGCAACTGCTAGGCAAATCCGCCTGGGCGGAGAATCCGCATTCGCGCACGCGCCGCATGATAAGCAATGTGCGGGTGCTGGAAGGCGACGGCGAGAATATCCGCGCGACCGCAAATTTTGTCGTGTATCGCATGCGCTACGAATTGATGGATACTTACGTCGGGCGCTACGAATACAGGCTGGTAAGGCGCAGCAACGAACTCAAGATCCAGGAGCGAAAAGTGATTCTTGACCTCGAAGCGCTGCGCCCTCACGGAAAGATCAGTTTCATTTTATAGCAACTGCGATTCAGTCTTGCCGGTAAGACGATACATGATGGCTAAATCAACTACGTTGCACGCCGGAGAAGGAAACTCATGACGATGCGCTTTTCGATTCTTACGCTCGGAGATAACTATGCAGAGCTGCGGTCGCATGAGCAGTTCTTCCATGAGGTCATCGAGGAAGCTCAATACGCCGAAGAACTCGGCTACGAAGGATTTTGGGTCGGTGAACATCACTTCCAGGCGAGCTACCGGGTTTTTCCCTCCCCGCAGATGGTTCTTGCCGCCATCTCTCAGCGCACATCGAAACTCCGATTAGGCACCGGCGTGAACGTCCTGCCGGTCAATGATCCCATCCGGCTGGCCGAAGACATGGCGGAGCTTGACCTGCTCAGCCATGGGCGCGTGGTATTTGGCGCGGGCCGCGGTTACCAACCGCACGAGTTCGCGGGATTTCATATACCGATGGAGACGGCCAAGGAACGGTTCTGGGAATGCCTCGAAATCATCCGCACCGCCTGGACGCAGGAACAGTTCTCATACGCGGGTAAGTTCTATCACTACGATGATATCGCTCTACTGCCGCGCCCCATTCAAAAGCCGGCTCCTCCCGTGTTCGTCGCCGCTGCGTCGCCCGGTTCGGCGGAAGAAATTGCCAAGCGAGGCTATGCGTATTGCTGTGCCGCGTTCGCGTCGAGCCCTTCCCCTGAAGAGGTCGCTGCTCAGCTTGCCCTCTACCGGCGAACGTTCACCGCAGCGGGGCACGGCCGGCCGAGCGATGATCTGCCGCACGTATTCTGGACTCACGTCGCCGACACCACTGAGCAGGCGCTCAAGGAGGCGGAGGCCGGGATGAAGCGCAAGCTGGGTAGCGCGTCGAAAGTATGGGTCAAGCCGGGAGTGAAAGGATACGAGACGTTTGCCAAGATCGGGCAGTTCCTGGCCACCGCGACGATCGATCAGCTCGACGCGCTCTCAATCTTCGGCGACCCCGCGCGATGCCTCGAAAAAGTGAAAAAGTACCACGATGCCGGCGTGACGCATCTGTTGCTGATGTTCGACTGGGGTTCATTGCCGCAGAAGACGATCTTTCATTCTATGGAGCTGTTCGCGAAGTACGTAATGCCACATTTTCAGACGGCCGAACAACGCGAGCGAGCCGTCGACTGAGGCTGCGGGCCGTTTCCGGCATCTACCGCATGGGCGAAGTTGCCATATGGCCTTCAATTTGGCTCGCTATGTAATACGCCTTGGATAGTGAGCCTTTTGACCATTTAGGGCGTGT